>Ga0082335_1004787_pt1 | contig 19763 bp, 21 predicted proteins | sample Subgrocontami58m_FD_72375 | JGI IMG/M metagenome (GOLD analysis project Ga0082335, IMG submission 72375) | Subsurface groundwater microbial communities from S. Glens Falls, New York, USA - GMW37 contaminated, 5.8 m (SPADES assembly) (version 2) ... | reverse complement strand
TCCCTCTTGCATTTTAGGTACTGGTCAAAGGATAAATCCCTTGACATTACCAAAAGAAACCTATATGTCTGATACGAAATATCTGTATATAGAAAAATGCGGGTCTGAACTCCTGATAGTAGTTGATCGGCTGGTTGAGTCGATGCCTTTCTACAAATTAAAAGAGTATTTTAGTGTTACCTCAATTGCATGTATAGAGAGATTCGAATTGAAAGACCTCCTTGTGGGCATGAACGACAGGGACGGTAATACCCTGGGACTGGGCACAATTATTGATTTAGACCCTTTGGATGATAAACTAACCCTCTTTACCCCTGTACAGGATATTCACAAAGTAACTGCAATATATTTAGGAAACATAAAGGTTGAGCAGGGAGAAAAGGAGTGTGGGAAAATTAGGCCTGTTCGTTATTTATAGCGTAAGTTGCCATAATGATGCTACCTGTAAGGGTAATTCATGAATTGTCCCTACGTTCGTGTTCAGGAATTTCAATCTTTTATAATTCCCCTCTAAAAAGAGGGGATAAAGGGGTGTGTAAATTTGCCGTAACACACCCCCAGCCCCTCTTTCTAGAGGGGAGCTTTTAAAGTTGCTGCCGAAGGCATCCTAATTTGAGCCCTTGCGCCAGATTTGAGTCAATTTATCATTTGTTGATTGATGTCTCTTCTGATTTCGTGGTGGGTGCTGTATTGTCAGATTGTGTTGCCGGGGATGTTTCTTTTTTTGTGGTAAGTTTCCAATCATCTCCTTCGCCATATTTTTCACGAAGGGCGGCGATTTCTTTTGTTAATTGATCCTTTTCTTGTACTAATGCATAACGCATTTGCAAGAGTTCTTGATTTATGGTTGACAGTTCATGTATCTTCTCTTCAAGTTCCTTTACTTTGCTGCAATGAATCTCGGTCTCAGTCTTCTGGTGCTCGTACTTGGCAGCCATATTGGTGGCGAAAAAGAGGCACATGAAGCAGAATAACACAATGCCTATTTTAAGAAATTTGGATGCCTTTGTGCTGAATTGAATCATAAGATGATTATTCCAAAAAGCATTTTTGAAGTCAATTGCAAACTGAATTAAAATTTTAAGATACTTGCCCCTGACAGGTGATTGATAACAATTTTCTGATTTTGGGTCATTTATCTTGACTGGAATATATAAATTTGTTATGAAATGTGGATAAAATTTTTTTACATTTAATCTTTTATAAAAAAGGGTAAAAACTCATGACAGAGTTCATCAGCAAGCTTGAAATAAAAAAGATTAGAATCTTGCAAAGGGTTCAGCAAGTAACACAGAGGATAGATATTTTCTGTTCTGCACTTTTGCTTCAGGCATGGAGAAGGACTTACTATGTCTTCAATAAACGGGAAATTCACCATTCTATAAAAAGTCGAAAAGGAGATTGTCTGCGGTGCGGGCGGTGTTGCCATGCGTCTTTAAAATGTCAGCATCTTACCTACGATAAAAACGGCCTCTCCCTGTGTAAGGTATACGATCAAAAACCAACCCTGTGTTCGCTCTACCCCTATAATGAAAGTGATTATTTTTATCATCTGAAGCCAACCTGCGGTTACAAGTACGATGATGAATAAATAGCATGTATGACCCATGAAAAAGACACCACTGTATGATACGCATCTTAAACACAATGCCAAGATGGTGTCTTTTCATGACTATGTAATGCCCCTCCAGTACGACAGTATCATTAACGAACACCACTGTGTCAGGGAAAATGCCGGTCTTTTCGATATCTCTCATATGGGGAGATTTGCGGTTTCAGGAGACAAGGCATTTCCATTCATTCAACAAATTATCACAAACGATGCAAATCAACTTGCTGATAAACAAGTTCTATACACCCCCATCTGCAATGAACAAGGCGGAATCATAGACGATATCCTTGTCTATAAATGGCATGAGAAACATTTCATGCTGGTGGTAAACTGTTCTAATGCTGAAAAAGACCTTTCGTGGCTGCAAAAGCAGGCAGCAAACTATCAGCCATTAGAAATAAGGGATTTGACCGACAGGGTATCTCTCATCGCATTGCAAGGCCCTCAATCCACCAGTATGCTTGAAGTTGCCTTAAAGACCAAATTTGATTATATAAAAAGGTTTTCCTTCGATGATTATGTATGGGACGGTACACGAATAACAATTTCCCGAACAGGATATACAGGCGAAGACGGTTTTGAGATATTTGTAGATTCAGAACTGGTCGTAAAACTGTGGAATCTGCTCATTGAGAAGAACAAGCAGGATGGTTTAAGACCAATCGGTCTCGGCGCAAGAGACACCCTGAGATTAGAGGCGTGTCTTTTGTTGTATGGGAATGATATGGATGAAACAATAACTCCCCTTGAGACGACCATTGGTTGGACGGTAAAATTTAATAAAGGCAATTTTATTGGTAGAGAATCCTTATTAAACCAAAAGACAAGAGGCATTGACAGAAAACTGGTTGGCTTTGAGATGATAGACCGCGGCATTCCCCGCCATGGCTATCTTGTTTTTAAAGGAAACGAGATGATTGGTAAGGTTACCAGCGGTTCTTTTAGTCCTTCCACAAAGAAAAACATTGGCCTGAGCCTTATACAATCCCAATACGCCAAAATAGGAGAGGAATTACAAATTCAGATTCGGGATAATACGTTTAATGCACTGATTGTAAAAACCCCATTTTACAAAAGGGAATAACCTGGTGCGGTGTAGATGCGACCAAAAAGATGCAAGAGGTGAGCGATAAATAAATTCGAAGCACGAAATCCGAAACCCGAAACAAACTATAATAAGTAAAATTCAAAGATTAAGATTTTAATATTTTGTATTTGTTTCGAATTTCGGTATTCGTATTTTGGATTTACAACGAACATTACACGTTACTAAAAATTTATAAAAAGTTTTTACAGGATGCTACATATGGCGAATATACCGGACAGATTGCTGTATACAAAGACACACGAGTGGGTGAAAAAACTAAATTCAAAAGAGGCTATTGTGGGCATTACCGACTTCGCACAACAACAACTGAAAGACATCGTGTTTGTTGAATTACCAGCGGTAGGCAAAGAGATGAAGATGGGCACGCCCTGCGCGGTTGTTGAATCAGTAAAGGCCGCTTACGACATTTATGCCCCAGTATCTGGCAAAGTCCTCAAGATCAATCAGGAAATTCAGGAAAAACCGCAACTGGTGAATGAAGACCCGTACGGCGAGGGATGGTTTCTACACATTGAAATATCCAACCCAAACGAACTCAGCGGCCTGTTAAGCCCTGACCAATATCGGGTTGCCAGTGAATCCGAACATTGAATAAATATTGTTTCCGGAGTGCAATAAAATGAACAAACTTTATTTTAATGCAAAACAATTTCACATCATTACTTTATTTTTTATCCTCACTTTTTCACCACTTTCATCCCCTCCTTGCGAAGGAGGGGAGAGAGGGGAGGTTATAAAATCCTCATACGGCGCAAGTAATGTTGAACAATTACCTCAAACCGTTGAAACAACAGCCGCCAGGACGACTGCAACACCGTATAGGATACCGGGTAATATGCGGTTCCGCCACGAGATGGCTGAACTTCTTGGGGAAAAGGTCGGGCCAGACGATTCAGGTGATGTTTACAATGCAGGCGGGCTTGCAGGCTATTATACCGGCCCAAAAGAACTCTTCCCGGGGAAGGGGAAGTTCGGGCAACTCTATCGATTTTTACCCGTGATACGATGGTATGACCCGGCGTATTATTTTAATCCCGAAACCTTTCACCCGGGCAGTACCGTAACCGGTGACTTTACCAGTGAGCAGTGTGTTACCTGTCATATGGCGGAAAACCCTGGCATTGTGACTCAGTGGAAACAAAGTAAACACGGGACGCCCTCCGAAGGGAAAGAAATTGTCGGCTGTGATCGCTGTCACGGAAAGAACCACGAAAAGCTCATAATGCCTACGTATACCCTCTGCGGAGAATGTCATGAAAAGCAATTAAAAGGACACCGTGAGGGCGAACGAGGCTCACATGCACACGCCTATCATCTGGAGTTAGTCGATCAGGGATGTCAGATGGAGAAGCCTGCTGAAGAGACAACCGCCTGTTTAGCTTGCCATGCCATTGCAGAAAACCGATGCGATGGATGTCATACACGACACCGGTTTTCTACGGCAGAGGCGAGAAAACCCACCAGTTGTGGTGTTTGCCATTCCGGCCCTGAGCAGTATGAGTTTGAGATGTACATGCAGTCGTATCATGGCATGATTTACCAGGGAGAAGGACAGACATGGGATTGGACAAAACCGCTTAACGCCAAAAACTACGTCGTTCCGACCTGTGCATACTGTCACATGCAGGACGGAGAACATAACGTTACCAAAACATCTACCGTTTATACATACATGGGCACCTCACTTGTGGATCGGGGGGCTTACCGGTACAAGGCAACGCGTGATGCTTGGATTAATATCTGTAAAGGTTGTCATTCACCGCGGTTTGCCAGAGACCATCTGAATGCCATGGATGAGGCGGTCAAGCTAAGTTTTGCGAAATATCGCGAGGCGATGGGTATCCTTATGAATTTATATAAGGATAACCTGCTTGATCCAATGCCCAGCGACCTTGCGCCTGATTCCAGGGGTCATAACGTCTTCAGCCTTATGCCAGGAAAAGGAGAAATGAGAAAATATAATGTTTCAAATATAGAGCGATTAACCTATGAGATGTTAGTCGACATCATTGGCGCTATTTTCAAGGCCAAGGCACACAATGCCTATTACAGCCCGATTTACGGGTACTGGGAATGGGCGCAGGATCGCTGGCTCATCCAGATCAAGGATGAGGCCAGTAAACTCAAACGCTTTGCCGAGATCGAAGAGAAGCTGGGCATCAAGCACACCGCCTATTCCTTTTGGAAACATGGAGAGTATACGGATATGCTGCTGGGGTGGAAGAGGAAGGAGTGGGGGAAATGATAAAATGCAACGGATAGTATTTCTGTTCATTTCTCTTGTATTAATAGTGGTATTTGAAATCTGGACGCTGCAACCGCTTTTCTCCCAGGAAACCACTCTTGAGGAGTACTCAGTCAGCCATGGAGGAACATCGGAGACAAACCCTTCCGGCTTTTCTGCAAAGCTGTCTGATAAGTACTTTGGAAACGGCACAGCAAAGGCATTCGTTAAATTTAAAATGAGAAATGACTCAGGTACCCTTTTCCTAAAAGTATGGAGGACGGTTGCCAAAGGAGAAATTACCTTTGCCCTGTTGGTATTCCGCGTCGAAATTCGTGGTTACGATTATTCTGATACCCTCATTTATTCCCGGGAACTTGGCGGATTTACCTTCGGTGACAGCAAATCAGGTAATTGGTCAGAAGAGTTGAAAAACCTTTCCATAAATATCCAGCAAATTACGGTAACCTTTTTTGGGAATTACGAGTAGGAAGTTTAGTTATGGATAAGCGAATTTCAATTGATCCAAAAGTATGCCATGGACAGGCATGTATCAAGGGGACAAGAATTCCTGTTCATCAGATAATACGTATGCTTGCCAATGGCGACACAATTGAGGAACTTATCGAAGAGTACCCTTCGATAAGCCGCGAAGATATACTTGCCTGTCTTGATTATGCAGCATCGCTGGCTGAAGAAGAATTAACGCCCAGCGATTGAAAGATGCTGGATGAAGAGTTATAAAAGCAGTAACGCAATTTTCCGAAAAGGAATGGCATGGTATCCTAATTGTTATGAGGGATTCGGTTCAAAGTGTATGGCGATCTGCAGATAGAAACTAAGATGTTTTTTAGATTGGCTAACTTGCGGATGAATCGAACGTTTTGGTTCAGGCTACAAGCCTGAACCAGCGAAGGAAAGTGACTACAAAGTTTAATTACAACTTGTGAATCAGAGAAATAAAATGAAGAGGGAAAAAACAGAATATGATTACGGGGAATGCGAAATTTGCAATACACCTATGCAAGAAAAGTATATAAAACAGGATTTCTGGATTCGGGGGGGAACTTATTGTTGTGGAGGATGTCCCTGCAGGGGTATGTCCTCAGTGTGGTGAAAAGGTGGTAAAAGCCAATGTAGGACGATGGATTGCAAAGTTATTGGAAAATACCGAACGGATTGCAAAAGAGCCAAGAATCTCCGTTCCTGCTATTAAATTTGATAGAGAAGAAACAAGCGTTACTTAGCCAAGTCTTTTACAGGGGGGGAAGGCTCAACCTTATTCATCATTCGTATTTGTTTCAAACAAATAAGTGTATATAATATGTTAGTAAGAAATTCTGTAGAAGTTAAGGAATATTGTGATATACAGAATCTCTTCTGTATTTAAAATTATTGTGGAATTATTTCTGTATACTTAATAGTTAGGCCAACGAGACTTACCTTCATGATCAGAGCGATCAACTTCTTCGGTCTACTCCTCGCAGTGGCGTGGTTTGCCCGCACGCCCGATTGGGAGCCCGCCATCGCAGTGCTCACATTGATAGGGGCACTCATCGCACAAGAGTTTTTCACCGGCTTGCGCCTCATTGATCGCGAGGCGGTCGACCGAAAGCTCGGTTCATTCCAACGTCGCTTGGAGAAGGCAGAGAGTTTGGTCTGTATCTCTGGGAACGATTGCAAGTTTGTCGTGGAGTCCTCGTCTGCCGCCATCGATGATCTTCTCAATCGAGGGCTTCGCCTGAAGTTGCTTCTCACTGACCCAGACACGGGAGCGTCTGAAATGCTCGCTCGAATTGATCCGCGCTTCACAACGGCAGATCAGTTTCGTGAGTCAATGACAGAGGTCCTTCGTCGTCTTGAGTTGTGGCGCGAAAAGTGGCCAACACAGTTTGAGTATCGACTGCTTCCAGTGCTGCCTGCGTTGGGCTTTTTCATCACTGATCCCCATACCGGTCATGGAACGGTGAAGATCGAGCTCTATACGGCAAAGCAGTTCAAACCAATCAACTCGCGCCCTCACATCATTCTTGGACGAGGTACTGGTAAGTGGCGCCCGTATTTTGTTCATCAATGGGAGAATTACTGGAGCATCGGCCGTGATCCAAAGGCCTAACCATTCGTTGCAGCGGACCCAAAACGGCTGCGCCGTTTCGGTCCGCTGAACTCAAACGTTAGCCGGCAATAATGAATTGCAAGAATCTGTCTTCGTGGTTTTCATAGTGAGGTTAGGATGACCAAAAAGAACAATCAAAGAGAATTAATGAACGAGCCAATTACAGATGCTCAATGTGTTGAGACTTACTGTGCTTTGTCTCAGCAACTATATACACAGTATCACGACAGACGAACATTGGAGTGGAGGATTCATCTTGCCCTTTGGACGCTTCTTGCTCTGACAGCTTACTTATGTGTCACCAATGATAGACATTTAGGTCATCTTGCATTTGGTGTATTTCTAGCAGTTCCCATCCACTTTGTCTGGATCATAAAAATCGCAAGAGGACTAATTTTGGAACAAAAGCTAAGCATTATTTACAGACTGAAGGCAGAACATATTTTAAGTCGCCGGTACCCTGCTGGGGGAAAGACATTGTCGATTCCCGAATGGGAGGAAAAATCCGACATGCCACGGATCCTTTCCATGGGGTTCGCGTCTTATTGGTGGTGGCTTTCTATAGAAGACGGGACAACTCTTTTCCTGTGTATGGGGGTGTGGCTTCTTGTTCGATAACTGCAAACAAAAGATTGCTGGATCAAGTTTACAAGTTTAAAATATATTCTTCACTGAAAAGACCGGCTAACAAACGGCTCCAGCGGCGGCTGTAAGCCGTCCGCTGATCCGTTCCGTTATATTTCAATCACAATACACATATGTTATTGCAAAAGAGGACAGACTAATGAACGAGATGGCTTTGATCGGTTTTGTTTGGAATGCGATTTCTGGCGATGTAATAGGCAATGCCGCTTATGACGGCGTAAAGGCAATCCTTGGCAAGGGATTTAATAAATTGGCTCGTGTGCCAAAGAAAACAAGAAGAACGACTTTAAGATTTCTTTTGCAGGCCCTCCTTTGCGGGTTCACATTTGTAATCTGAACCCTTAATTTGATACTGAACAAAATGTCTCAAAGATTGTTTGTGCTAATCTGCATATAGGGGTATGAAAATTCGGGTTCACGTTACAAACGTGAATCCACAAGAGTATCCAACATCAACCTATGAATATCAAAAAACGCCCAAATCATAAGCTGTACATTCAAGCGCTTCGCCGTATGTCACCTGAGCAAAGACTGCTTAAGGCATTCGAATTGTCCCAGTTTTCCAGGGATCTCTTTCTTCATGGATTGCGTAAAAGGTTTCCTGATTTACCGGACGATGCAATCAAAAAAATATATCTGGAGCGCCTGAATAAATGTCACAACAGGAATTACTAAAAAAAGTCATTCAGACCCTTGCGGGTTCAGATTTGCAATCTGAACCTTTAATTTGATACCGAACAAAGCTTCTCAAAATTGTTTGTGATAATCTACGTGTACGTGTATAAAAATTTGGGTTCACGTTACAAACGTGAACCCGCAAGAAGTATCGAGGTTTAAAGTTTGTTATGCTTAAAAGATACGGTTCTCATGCCAAACCTCCGATTCTTCTCGTTCATGGGGGAGCCGGTTTATATAAAGATAACCGGGAATTGCTGGAACGAAGAAAAAGTACCATTCCTGAAATTATCGCTCAGGTCTGGCCACTGCTTCGGAGTGGGGAATCGGCTGTAAAAACGGTATGTCGCGTGGTTGAACTTCTTGAGGATATTTCTCGCTTTAATGCAGGGCGAGGGTATTCCTTCTAATTCTCCATTACCAAGACAAAATAACCTGCAAACGGAGAGTATGTCCTCGTCTAATACAACATTAACTTTTTCAAAATTAATATCTCTGTGTTTGAAAACAGATGGTCTGTGATACTCTACCTCACGCCATACTGCATACGGACTTTTCATCCTGGAACCATCCAGCATCTATAACTAATTTAATCTACTCATAAAGCTTATCTGGCAATTCAGCCTGTAATACCTTCATGAACATCTGCTCGGCAAGGTAGGAGAGAAAATCATGAATGGTGTCGGTGCGGTTTAAAGCAATTTCATAATCGACCCAACGAAACAAATCTCTAAAATCAGTCGCCATATCTCTCATTCAAGACCGAATTCTCTTTTAACTTCTTCTATTATCTCACGCAACAAACTACGTCTTATAAAGAGTGTTGATTTTAGCGGAATTTCTTCAAGTATTCTGATGGCTTCATGAGGAGTAATCTGTTTTCTTCTTATAGCTCTTAACAATACACCGATAGTACCGTAAGCCCTTATCCTAAGAGTTTTAGCTACAAGCCTTGCAGAGGCATCATCTGTCAAGAGAATGGAATCAGGATATTGAGAACATAAGGCTAGTGCTTCTAATTCTCCATTACCAAGACAAAATAACCTACAAACGGAGAGTATGTCCTCGCCTAATACAACATTAACCTTTTCAAAATTAACATCTTTGTGTTTGAAAACAGACGGTCTGTGATACTCTACCTCACACCATACCGCATCTGGAATTATTAGTTTTTTAAAATCCAATAAAAGATGAAGGCAGTCAATCTCTTCAAGATGAATTATTGGACCTGCATCCAATATAACATCCTGAATGGTTGTATAATCAGTCTTTTCCACGCAGTCCCCATTCAATATCTTCTTTTATGAATTTCTCCATAAGCTCTGGTTTGTGTGCTTCAAGAAAACGACGCAGGGCTTCTGTGATAACGGACTTTTCATCTTGAAACCATCCAGCATCTATAAGTAATTTAATCTGTTCATATAGTTTATCCGGCAATTCAGCTTGTAATATTTTCACGACATACCTCCTTTCTTTCTATTTTATGTAATAGATTTTATCACAGAATCAATGTAATTATATCTGATTCCTGAAAATTATAATAAACTTTACTAAGATATCGCGCCTTTAACAACCACAATTTCCTCTTCTGTTAGTCCATAAAGCCTGTAAACGATTTCGTCTATCAACTCATCTGTCTTAAAAATTCTGGCTTTTAATGGTTCGAGGATTGACATGCTTTTGGCAAATTGATTTTCAAGGAGTTCCTGAATCTTTCGATATGAGGGATTTATGGATACCTTATTTCTATCCTTCTTGAGAAGTTCAATGAGTTAACCAAAGTAAGGTTGGGTAAAGCACACCCAACAAAAAAAGCATTGATGAGTTCGCTATCGCTTAACCCATCCTTGACTCAGATTGCCTTATCTTGAAACCGCCACCGATTTGCAATCGATTTGATGGCCTCTTCATTAAGCGGTTTGGCCTGCCATCCTTTGTCAAAATCAATATCATGCGATCTCGGAAGCATATCTTTTTCCAGATGCCGAATCATTATTCTTGAAGGTAACATGGCCGCTTGCCCAACAAAAATAGCTTCTCTTCGCCTTAGCCCCGATAATACTTTTGTTAATCCAGCCAAGGAATCTGGAAGAATAGATTTAACATGCTCCCTATCGGTATCATTAGATATGCGAAGAACAATCCAAGAATTACACTGAGACAATACAGTCTCTTCAACTTCGCTTGGCCGCTGAGAAACCAACATTAGGCCCAAGCCGTACTTTCTCCCTTCTTTTGCTATACGGCGAATCGCTTCTTGAGCTGCCTCATATTGCGCTTCTCCACGATTGGGTACATAGCGATGGGCTTCCTCACAAATCAAAAGAATTGGATTCGCTTTCCTCTCTTCCGCAGTTTGCCATATTTTAAAATTAAATAAAGTACGTGCGATTACCGCGCTTGCTATCCCAGCAACCTCATTAGGCACACCTGATAAATCAATAATACTAACTGAAGAATCATTTCCGATAAATTGCGACATTATTTTCGGGAACGGGTCTGTATTTTTATCCCAAGGACTCATCAAAAATTTCATTCTGGCATCGTTCTTTAAAACCTCTATTTTATCCAAAATGGAATTATGCGAATCTTGTTTGCTAGCCGCGCTAATTTTATTCTTGTCGTCTTCAATATTTTTGACTAATAAATCCAAATCATATGGAATCGGAGAATCAATTGTAATCTTATTGGCATTCAGTTTGATCTCTGATGCTCCGGCTTTTCTAGCTTCCCATAACGCTTTTTTAATGATGTTAGTCTGAGTAGTAGCAACAAATTCTGTCTTTCCTATAAACAACGAAAATGTCTCCTGCGAACTTAGAAGCCAATACGGCAACGATAGCGTATTGGCATCCGTTGATAAGGATTTGCAATCTTTTAATGCAGTAGCATATTCATTATGAGGGTCGAGTATCACGATTTGTGGCTTCCAATTGGCATATTTCTTTTTAGATCCGTGTTCATGCAAACTATGAAGAATGGCAGCAACTGCTCCAGACTTACCTGAGCCTGTTGACCCGAGAATCGCTGTGTGTTTGCCTAAAAGTTCGTTTAAATCCGCATAGCATGGTGCTCCAGCCGATCCAACATGAACACCTATTTCCAGTGTCGCGCCCTTTCCGTGTCCATAAATAAAGCGGAGTTCTGAGGAAGGGGTTAGATACATCGTCTGCTGGGGCAATGGAAAGGTAGAGACTCCGCGTTCAAATTGCAGCGCCCAGGCAGGGGGATTTCCCGCACTATCTAATATCCATTCAGCTTCACCAAATAGATCGGCCTCAACAATACGAGCATCTTCCGTTGTAGAAGTCGCCAGCCCAAGTTCCCTTTCATATTCGGCTTTCATCCTTAATCTTCCAACATAACCATAAATGAGGCGCCTTCCGAAATGAATTTTCACAATTGACCCGAATTGTCCTATTGGATATGTCTCTCCTGCATAGATTCTCGATAATTCCTGAATAGATGGATCAAGCTCAGCAACCACATGAGAACCATCAACCTCGATAATTTTCCCAATCGCAAGATTCTCAATCGGATCGTTTGGATTACGTCCTATTGTACTCACCGTTCACCTCCCAACAATCTCGTAAGAACTTCGAATTTCCACCATGGTAAATCAGTCTCTGACGTGACGACTGTTTCCCCATGATAAAACCCTCTCTTGGCATAAATTCTAACCTGCTCTCGAACTGTAACGTCATCAAACCATAATTTTAACTGGCCAATGGGATGATCATTTTCCGTAAAAATCAATACAGTCAATCTACCTTCGGACTCCCGCAAAGCACGATCAATTTCAATATTAATATGAGAATCGCCAAAACGATAACCACAAACAGCCAATACGGTTTCTGAATGCACCGCTGGTCTGAAAGCGTCTCTCATGATAGCTAAAATTTGAGCATACGGATCCTTCTGGGATTCCTGATACTTCGTTGCAGCCGGCCATATTATGACCTTGTCTTTTGGATTAATACCAGAAAAGTTTTTCCCACTCAACCGGATACGACGCGGTAACGGATCATCTTCTAATTGCACCCAGTCAATCGAACCATGAATCTTAAAAACACGCGCATGAATGCCATCGTGATTAAATACATCATCGTCCCACCAAGCAGTAGCTCCGCCACTAAACCCGTCTGAATAAGATAACCGCTCAAGAGCCAGAACGTCTTCTATCAAAGTATCGTAATTAAGTATAAAATAATCGACAAAATTTACGCTGCTGCCCTTTCCTGAACGCAATGTTTGATGAACTGCACGAACAAATTCACGATGCACAAAAAGAGTCAGCTTTTTGGACTCAATGCATTTTGCAATGGAGGACTTGATATCTTTCAAAGCGTCGCACAACTGTTTTGCTTCATACGAATTCCCATCGACATCAATTTTTGTATTTTGTGACCCTCGTTCTTTTCTACGCTTCGCAATTGATAATAAATCGACAAGTTCACTCATGTAATCTTCTATAGTAGCTGTGGTTGAACCAGAAAATTTTGCTTCAACAACTTGTAATACGTCTTTTGTTGGACCCAATAATTCATTGTCATTTTTAACCTCAGAAGTTAGTTGGGTGGTTAAAGGTAAGCCTGCGCAAAGGCTACATCCGGCTCCCAAAAGAAAGGATCGCTTATTTTGAGACATCAATTCTTCAAGCTTCTTTATGGAGTCAGAAAATTTAACTTGCTTAAGAGAACTTAAATCGTCATTGGCCATTGGCTCTGTTAATGACTCCGGTGATAACTTCTCTTTTGATTTCATAAATTCCTCTTTCGATATCTTCACTTTTTGACTGCGCAGACAGGATTACTTCTCTTTTTCTTTCCCGCCTTTTCTGATTTAAGTTGTACACTTCCGTCCACAGCTATTTTTTGGAGATATACTTCATACCGATACAGTCTCAATCTTCGATAAGAATTTCTTAAGGAAACTTTACTAAAAAAGGGAATTTCTAGACTTGACCTGCACCCATAAATTGTACCAGTGTTTATGTAAGAGCAACCGCATTTTCTAGCAACTCTGGCTTAATAACCTCTGGAGCAGGAGGACGATAACTCAACGCACTATGCGGCTTTGTCGTATTATATTCTATCTTCCAGCGCTATACAAGTACCTTGCCTCAAATAATGTGTCAAATATCTCTCGATTCAATAACTCATCCCGCAATTTGTCGTTAAAAGATTCAATATATCCGATTATCGTAGAGCTGTTTTCTTATCCTGATTATTTCAGCTTTATTAGGATCGTGGTTTTGCCAGAATTTCGAGCACTTTCAGGTCGAGGAATCTTTTGGATGCGGCTGATTTTATTATGCACACCGTATCGGCGCCTCTGCCTGTTCCTGCAACGGCCACGATTTCCTCAAGTTCGGGTATGAGTCCACCATCACATGCTTCCATGACAATCTCACAGCATACCTTGATTCCTTCACCAAAACGGCGCAAGGACTGAGCAACGATCATCGTCGGGTAGAGACCGTTGAATTTCTGGGTAAATGCAGTCTCGATGGAGTGAGTGAGGATGGTAGTGGTATAAATCGTTCCTCCATACTTCAAAATCTCTTCCTTGTTTTCGGGTAGAAGCTCTATATGGTTTGGTTCTTTGTAACCTGCGGAGTGTGTGACGACTACCAGGTTTACTCCTTTACCATGGAGTTTCCTGGCCATAGCAACGCCCGTATCTCCAACGGTTGTTGCAACGACTACGTGCTTGTAGCCTTCATCAACTAACGATGCCGTTATTTCCACACACTGTTCGGTGTTTTCTTTTCCAGCCTTATCAAAATAATGGACTTGTCGTATCATAGCAAAACCTCAGATCAATGAAAATTACCTGGAACCACAGATTTCTCTGATTCCACAGGCATTACAAACTGGGCTTATTTATAGTAACTACGGAATAATATGTCAAGGAGTTTTTAAGGCATTCAACTATCTTTATTATTTAACATTCGGGTTAAATTTAAATCCATATTTATTAGCATGCAAGTTCGGATTCCTATACAATATTTTATCAGGACGCGGGTTCCAGCAGATATTGATATAGTGTACAAAAAGTGTATCATTCAAATTTGTTAATTCAAACGGCTTAAAAACATTGACAAAAAGAATTCCGATATGTAACATTTAATTTTCTTTATATACAAAATATTTTAATAATATAATGCTTAAATGCAATTCGGAACTGTCTGTATAATTGGCCCAGGACTCATTGGCGGCTCTATCGGACTGGGATTGAAAAAGAGAAATTTGGCAAAAACCGTCATTGGTGTTGGCCATAGGACTTCCTCGTTAGAAAAAGCCACGAAAATGAATGCTATCGATATCGGCATCTTAAATAGTGAGGAAGCCGTTAAAGATGCTGATATTGTAATCCTTGCTGCATCCGTGAATAAAATTATTGACACTGCAAAAAAAATTATTCCCTTAATGAAAAGTAATGCCATCCTTACCGATGTAGGCAGCACAAAAAAATATATTGTTGAGCAAATTTCCCATAATATAAGAAAAGACATTACCTTTGTCGGTGCACACCCGATGGCAGGTTCAGAGCAAAGAGGTGTTGAGTTTGCTTCGGCAGACCTTTTCGAAGGCTGCACATGTATCATAACACCCATAGACAATCACACAGCGGAGGTGGAAACAATATCCCATTTGTGGCGACTCTTAGGCGCTAAAATAACATATTTAACCCCGGAACAACACGATGAAATACTGGCATTTGTGAGTCATCTGCCTCATCTGGTCGCATCGTGTCTGATAAATGCAATTAAAAAAGAGTACCTCGTTTGTAGCGCTAGTGGATTAAGAGACACCACAAGGGTCGCATCCGGCGACCCGGAGTTATGGGTAGACATTTTTTGTCAAAATCGCGAAAATGTAATAAAATCAATAGATCTATTTATTGCGGAGGTTGGTAGATTTAGAAACGATCTCTTAAATAAAAATAACGCCAAGGTACTCGATAGGTTAAAAAATGCAAAGTTATCGCGTGATAGCGTATTTCACAACAACTCAACAAACAAAAACACAAACAAATAAATTTTAAATGTATTCAAGAATCGAGGTATTTTTTAAAAACGAATTTCCTGATCCTTTAGGAAATAACATACGATCAGAAATCGAAACATTTGGTTTCCATGGAGTATCCAACGTCAGGGTTTGCCAGGTTTACATCATTTTTGGAAATATAAGCAAAAATGATATGGAAACTATTGCCCAAAAACTTTTGGTAGATACTATTACCCAGGATTATCAGATTTTCGATTCCGGACTTCGTCGTGAGCGCTCAGTCGAACGATTTCGGACTGCGGATTTCAAGTCTCATATCGTTGAAATAAGCCGCAAACCCGGCGTCATGGACCCTATTGAGCAATCAGTTTTAAAGGCGCTCAGCGATATAGGAATAAACATAGACGGCGTTAAAACTGCTCAAAAATATCTCATCAACGGCGATATCTCTTCTGAAACAATTAGCATCATAGCAACCAGGTTACTTGCAAATACAAAGATAGAAGATGTTTTTATTTACCCGGAAATGCCCAATTACGACCATGGGAATATCCACTATTCCTTTAAAAAGAAGACCATCCCCTTATTAAATGCCGACAACAAACAATTAGAAGAAATAAGTACATGTGGTCAGCTATCTCTCAATTTGCAAGAGATGCAGTCTATTCAAAAATATTATCAGTCCATCAAACGAGAACCAACGGACGTCGAGCTTGAAACAATTGCACAGACCTGGTCAGAACACTGCGTTCATAAAACATTCAAAGGTATTATTGATTTCAACGGGAATAAAATCGACAATTTATTAAAAAACACCATTATGAAGGCAACCAGTGAACTTAACAAGACCTGGTGTGTCTCCGTATTTAAAGACAATGCCGGCATTATCCGTTTTGACGATTTTCACAATATTTGTTTCAAGGTAGAAACCCATAACCATCCGTCCGCCATTGAACCTTACGGAGGCGCCAATACCGGTATTGGCGGCGTAATCAGGGACGTCATGGGTACAGGATTAGGCGGAAAACCCATCCTTAACACAGACGTATTCTGTTTTGGGCTGCCAGACACCCCGCAAGATAAAATTCCCAAAGGTGTGTTACATCCAAAAAGAATTTTTAAGGGTGTTGTTGCGGGAGTGCGAGATTATGGCAACCGCATGGGTATCCCCACGGCAAACGGCGCTATCTTTTTTGACGAGCGGTACATTGGCAATCCCATCGTCTTTTGCGGAACTGTGGGCATTATACCAAAAGACAAATGTCAAAAAGCACCTCATCCTAACGACCTCATTGTCGTTGTTGGCGGCAGGACTGGCCGTGATGGTATTCATGGAGCCACTTTCTCCTCAGCAGAATTACATGAACAATCCGAACAGATATCCGGAGGCGCCGTCCAGATAGGTAATGCCATAACTGAAAAAGCGTTGCTGGACACCCTTTTACAAGCCCGAGATAAAAGTCTGTACAACTGTATCACCGATTGTGGCGCTGGTGGTCTTTCGTCTGCCATAGGTGAAATGGGTCAAGACCTCGGTGCACGGGTAAATTTAGAAAGGGTGCCCCTTAAATATGAAGGACTTTCCTATACAGAAATCTGGATTTCCGAGGCACAAGAACGGATGGTACTTGCGGTTTCACCAGAAAAAGAACACGATATCCTTAATTTGTTTAAAGCGGAAAATGTAGAAGCAACGGTCATCGGAAGATTCACAAACGACAAAACACTCCGCTTGTTCTACAATTCCCAGACTGTTGGTGAAATAGAAATGGATTTTCTCCACAATGGCATACCTCGACTAGAACGGAAGGCCGAGTGGCACAAACCCACATGCGAAGAACCTAATTTAAGTGAAAAAGAAGATTATGGGGTAGATTTAAAAAAGATACTTTCCGCATGGAACGTCTGCAGCAAAGAATGGGTCATACGCCAATACGACCACGAAGTACAGGGCGGAAGCGTCTTAAAACCCCTTCAGGGTATCCACAATGATGGGCCAGGCGATGCCTGCATTGTTACACCGGTACTGGGATCTAAGAAGGGTATTATTGTATCAAATGGCATGAACCCACGATATGGCGACATAGACCCATATCACATGGCAGCATCAGCCATTGACGAGGCGCTACGGCAAATCATAGCCGTTGGTGGAAGTTTAGAACAGGTTGCGCTTTTAGACAACTTTTGTTGGGGCAACACCAATAAACCAGATCGTCTGGGCAGCCTTGTGAAGGCTGCACAGGCTTGTTACGACATCGCTGTTGCATACGGAACTCCATTTGTCTCCGGGAAAGATAGCCTGAATAACGAATTCGTCACTGACAAAGAAACAATTGTAATACCCCCGACCTTACTCATTTCTGCTATTTCAATAATGGAAGATATACGGAACGCCGTATCAATGGATATCAAAGAACCCGGCAATCTGGTTTATCTCGTCGGTCTTACTCGCCCGGAGCTGGGTGGTTCACATTATTATCATATCCACGGATACAAAGGAAACAACGTCCCAAAAGTAGATGCCCTTTTAGGAAAAAAGATCATGAACACGATTTCCCAGGCAACAAAACAGAGAATCATCAGGTCTTGCCACGATTGCTCAGAAGGCGGTCTGGCAATCGCAGCATCGGAAATGGCATTTGCGGGAGGATATGGCATGACGCTCAACCTTTCTGCAGTCATTACGGAAGGTTCTATTCACAGAAACGACACTCTCCTTTTTTCTGAGTCAAACGCGCGCTTTGTCGTTGAAGTGCGGCCAGAGCATCAGAAAGAGTTTGAAACACTACTAAGGGATATTCCTGTGGGACTCTTGGGAAAGGTGACATCGGAATCAATGCTTAAGATCAGCGGTTTAAACAGTAAACTTATTGTTAATGAAGATATATTTGATTTAAAAGAAGCATGGCAATCACCGCTGCGGTGGTAAAATTGGAAAGTATGAATGCAAAAAAACCAGAAGAAATTGTGAACGATGCACGACGGAAACATCTCATAGTAGGAGTTACAACACTTTCCAGTTACTAAATATCTCCGTAAAATCCTGATCAAAGAACTTGTTTAACCTTGATTTAAGGTTGTGCAAGAGAATTCGACCATAAGCAGATTATTAAAAAAGAATCCGCTTCACGAGCAAGAATAAACAAACTCCCAGGTATGGCCTCTCGCGTGGTATTTATTCGAGGAATTCGATGCGCTTAATATAAGCCTCGGCTTTTCCTCCACCTCCAGATGTAGTAGTGTCAACCTCAAGACATAAACCAGATATTGCGGGAGCCTCTTTTTCGTAATATGTTTGAAACGCACTAGTCAAATCAAACTCTGAAATTACCGTTTCTTTAAGTTCCGGGTTTCCTACACAAACATAACGCCCACCTGCGTGAAAATACTTCCCTTTGTAAGGAAGGTTAATTTCGTCAGCTTCGCCGAGAAATAGGCTTAAGAAATAAGGTAAATCCGGTATCATAAAATACCCACTGGACAATTTTTCTGGACCAAAAAATATATATAAACCCAAGGCTTGATTCCTATTTCCACTCTCAAAGGAAGCATCCTTTGGGTAATTAAGAATTCCCCATTCAACTCTCACTTTAGAAACTTCCGTAAGAATGATATCCTTACAAACAATAAAACCTCTGACGGGTTGCTTGGCTTTAACAAACAACTTAGCATCCTTAATGGATAATGCAATTTCCGGATAATACTTAGCTGAGCCCTCACAACGAAGCCCCTTCGATTCCAACCATTTACAGACAGAACCTCCTGGATAATTTGAAAAATCGATTACATATTTTACCTTCTGAACCTTTTCATTGTTTTGTTTTTCCAAACTGTTGTCCTTGGCAACTTTGGATGGCTCCTGGGTCTCAGCTACTTTATTTTCTCCCGAAAAAACGTTTCCACTTAAAACAAATATTACTATAAATGTGATGCTTGCAATAAAACTTTTCATTTTCATTTCCTCTCATGAAAAATAATGAAAGGTGAGAAGTTGGGATTTAACATATACATTCCCAACTTCTCAACCGTTTAACTTTACAACCTCACGTCTTCAATTGTCCAAAACGCATTCGTCATACTACCGTTTGCGTTCCTTCACATGCACCTTGATAGGCCAGCGCATGGTGCTTACGCCCAAGTGTTGAGGACGTCCTTTGGAAAAGAGAAGACAGCATTCGGGTCGCCTTGGGCGTTGAGCGGGAGAGTCCTTGTTAGCCCAACGAGGTCGAACACGGAGCGGGTTAGGCCTGATTTAGGCCGCCATCGGCAGCTTCAATCTGCGCGCTTCGCCAGGGCTATTATTTTGCGGCGTCCTGGATTTTCTCACCAGCCTTTTCGATCTGCTGCCCGGCTTTTTCTGCCGCCTTATC
>Ga0082335_1004783_pt1 | contig 19772 bp, 16 predicted proteins | sample Subgrocontami58m_FD_72375 | JGI IMG/M metagenome (GOLD analysis project Ga0082335, IMG submission 72375) | Subsurface groundwater microbial communities from S. Glens Falls, New York, USA - GMW37 contaminated, 5.8 m (SPADES assembly) (version 2) ... | reverse complement strand
GGCTTGACTGGCTGGCGGGGGCCGGCTCCCTCGGGGCTTCACGAGGCGTCGTGGGAGGAGGGGACGAAGCGGGAGGAGGGGGCGGAGCAGCGGCGAGCGGGCGGGGCTCCCGGCGAGCCGCAGGGGCGGCGGCGCGGGACTCCCTAACCTCCCTTTCGGCGGCGATCTCCGCCAGGGCAAGCTCCATGGGCAGGGAGGAGTAAGCGTCTTGGCGCAGGTCGGCCTGGCTAAAATACCTTATGGCCACCAGGATATCGTGGAGGCTGGCCCCCCGCGCCAGCTCCTCCAGGGCTTGGCGCTCCCCCTCCGACAGCTCCACGGCCGCGCCGGCGCCTGACTTCAGCAGCAGCAGCAGCCGCAACTGCTCTAGCAACTGGCGCTGGAAGAGTCGCAGGTCCAGCCCGTCCTCGGCCACGCCCTGGATGATGGTGAGGCCCTCCGCCAGCCGCGCGGCCAGGGCCGCTTGGGCCAGGCGGAGTACCCGCTCGTCGCGCACCAGCCCCAGCAGCTCCTCCACCTGGCCGGTGCCGATCTGCCGGCCGTAGAAAGTGGCTGCCTGTTGCAGCAGGTTAGTGGCATCGCGGAGGCTGCCGGTAGCGGCCCTGGCGATGAGGTGTAGCCCTGCCTCTTCGACCGCGATGTTCTCCTGGGCGGCGACATGCTGGAGACGGGCCACCACCGCCCCGGCGGCGATGCGTCTGAAATCGAAGCGCTGGCAACGGGACAGGATGGTGGCGGGCAGCCGGTGCGCCTCCGTAGTCGCCAGGATGAAGACCACGTGAGCGGGCGGCTCCTCCAGCGTCTTCAGCAGGGCGTTGAAGGCCTCTGGAGTAAGCATGTGGACCTCGTCCACGATATAGACCTTGAAGCGGGCTTGAGTGGGAGCGAAGTTGACGCGGTCGCGCAACCTCCTGATCTCTTCGATGCCGCGGTTGCTGGCAGCGTCCATCTCCACCAGGTCCAGGGCCCGCCCCTCGGCGATGGCGCGGCAGCTCTCGCAGCCGTTGCAGGGCTCGCCCTGGCCACCGTTGGCGAGGCAGTTCAGGGCCTTCGCCAGGATGCGGCCGGTGCTGGTCTTGCCAGTCCCCCGAGGGCCTGCAAACAAGTAAGCGTGGGCAACGTGCCCGCTGGCGAGGGCGTTCAAAAGGGTGCGGATGATGGGCTCCTGGCCCACCACCTCGACCAGGGCCTGAGGCCGGTATTTGCGGTAGAGGACCTGGGCCTCTCCCGGGGGAGATAGGCCGGGCGGAGCAGCGGGCTCGCCGCGCTGAGGGGCGGAGTCCGGGCCGCCCAACCCTGGGAGCAGGCTTTCAGGCATACTGACTTACCATCCTGCCATTGGAATAGTGAAAACGGCCTCCCCAGCGACGGGGCTGCTCTTAGATGCGAAGTTCGCTCGTCACCGCTGAGATCACCTGCGCTGAAGGAGTGGACCAAGCATCAGCTTCGAGATGAACGTTCTGGTCATCGAAGAAGATGTGAGGACGGAATACTCCCAGGCCCCAATGCCAGGCCCCCACGCCAACCCATTGTACTGCGTTCGTCCAGGGGTCAGCGGCCCAGGAAGTGGGGCAGGAACACCAGCAGCCCTACCGCGGTGGCGACCACAATGGAGACGAAGACCGCGGCGGCGGCTACGTCCTTGGCCCGCTGGGCCAGCGGGTGCTGCTGGGGAGACGCCAGGTCCACCCCCGCCTCGATGGCGGTGTTCGCCAGCTCCGCCGCGACCATGCTGCCAATGCTGAGGATGACCAGCGCCCACTCCAGGAGGGAGAGCCGGTAGATGCCGCCTAGGGCCATGACGACCGCCGCGCAGATGAGGAGGAGTTGCGTGTGGGGCTCTCTGGATACAGCCTGGCCTAACCCCTGGAGCGCATAGCCGGTGGCCCGCAGTAGCCACGGCCCTGGCACCCAGGAGGGCACCTTACCGGGGCGGCGGGCGGCGGGCGGGGCGTTCTTGGGCAAGGTCAAATGTCAGCGGGCCAGCTCGCCCAGGCGCTCCAGCACGGCGGCCTCGCGGGCGCGCATCAACGGCTCCCGCCGAGGGTCCTGGTCGTCGTAGCCAAGGAGGTGGAGGACGCCGTGGGCGATCAGCAGCGCCAGCTCTCGCTGGAGCGAATGGCCGTAGCGTGCGGCCTGCTGGCGGGCCTGAGGGTAGCTGACGATGGCCTCTCCCAGATGGCTGACGCCGTCGGGAGGGGGTGGCCCCTCGCCCTCCGTGAGGGCGAAGGCGATGACGTCGGTAGGGTAATCGTGTCCCAGGTAGCGGCGGTTTAGCGCTCGCACCCGCTGGGCGCCAGCAATGAGGATGCCCACCTCCACGGGCCCTCCTGTGCCCTCCGTCTCCAGGACGGCCCGCGCTACCTGCTCCACCCACACGGGGTCGAGGCGGCCCCGGTAGGCGGCTGCCATCTGGATATTCACCTCCAGGATGAGGGGGGTCACCCGCTTGAATGGCATCGGCAGGCGAGAGCCTTAGATCCAGCGGCGCCAGCGGAAGAACAGGATCAGGCTGGCGGTCGCCAGCAGCTGGACCCCCGTGAGCAGAGCGAAGGCGTAAGGCTTATCGGCCAGGGGCAGAACGATGTTCTGGCCGTATATCTGGGAAAGGATGACGGCAGGAAGGATGCTGGCGGTAATGGCAGTCAGCAGCTTGACGACATCGTTGGTGCGGTTGGTGGTATGCCAGTTGAAGGTGTCGTCCAGACCCTCCACCACCTCGCGCAGGTCTTCCAGGGCATCCCAGCTCTGGCGCACGTGGTCTGCCACGTCGCTGAAGTAGACGTCCAGCTCTGGGGCCAGCAGCTTATAGCGGCGGTGCTCCAGGGAGGTGATCAGGCCCATCTGGGGCCGGATGATGCGGCGCAGGCCGATGAGCTCGCGGCGCAGGTGCACCATCTCCTCGCCTACGTAGCGGGTGTTCTGGCTCAGCAGCCCTTCTTGCATCTGGTCGGTGCTGGTGGAAGCCCGGTTGATGATGGGGCCGCAGTAGTCCACCAGCCGGTCCAGGAGCTGATAGAAGAGATAGCTGGAGGAACGGCCCATGACGGCCTCCCGGACCGGCTCCTGGCGGCTCGCCTCCTCAAAGAGCTGGAGCAGAGGCCGCAGGTTGCCGTTGTGGGCCGTCACCAGGTAATCGACGCCCAGGAAAATGGACACCTGGCTGCGGGAGGTGAGGCGGGTGCGGGCGTCGAAGACGGGGAAGTGGAGGATGATGAATAGGTAGTCATCGTATTCGTCCACCTTGGGGCGCTGGCGTTTGCTGAGGACATCGTCCAGGTCCAGCTCGTGGAAGGGGAAGCGTCCGACCAAGTAGTCCAGGCCGTCCCGATCGGGCTCCTGGATGTCTATCCAGGTGAGGGGGCCGTGAGTGAGGGTGCGGACGTTGGCTGGTGCCGCTGCCATGGGCAGGGGCTGTACCGTCGCCATCCAGTACGTCCTCCCGGTGCAGTATTCGCCCTTGCGACTTGCCGGTGGCTGAGGCTCCTGCCGGAGACCCTCCAGGGCCTGGCCCCAGAGGGAACTGGCCGCCTCCTGATATTCTGCCCAGGCCTGCGCTTCTGACGGACTCCATTCTAGCACGCGCCGCAGGGGTGCAGGGCCTGAAGAGTTGCCCCTATGACAGCGGCCGGTTCTGTGGCCCGTTTATGTGGCCCGTTTATATGGTAGGATTCTGCCACGGAACCGGCTAGTGACAAAAGGGGGTGTCTATGGCAGCGATCAGTGGCAAGAGCGCCATCGTGGGGGTCAATGAGTACCCCAAGCGCCGCGATCCGACGGTCACCGCTCTCCAGATCCATGCCCTTTGCGCCAAGGCGGCGCTGGAGGACGCCGGGCTGACCAAGGACGACGTGGACGGCTACTTCACCTCGGGTGTGGGAGGGATGCCCACCGTGGCGATGTGCGAGTTCCTGGGCCTGCATCCCACCTACGTGGACTCCACCTCCATCGGCGGGTCGTCCTTCGTCTCCCACGTGGGCCACGCCGCGGGAGCCATCGCGGCGGGCCTGTGCAACGTGGCCCTCATCACCTACGGCAGCACCTCCTGGAGCCAGCTCACCGCCATTGGCACCGGCGGCCGCGCCCAGGGCGATTACTTGGACCAGTTCGAGGGGCCTTACGGCCCCACCACGGTCGGCTCCTACGCCCTGGCCGCGCAGCGCTACGAGCACGAGTTCGGCGGGACGGTGGAGAAGCGGGCCGAGGTCTCGGTGGCTACCCGCAAGTGGGCCCAGCTCAATCCCGACGCCATGTTCCGGGACCCTCTGACCATCGAGGACGTGGTCAAGTCCCGCCTCGTCTCTTCGCCCCTGCGCATGTTCGAGTGCTGCGTCATCTCGGACGGCGGCGGAGCGGTGGTGATGACCTCCGCCGAGCGGGCCCGCGACCTGAAGCAGAAGCCGGTCTATATCCTGGGCGTGGGCGAGGCGGTGAGCCACGCCAGCATGAACCAGATGGCGGACCTCTTGACCATACCCGCCAAGGTCTCCGGGGAGAAGGCCTTTCGCCTGGCCGGGCTCAAGCCCGCCGATATCCAGGTGGCGGAGATCTACGACTCCTACACCATCACCGTGCTCCTCTCCCTGGAGGCACTGGGCTTCTGCAAGCGCGGGGAGGCCGCCGACTTCGTGAAGGGCCAGCGGACGGCCCCTGGAGGCTCCTTCCCCCTGAACACCGATGGCGGGGGGCTCTCCTCAAACCACCCCGGCATGCGTGGCATCTTCACCGTTATCGAGGCCACGCGGCAGCTCCGCGGCAAGCAGGGCAAGGCCCAGGTCAAAGACGCTAAGGTGGCCCTCTGCCACGGCACCGGCGGCTCTCTGTCCAGCGGCGCCACCGCCATCCTGAGCGTAGAGTCTCGCTAGTGCTTGATGACGAGAAGGGTGTGACGAATGGACGAGATTCTTCGCTCCGCTCGGAATGACACGCACATAACCTGTCACCCTGAGCAGAGCGAAGGGTCTCCGTTAACGACCGCCAGTGAAAAGGAGGAGCTATGACAACCCCGAGCACCGGCTACCGCAAACCGATCCCCTACGTGGACGAGGTTTCCAAGGGCTACTGGAAAGGCGCCCAGCGGGGCGAGGTCCTGGTCCAGCAGTGCAAGGGCTGCGGCCATCGCCAGTTCTATCCCCGGCCTCTGTGCGTGAAGTGCTGGTCCGCGGACCTGGAGTGGCTGCGGTGCAGCGGCCAGGGCACCGTCCACTCCTTCACCCTCACCTACCAGAACGGGCAGCCGGGCTTCCGCGAGGAGCTGCCCTACGTCTTCGCCCTCATTGACCTGGACGAAGGGCCCCGCGTGACGGCCAACATCGTGGGCGGCAAGCCCGAGCAGGTCAAAATTGGGATGCGGGTCAGCGCCGTCTTCGACTGGATAAGCCCCGAGATCCGCCTGCTGCGGTTCCGGCCGGTCTAGCCTCATGCCACCCCCAGCCCCCAGCACCGAGCTGCGTTACCCCCGGATGACGGTGGGGGTGATGGGCTCCGCGGGAGGCCACCTGGACCCCGAGGTGCTGGGGCGGATGTTTCGCCTGGGCCAGGAGGTCGCCCGCCGCGGCCACGTGCTTATCACGGGGGCCTGCCCGGGCATCCCCCACGAGGCCGTCAAGGGGGCCAAGAGCGAGGGGGGCTTTGTGGTCGGCGTCTCCCCCGCTCTGAACTTCAAGGAGCACGTGGGCAAGTACACCTCCCCCACCCGGGGCTATGACGTCATGATCTACACCGGCTCGGGGCTCATGGGGCGGGAGATCGAGAACATCCGCTCCAGCGACGTGGTGGTCTTCGCCAGCGGTCGCACGGGCACCCTGGGGGAGTTCGCCATCGCCTATGACGAGGGTAAGGTCATCGGCGTGCTGGAAGGGACCGGTGGCGTCACGGGGCACATACCGGAGATCGTCGCCCTGGTCCCCAAGAAGACGGGCGCCACGATTGTCTCTGACTTCGACCCGGTCCGCCTGCTGGACAAGCTGGAAGAGATGTACAACCAGCGCATCCTGCCGGAGTACCTGGCGGCCCTGGCCGACGCCGATCCCGACGGCGTCCTGGAGGCGTAATCGCCCTCACCCTTGCGCCCCTCCTGAGCAGCACCGGGTCAGCTATCCTTGCTCTTTCCCTTCTTGCCCGCCCAACGCCGCTTGTGGAGCTCGCCGCGGGCGGCTTCGGCGCCCTCCTCCGAGGGCTCGTAGTAGACGTGGTCGGCGATGGCCTCGGGCAGGTGGCTCTGGCCCGCGAAGTGCTCCGGCGAACCGTGGTCGTACTGGTAGCCCTGGCCGTAGCCCAGCTCCCGCATCAGGGGCGTGGGCGCGTTGCGCACGTGGAGGGGGATGGGCAGCGGGCCGCGGGCCTTGACGTCGGCCGCCGCCCGCTGGTAAGCGGCGTAGGCCGAGTTGCTCTTGGGCGCGGTGGCCAGGTAGACGACGCACTCGGCCAGCGGCAGGAACCCCTCCGGCATGCCCACGAAGTGGACCGCCTGCTGGCAGGCCGTGGCCACCGTCAGGGCTTGGGGATCGGCGAGCCCCACGTCCTCGGCGGCCAGAATGATCATGCGGCGCACGATGAAGAGGGGGTCCTCGCCGGCCTCGATCATGCGCGCTAGGTAGTACAGGGCGGCGTCGGGGTCGGAGCCCCGCAGCGACTTGATGAAGGCGCTGATAGTATCGTAGTGCTGGTCGCCGGCGCGGTCGTAGAGCAGGCTCCGGCGCTGCATCACGCCCTCCACCGTCGGGAGCTCGATGCGGCGCTGGCCCTGGGCATCAGGCGCGGTGGTCTCCGCCGCCAGCTCCAGGGCATTGAGGGCCACCCGGGCATCCCCATCGGCCATGCGGAGCAGCCCGTCCAGGGCCTCCGGCTCCAGCGTGACCCGCAGCCCTCCCAGGCCGCGCTCCTTGTCCGCCAGCGCCCTCTCCACGATGGTGCGCAGAAGCTCAGGGGTCAGCGGGTTCAGGGTGTACACCCGGCAGCGGGAGAGCAGGGGGGCGATGACCTCGAAGGAGGGGTTCTCGGTGGTGGCGCCGATGAGGATGATGGTGCCATCCTCCACGGAGGGCAGGATCACGTCCTGCTGGGCCTTGTTGAAGCGGTGGATCTCGTCGATGAGAAGGACCGTGCGAGGCGATCCGGCGCCGGGGGTGGCCGGCGCCGCGATCTGGAGCGCTAGCTGAGGGGCGGGGGTGCCAGGGCCGAAGCGGGCTTGCGCCTCCTCGATGATGCGCCTGACATCGGCGACGCCCGCCGCGACGGCACTGAGCTCGGAGAAGTGGGCGCCGCTTACCTGTGCGATGAGGCGCGCCAGGGTCGTCTTGCCGGTGCCAGGGGGGCCCCAGAAAATCATGGAGGGGAGCCGGCCGGCCTCCACCGCCGTCCGCAGTACCCGGCCGGGTGCTATCAGGTGCTCTTGCCCCACGAACTCCTCGAAAGAGCGGGGGCGCATCCGCGCCGCCAGGGGCTGCGCGTCCCGGGGGCGGCGCTGCGCGGCGGCGGGAGACCTGGAGCCCTTCATGCCTTCATTTTACGCCTGTGGGCACCGGCTCGCTGAGGGCGCCCGAGGACTGGGGCGGTGGCGAGGGAGAAGGGCATGCCGTGGGATTCATCCGGCGATGCGGTGAGCACCCTGGGCCGGGCGTCACGCGCCCGCCATGCATTCGAGGCCTCAAGGCTTCAGCGCCGCCTCGTAATAGTCCTCCTCAGTCAGCCCCGCGGCCCCGGGCTGGCCCAGGAGGTAGCGCTCGCTGGGGACGACCTCCTCCACTTCCTGGCTCTCGCAGCGCAGGCAGCAGAGGGGCTTGCCCTTGCCGCAGACGGGGCAGATGGGGTGACCGTCCGCGTCGCTGAAAACGGGGAAAAGATAATCGCAGCGGCGGCAACGGTAGTCTTTAGAGGGTGGCGTTGGCCGCGCCCTGGACGTCATCTCAGAACGAGTATACCCTACCGCATGGGACAGAGAGAGGGTGGGTGCGAGTGGCGGCTTCTGACAGGCCTGGGCTCTTTTCCTCCCTGGCGTATCCCGATTACCGGCGGCTGTGGGCGGCCACCCTTTGCGGCCAGTCGGCGGCCTGGGCGTTGCTGGTGTTGCGGGGCGCCCTGGTATACCGGCTGACCGATTCCAACACCTGGGTCGGGCTGGTCACCATGGCGGCCCTGCTGCCCGGCCTGGTGGTGACGCCGGTGGCAGGCTTTCTCGCTGACCGATTCGACCGCCGGAAGCTGCTGGCCCTCACCTTCGGCCTCAATACGGCCCACAATCTGCTCCTTGCTCTCCTCGCCCTTAGCGGCGGCATCACGGAATGGCAGCTCCTGGGACTGGCGGTGCTGAACGGCTCCATTCGGGCGGCCGAGATGCCGACGGGCCAGGCGCTTCTGCCCAACCTCGTGCCGCCGGGCCGTCTGCTTAATGCCGTGGCCTTGAACCAGCTGATGCAGCAGGGCTCGCGCATGGTGGGGCCGCTGCTAGTCTTGCCGGTGGTCACCCTCATAGACCCGGAGCCAGCCTTCATCGTGTGCGCCGCGCTCTACGCCGTGGGTTGGAGCCAGGTGCTGCGCATCGGGACTGTCTCCCGGGGCGTTATAGCGCCTGCTCAAGGGATGATGGTGAACCTGGTGGCGGGGGTACGCTATATCTACACTCACCCCTTGCTCCTATCCGTCATGGTGTTTACTGTGCTGCACTGCGCCCTGACGATGGCCTTTGAGTCCATATTCCCCTTCTTCTCGCGAGCCCAGCTAGGGATGGAGACGGGGAAGGAGCTTTTCGAAGGCCCCACTTATCTGATGATAGGGGTGGGGGCCGGGTCTATCGTGGGGAACCTGGCGCTGGCTAGGATCGAGGGCCAGAGACTGAGGGGGCGTCTTTTCCTCTGGCTGGGCTTGCTGAGCGGGCTGACCCCCATCGCCCTGGGCTTTGCCTCCAATATCCCCCAGGCCGTCATGGCAGCCGCAGCCATGGGAGCGGCCACGGCTGCCTTCATGACTATTAGCCATACCATAGTCCAGGCCGCCGCCCCTGACGCTCTGCGGGGCCGGGTGATGAGCGCCAACACGTGGCATGTCCAGGGCACCATGGCCGGCTTCAACGGCCTCAACGGGGTCCTTATGGACCTGCCCTGGATGACGGCGCCTATCCTGCTCAGTGGCACCGGTATGCTCTTCGTAGCCCTGGTGTTGGGCAGCCTGCTCACTGCCCAACTCAGGCTGGTCTATGCTCGGGGCATCCCCGCCACCCGAGGTTCAGTTGCCGTCGGCTAATTCATGTGGGCGGCTGTTCGTGCTCCCGCTCCTCCAGACGGGCCCGCAGCCCCTGCACCGCATGGGTGAGCTCGGCCCCTGTAATGCCGAAGCGTCGCAGGGCGTGGCGGCTCAGCTCCAGTGCCACTTCCCGCTCGCCGATAACCGTCTCGGCAATGCCGCGCGTGCGCAGGAAGGTCTCTTCCTCCAGGCCGCTAACACGGGCTACGACATCCAATCTTGGGTTGAGCCGCTGGGCGTACTCGGTGAGCTGGCGGGTCGCCAGGGGGTCTTCGATGGCTGCCACCAGGGTGACCGCTTGCTCGGGGTGGGCCTGGGCCAGGACATAGGGGTTGGCGGCGCTCCCGTAGACCACGGGCAGGCCCTGCCTGCGGAGCTGGTCGGCTCGCCGTCGGTCCTGCTCTATCACCACCACGCGCAGGCCGCGCTCCCGCAGCGCCTCGGCTACGACGCTGCCCACCCGCCCGTAGCCGCAGACAATGGCATGGCCACGGAGGCGGTCCGGGTTCTCCGCAGGGTCGCGCAGGCCCCGCGGTCCCGCCAGCCGGCCCAGGGATGAAGCGAGGAAGCGCTCTACGGGGTGCACTGTGTGGAACAAGAGCGGGGTCAGGAGGATGCTGGCCACGGCGCTCGCCACGACGAGGGAGAAGACGGTGTCAGAGACTGCCCCCAGGTCGGAGCCGATGCGGGCCAGCACAAAGGAGAATTCGGCGGCGTTGCCCATCCCCATGCCCACGAAGAGCGCCGTGCGCAGGGGATAGCGCTGTAGCAGTGTTATGGCGGTGCTGAGCAGGGCCTTCCCTGCCACCAGGACTGCCAGCGCCAGCATCACGACTCCTGGACTGTGGATGAGGACTTGGGGCTCCACCAGCATGCCGAGGGAGACGAAGAAGAGGACGGCGAAGAGGTCGCGCGTGGGCAGGACCTCTCCCAAGACGTGATGGGAGAGGTCCGACTGGCTGATCACCAGGCCGACCAAGAAGGCCCCTAAGGCCGGTGATACCCCCAGCAGGGAACCGCCGAAGGCGGTGCCCAGGGCCAGCGCCGTCACTGCCAGCAGGAAAAGCTCCCGCGAGCCGGTCCGCGCCACCAGCCCCAGGAAAGGGGGGAGAACACGGCCCCCCAGGGCGAGCACCCCCACGATAAAGGCCGCAGCCTGGGCAGTGCTCACTACCAGGTTGGAGGTCAGCTCCTGCTGGGCAGTCCCTTGCGCCAGGGCGCTAAGGGCTACGATGAGGAAGATGGTCAAGATATCCTGGACCAGCAGCCAAGCTATGGTGATGCGGCCGTGCAGGGTGCCGCTCTCGCCCCTGTCGCTCAGCAGCTTGGCGACCACCGCGGTGGAGCTGATGGAGATGATGGCGCCGAAGAAGAGGGCCTCCAACCAGGGCCAACCCCAGGCGAGGCCGAAGGCCACGCCGAGGCCAATGGTCAGGGGGACCTGGACCAAGGCGCCCGTGACGGCGATGCCCCTGACCTGGAAGAGGTCTCGGAGGGAGAACTGGACCCCTACCCCGAACATCAGCAGCACAATGCCGATATCCGCCAGCAGGCGTATCTGCTCGGGGTCGGCGGCGAAGCCCGGAGTGAAGGGGCCGATAGCGACGCCGGCCGCCACGTACCCCACGACGGCTGACAGGCGCAGCCGCAGGGCGATGGCGCCACCGATCAAGGCGGCGAAAAAGGCCACCGTCAGGTTCAGGATCAGGTCGCTAGCCACAGCCTGCCCATAGTAGACGCCTGGAAGGGCTTACGCTAGCTTTGACCACCGGGCAAGGACCCTAGAGCGCTAGCTCAGCGACGGTAACGCCCTCGCCGCCCTGGTTGAGCTCGGCGGTGCGGTGGGAACGCACCAGGGGGTGGCGCGCTAGCACCTGGCGCACTGCCAGACGCAGGGTGCCGGTGCCCTTGCCATGGACGATCCGCACCTCGCGCTGGCCCGCCAGGAAGGCCTGGTCCAGGTATTTCTCCAGGCGCTCCAGGGCCTCGTCGACCCGCAGCCCGCGCAGGTGGACCTCGGCGTCGGGCGCCAGCCCTGCCCCTGGCCTGCGCTCAGCGCCCAGGTCGCCCCCTCCCTCGCCCTGAGGAGGCGCATCGAGGATAGCTTCTACCTCGTCCCGCCCGACCTTGGTGCGCAAGGCGCCGATCTGGACCTCTAGCTGGCCGCTCACGGACTCTGCCACCACCTCGCCCGCCTGGGCGAAGTCGGGCCCAAAGAGCAGCCGGCCGGTCGCCCGGTTGCCGCTCGCGGACTCGAAGAGCGCGCCACGCGGCAGGCTGGGGGCGCCAGGGACCGTGACGGCGAGGTCTACGATTTGGTCCGGTCGGGCGCCTTCGGCCTCCACGTCGAGCGCGAGGACGGCCCCTTCGTCCACCGAGGCTTCGGCGACGATCCCGGACTGCCCCGGCGGCGCGAGGCGCACGATGCGCGGAGGCGCCGCGCCACGGAGGTCGAATTCCACCGAGACGCGGAACAAGCCCAGAGCGGGCGGTTGGTGCTCGACCATGACCCGCAGGAGCGAGAGGGCGGGAGGCTCGTGCTCGATGGCGGCGCGCAGCAAGGCGAGCGCTGGCGGCTCGCTCTCGACGGAAACGACTTCCAGCGCGGGCGTGCCCTGGGCCGACACGGCCCGCCCGAAGCCCGCGAGCGCCGCCGCGGACAGCAGCACGGCGGAAAACGCGGCTGGCAGACGCATGGCCGGCGCTCCTTCAGCGGAACTCTATCGTCCGTCCCGGCGGAAGGTGAGCCGAACCTGGATGTATCGCCCGGCGGCGCGGTTCGGTTCATTGCGGAAGGTGCTCGCGAAGGGCGGATCGACCGCCTCGGGCGCGAACGCCGCGTCGCTCACCCGGTATTCGATTTCCCGGGTCAAGGAGAAGCCATCGGCGTCGATCACGTGGCGCGAGCCGGACGGCGGCGACGGGTCTTCCCGCGCGGTGAGACGGATGGCGTTGAACTGGCCGCTCGACCCGGCGTCGTGGACCGGGCTGCGCACGCTGCCGGAGACCAGGTCGCTGCGCAGGAGGACGGCGCCTTGGAGCGAAAGCAGGAAGCGCCCGTCCAGCGCGCCGACCGTGCGACCCTCGTCGTCGATCCAGTTGTGGAAGTCGGAGAACGGCACGGCGGGATCGGGCGCCGCCGACGCGACGGCCCCAACCCCGAAGGCCCCGATGTGTGCGTGAAACGAATCGTCGGGATCGGAGGCCGACGCCAGCGGGCTATCCGGCCTGAGGAGGAAGTCGCGCGCGACTTCGTCTTGGATTCGCGGGTCGGCGACGATCGTCCCGGCGAGCCCGCTTGGCGCGGGGTTGCCGAAAAAGGCATTGTACGAGGACTCGCCCACCCCCCCCGCCACCCCGTAGGCGTAGTCGCTGTTCTTGTAGAACAGCGAGTTCTTCACCGCCAGCCTCCCACCGAAGATTAGAGCCCCCCTCCAACACAGGGCGAACGTCGCGTGCTGGACGAGGACCGACCCGCCGTTGACGAGGACGCCGCAATAGCCGCAATCGTGCAGCAAGCAGTCCCGCAGGGTCAGCCGCGCGTCGCCATCCACGGCGACGCCGAAATAGCAGTGCGAAATGCGGAGGTTCGAAAGCTCAACCGCTTGGTCTTGCACGGCGCTCGCCGTCAGTTGCACGCCCAATTGCGCATTGCGGATGTGGAAGCCCGACAGGCGCGTTCCGGGCGAGTCCGCGATCAAGACGGCCGTTTCGAAGTTGCCGACGCCGAGGATGGTCGCGCCGATCCCGCGGACCGTGAGCCGCGGCTTGCCGGTGATCGCCACCGTCTCGGTGTACGCACCCTGATTGACAAGGATCGTGTCGCCCGGCACCGCGGAGGCGACGGCGGAGGAGATGGTGCGGCGTGCGCTCTCGAAGGACAACCCGTCGTTGGTATCCGAACCGCCGAGATCCACGTGATACGTCGTCTGGGCGTCGGCGCACGGAGCGACGATGACGGAAAGCAAACAGGTGATCGCGGCGATCCGGAACATGGCATCCCCTTCCAACGCTGACCCACACGAACGGCTCGGGGCGCAAAATGATTCGTTCGACGCGTACCTGGACGGGGGGGAAGAAGTCAAGGGAAATTGTTTGAGGGGGTTGCGGGGTCTCGTGCTACCGCGGGCACCGATCCCCGGGCGGAAGTGTGCCTACCCCATCTCCCCCAACGGCGGCGCCTGCTCCGCCCAGGCGCTCACCGCCTCCAGGATGACGTCCCGCAGGTCGGCCCCGGGCTCGTCGAGCGACTTGAGCACCAGCCGCAACGGGATCGACGTCCCCGCCCGCGCCTGCAGCTCCTCGAGTCCCTGCTTCACCGAGGGATTGCCCACGCCCACCAGCGTCACCGGCTGCAGCTTCTGCAGCAGCGTCACCAGCCCGACCTGCGACTCCACGCCCAGCGAAAGGAAATCCCCGCTGCGCGGGGCCACGATGACGTAGGCCGGTCGCCGCCGCAGCGAATCCAGCAGCGCCACGGGAGCGTCCGAGTCGATCAGCACCAGGTCGACCAGCCGCTCCTTGCGCAAGGAGAAGACCAGCCCGATCGTCGTCACCCGCTCGCGCAGCATATGCAGCACCTGCCGGTCGGTGAGCGGCGCGGCCAGCCCCGCCATCGCCGTCACCCCGGTCTCGCGGTCCGTCACCAGCAGGCCGTGCAACCGCTCCTTCCACGTCGTCACCGACGTGAAGTCCCGCAGCGACTCCGGGCTCAGCAGTTGCAGTTCGCCCAGCGCGAACGGGTCCGAGACCCCATCCACCAGCTCGAGCGCGACCATCGCGTCCGGCGTCGGCGCCGGCACCAGGTCCCCAGGCCCACCCGCCACGCCGGGCGCCCCGGGCCCACCCGGAGCCCCCGCCCCACCGGCCGCCACCGCCGCCGCGCCTCCGGACGCCGCCGCGGCCGCTGGCGCCGCCGCATCCACAGACACCCCCGCCGCCGGCCCCGGATCCCGCGCCAGCGTGTCCATGCGCCGCGCCCCTTCCATCAGGAGCGCCGTGCAGTTGCCGGTCATCGGCGGAGCGTCCGGCACCGGCTCGACCTCGCCCGGGGCGAACTCGAACTGCCCCTGCGGCTCCGCCAGGACGCCATGGAACGCCTCATCGCCGATCAGGTTGCCGAAGCCGGCATAGAGCACGATCCCCTCGCGGATGCGGAATTCCGCCGCGGCCCGCGGGGTGACCACCGACAACGTGCCGGTGCGGCGCCCCTGGTCGAGCAGGTTGATCAGGTCGGGGAAGCTCATCCCGGTGAAGTCGCCCGCCAGGTTGTAGCGCCTCGCCTGGGACGCCGCGCGCGACGCGTCGAGCCGCCGTATCGACGCGTCGATGCGCGCCTTGAGTTCGGCCATTTCGTATGGCTTGGCGACGAAGTCGTCGACGCCCATCTCGAGCCCCACCAGCCGCGTGGTCAGCCGCGTGTCGGAGGAGACCACGATGAAGGGGATCGCCCGGTAGCGGTTCTCGCGGCGCATCCGCCGGAAGAACTGGTAGCCGTCCATGTCGGGCAGGTAGAGGTCGGAAAGCACCAGGTCGATCCGCGTGGTGGCGAGGATTTCCATCGCAGCGGCGACGTCCCCGGCGACTTCGACCCGGTACCCGCCGCGGGTCAGGTTGAGCTCGGCGAACTGGGCCCCGACCTTGTCGTCTTCGACCACCAGCAGGGTGCGACGACCGGAGCCGGCGACGCTTTCCGTGACTTCGGGCCGTTTCGCCCTATAGACCGAGTCGGCCATGGGCCTTGAGCTTCTCCAAGAGGGAGCTGCGGGTGAACGGCTTGATCATGTAGTCGGTCGCGCCCGCGGTCTGGGCCGAGAACTGGTGCTTGCTGCCCGAGCGGCCGGTGACGACCACGACCGGGGTGGCCTTGAGCGGCTCGCGGGAGCGCATCTCGTGAATCAGCTCGTAGCCGTGCATGCGGGGCATCTCGAGGTCGGTGAAGACGAGGTCCACGGGCTCCTGCTCGAGCCGGCCCAGGGCTTCGAGCCCGTCGGCGGCGGTCCGGACCGGGACGCCCATCTCGGTGAGGAACTTCTCCGCGACCTTGCGGATCGGCAACGAGTCGTCGACGAAAAGCACGCGCAGCTTCGCGAGCGCCGCGCGCAGGGTGGGCTCGAGCACGAGCGGGCCTTCCCCCTCGCGGGGCGAGAAGCCGGTCCCGGAAGCGCCTTCGGGAGCGTGAGCGACGCCGGGGACCGTGGCCGGCGCGCGCGCCGGGGCGGGAGCTGCGGCGGCGAAACCGACTCCGAAGGCGCGAAACATCGGCTCGATCCGCTGCTTGAGTTCGAGGCCGAGCGGGTCGGACTCCGCGCCCGCGCGGCAGAGTTCGACCAGGCGACCGGCGATCCCGGCGATCTTGAGGTCGCCTTCGAGCACGGCGGCTCCCTTGAGGGCGTGGAGCAGGTTGCCGAGTTCCTCGCGTGCGGCGTTGCGCGTGCCCCGATCATAGGTCACGTCGTTGACCTTGGCGACCATGGATGCGACTTTGCGGCAGACTTCGCGCGCCTCCTCGACGAACGGGGAAGCCGGCAGGGAGGGCGGGTCGGGCGCCGGGGAGAAGTCGATGCCCGGGAGCCCGGCGGCGGCCAGGAAGGCGTTGGACTGCTCCTCGAGGCGCGTGAGCGCGTCGGGGCGCAGCGGCCAGCCGCGGTCCAGCGCTTCGCCGACCGCCATTTTGAGGGCGAGCGCGAGGTCGGCGAGCTGGGTTCTGCCGAAGGTGCCGGTGGTGCCGCGCAGGGTATGGAACAAGCGGTCGAGAGCCTCGGCGGGCGCGCGGTCGTTGGGATCGGCCCGCAGCGCGCGCAGGCCGATGTCGAGCTGCCCGCGAGCCCGCTCCAGCTCGCGCCGGAACGTCTCGAGCAGCTCGTGGTCCCGGATCGAGAGCGAGTCCATGGCCGAGCCGATCCCGCGCGGCCGCCGGCGCGCCGCCGGCCGGGTCGCCCCTACGCCGCCCGGGACCCGTGCCTCCGCTACTTGTTCTTTCCCTCGTCGCCCCCGGCGGTCTTCACCGGGTCGAACGCATGGGCGAAGGCGCGGTATTCGACGATGGACGCCGCGTCCTGGCGGGTCCGCCCGAGCCCTTCGAGGATCGCCTTCTGCAACTGCGCGTCCTCCTCGAAGTCCGCCATCATCTCGATCTTGTACTCCCACGCGACCATGCGCCGCACGTGCTGGCGCAGCATCTCGCGGACATCCTGCCGCTCGAGCTTGGTGTGGAGCGAGGCAAAGAACTCGTCGAATCCGGGATACTTGGCCGGCTCGTAGTCGTCGAAGTCGGCGATCTTGCGCAGGAGTTCCTTGTTCGCCGTCCCGTTGCGGGTCCACCAGTCTTCCAATTCGCCGGCGTCGAGGATGCGGCTGAATTCCGCGTCCTTCCAGAGGTCGCGCGGCTTCAGCACGACCTCCATTCCGGGATCGGGCGGGATCCCGCCCTCCTCCTTCTCCTTCCCGCTCTCGTCCACCTTCCTTTCCTTGTGGGGGGTGCTCCCGCCCGGCAGGTAGTACTTGTGGACGGTGAGGCGGAAGGCGGCCTTCTCGCCGGTGGACTTGAGCGGGTCGATGTTCTGGACGCTGCCCTTGCCGAAGGTGCGTTCGCCGATCAGGGTCCCCCGCTTGTGGTCGCGCATGCAGCCCGCGAAGATCTCCGCGGCGCTCGCGGAGCCGCCATTGACCAGCACGAAGGTGGGCAGGTCGAGCCGGTCGGGCCTCTCGGTGTAGAGGGTCTCGATCGTGGCGCCCTTGCGGTCCTTGGTCGTGACCACGATCTTGTCCGCCTCGAGGAAATGGTCGACCACCTCGCACGCGGCCTTGAGGTAGCCGCCGGGATTGTTGCGCACGTCGACGATCAGCGAGGTCATCCCCCCGTCCTTGAGCGCCGACAGGCAGCGGCCCAGCTCCTGGGCGGTGGAGTCGCCGAACGAGGTGAGCAGCACGTAGCCGATCTTGCCGGGCAGCAGGGTCCCCTTGGCGGTGTCGATCGACAGCTTGTCGCGCACGATCGCGAAGTCGCGCGGCTCGGTCCAGCCGCGCCGGTAGATTTTCAGGCGGATGGCGGTGCCGGGGTCCCCGCGCAGGGTGCCGGTCACCTCGGTGATGTCCTTGCCCCAGGTGGACACGCCCTCGACCTCGCGGACCTGGTCGAGCGGGCGCAGCCCGGCCTTGTCCACCGGGCCGCCGTAGACCGGGCGCTCGATGGTCATCCATCCGCCGCGCATGCCCACGTGGGCGCCGATCCCGCCGTACTTCATCTCGATCCCTTCCTTGAGCCGCAGGCGCTCCTTGGGGTCGAGGTAGGCGCTGAACCGGTCGAGGCTGCCGCCGATCCCGTGGGCCGCGGCCTGAATCAAGGAGTCGACGCTCACGTTTTGCGGGTCGGCGTACTTGCTGAAGATCTTGTCCATCATCTCTTCGAGGATCGAGAAGTCGTACTTGGAGGTCGCGGTGCCGACCGGGAGCTGGACGTTCTCCTGGTACTTGATCAGTTTCGCCTGCTTGATGTAGAGGCGGGCGATCACGCCCCGCGGGGTGGGCATCTGCTCGAGCCGCTTGAGGACGGGCATGGCCGCCTCGAAGTTCTCCATGTCGGCGAGGGCGAGAGCGGCATCCTCGGCGATCGCAGAGTCGGCCGACTCCAGGAGCTGCTTGAGCTCGCGGGTCGAGGCGGTGCTCGCGCTCACGAAGTAGAGCGCCTTGGCGACGGAGATCTTGACGCGGGCCTCGGAAGTGGAGTCGAGAATGTCGAGGATGGCCTCGCCGAGCTGGTCGGGATCGCCGTAGTCGTAGTCGTCGCGGACCAGGGAGGAGAGCAACTCCGCGGCGGCGATCTGGGCCGCGGGCGCCTTCTCCTTGATGATGGAGATCAGCGTGGCGACCGCGTCGGTCTTCTTTTCGAACTCGGTGTAGGCGACCTTGGCGCAGCCCATGCGCACCTTCGCCTCCGGGCGCTTGAGCCCGGCATCGACGACGGCGAGCGCGTCCTTGCCCAGGGCCTCGATCGCGGCGACCGCGTTCCAATAGGCCTCGCCCTCCTTCTCGGCCAGGTTGCGCAGAAGCTGCTCGGGGTTCGGCCGGCCCGGACCGGGACCCTCCTGGGCGAGCGACCGGCCTGCCTGCCCGACCGGGAGCAGGAGCAACCAGCCGGCGAGCAGTACTGTGGAAAGCCGCAAGGGGTTGCGGAAGACGACGGAGCCGGAACGCAGTTTCATGGATCGCTCCTCTGTTCGCCGGGGAAAGGGCGAAAAGGTTGGATTGCAGCGTGCCGAGGGCACATTATAGGCGCGGCCTTTCGGCAGGCACAAGACAATCTTCGGCGCGGGGAAGCCGGCATGATACGCGTAATCCGGGCCGCGGCGCTGGCGGCGGTCCTCGCGGGCTGCGCCGGTCCCGCCCAGGCCCCGCCCACGGTGGTGTTCCTCTCCGACTTCGGCGCCACCGACGACTCCGTCGCGATCTGCAAGGGCGTGATGCTGCAAGTCGAACCGCGGCTGCGGATCGTTGACCTCACCCACGAGGTCCCGCCCTTCTCGATTCTCGACGGCGCGCGGTTCCTCGCGGGCACGGCGCCGCACTTCCCGCCCGGGACCGTGTTCGTTGCGGTGGTCGACCCCGGAGTCGGCGGCGAGCGCAAGGCGGTCGTGGTGCGCACGCGGCGGGGCCAGACCTTCGTCCTGCCCGACAATGGCCTGATCACGCTGGTTGCGGACCGGGACGGGGTCGAGGAGGCGCGGGAGATCGTCGACCGTGGGTTCCTGCGCGGCAGCGGCCGCTCATCGACCTTCCACGGGCGCGACGTCTTCTCCCCGGTGGCGGCCCACCTCGCGCGCGGCGAGGATTGGCGCAAGGTCGGGCCCGTGGTCGACCGTTGGGTCCGACTGGAGATCGCCGCCGCGCGCATCGACGGTGGGGCATTGTTCGGCGAGGTGATCGCGCTCGATGGACCCTACGGCAACCTGGTGACCAACGTCGACGCGGAACTGTTCGGGCGGCTCGGCTGGGTGATCGGCGACCGCGTCCCGGTACAGGTGGGGACGGCCGCGATCACGCTCCCCTTCGTGCGCACATTCAGCGATGTGCCGGAGCAGCAGCCGCTGCTCTACGTGGACTCACGCGACCGGCTGGCGCTGGCGATCAACCTGGGGGACTTCGCCAAGACCCACGGCGTGAAGCCCCCGGTGCCGCTTCGCGTCAACCTGAAGTCGCCGTCGCCGGGGTCGCCGCGATGACCCCCAGCGCCCTCGGCCCGCTCGCCGTGGAACTCGGCTTCCTCACCCAAGAGGCGCTCGAGGAGTGCGTCCAGCTCGAGCGCGTCTCCGAGGTCCGGCGCGGCATCGGCCGCATCCTGCTCGAGCGGGGGCACGTCAGCGAGCTGCAGCTCTCGTACCTGCTCAGCGCCCATGCGAAATCCTTCCGCGACCTCGAGCACTACTCGCGCGCCAAGACCGAGGACCTGGTGCTCAAGGAAGCCCTGCACGCGAGCCTTTCCATCCCCGAAGCGGCGCTGCTGACCTGCCTGCGCGATCAGGCCGAACTGGAGC
>Ga0082335_1004782_pt1 | contig 19784 bp, 19 predicted proteins | sample Subgrocontami58m_FD_72375 | JGI IMG/M metagenome (GOLD analysis project Ga0082335, IMG submission 72375) | Subsurface groundwater microbial communities from S. Glens Falls, New York, USA - GMW37 contaminated, 5.8 m (SPADES assembly) (version 2) ... | reverse complement strand
TTCAACAGAGACTCTTTGCCAAGATTGAACAACAGCTCGGGAATCAAGTTGCGGTCTACAATGATGTATGGACGCTCAGCCAGCGACGCCAGCAGCGACTGCGTCTCGCGAAATTTCCCCGTCAGATTCAACACACCGCCTTTCCCAAACAAGCAACGGACGTACAACTCAGGAAACTTGTTTACACCCAACGCGAGTGCTTCGTCGTAGTAGTGAAGCGCTTCTTGCAGAAGGGAAAGCTTCGTCAATTCATCAGCCCACAGAAGCAAGGATTCAAACAACTCACGTGAACAACTGCCGGAATTGCGCGAGCTGAAAACAAACAGATCCATCGTCTCACTGATGAATGCCTTTTCTTCATTCGCCGCGGCTTCCGCTGAAACAGAAAGAAAAGTTTTCAGCTTCTTAACGCCACCTACGATTACTTCACTCAGAATATACTTGTTAGCAAACTTCTCCCTCTGTTCTTTGGAAATGCTGCGGAAAATGCCGTGTGCAATCTCGTGCAGGCCCGAGAAGGCAATATATTCAAGCTCGCGCAGATCAACCGGATCTTTTCGGAGCGGCGGGACATTCGTTTTAATTTCAGCTAATTGCATAGGGCACGCCTGCGTGCCGAAACGCTCTCACTTCTGCGTGCAGGCACGGCTGATTTGTTGCTTGTCCTATATGGCGTGAGACAAGCATGCCTGCTCAACGAGTCGACCGACGGTCTCCCTACGGGATCGCAGATCGTTGAGAGTCGTTGACCGGTCAGGCAGGCTTCAAGCATTTCGCGTTCCTTCCGCACTTCATGCCGCAACGTTTCGTACCGCTGACTGTCAAAATCGTCAGGTGTAGGCGCATCGAACGTGAGACAAACGTTCAGCGCATCATCGAACAATCCAACCTGGTTCAAGCATACGATCTGTCGGTAGCGGCTTTCAGGATCCAACTGCATGGACGCTGCTTGCGCCAACCGATACCACTTCAAAGCTTCCAGATACAGTCCCTGCGATTCAAGACAGAGCGCATACCAGTACACGGCGTGTTCGTATGTTTCATTCTGTAGGTGAACAAGCTCGCCGTACTCAATCGCATAACGAAACATGTCTGCTGCTTTCACAAAATCTTTCTCGTGCATTAGCACCCAACCCGAACGGAAGTAGCTATTGAGTTTGCACGAGGGAATGCGAGTGAGCTCAGCCGCCTTCGCGTACAGCATGAGCGCCTGGTGTTGCTTCTTTTCGTTTTCAAGACACCAGCCGCAGTGAAAAGAAATATCCCCCTCGTCAAACGTCGGATCGGCAAAACATTTTTGAAATAGCTCGAATGCTTCAGCAAACCGTCCTTCGTATTCCAGCGTGAGTGCTTGATGAAAGAGAGTATCGTTTCCCATAAGTCCCCGCGATGTAAGTGAGTTGGTGGTGAGAAAATTTTTTGGGCGTGTGATGAATTACTGGCAACTCAATGCCAAACGGCGTGCCACGAACCAAAATTAGACAATAGATGCTGGATTGCTGAAGTGTTGGAGTGAATGAACGTTGATGTGAGGAATGCGAGCCACAGAGAGGCAAGTCGGAAGAAGGTGGTATGGGGAGAACGTGCTACACGATTTGTCATGTAGAGCGGAATGCCATTCCGCTCTACAAGCTAAACTGGCTCGGCATGAATCGTAACACGGCGGAGTTGTTTGAAATGCTGATACAGCTCGCTTTCAGTCTGAGCGATGATCGAATGAACTTCGTCGAGAGTCTTGGTTTTGTCGATGTGGCAGGAAAGGGTGAGATTGTATGCGTTACCGACCGTCAGCAGCGCAATATCGGAACACTGAACCACGCGTTTATCGACGAGGAGTATTTCACGAATCCGCTCGCTAAGAACTCGTTCCTCTTCGGTAACGTCTGTCAGCGCCCCCTCTTTAGGCTCGAACTCTTCCATATGAATTGTGACTTTCCCAACCGTCCTGACTTTTTCACGAATCGCACGCTCGAGTTCTTCCGTCATGTCGTGTGCTTCGATGAACGTCTTTCCTTTCTGGTATTCGATGTCGAAGTCGATGAAGTATTTGCCTTGCACGTTGTGGACTTCAAGATTATGTGGTGCGCGCAGGCCTTTCTTCGATACAATCATTCGTACTTTATCCGCAGTCGTTTCGTCGGCGCTCTCAAACGGCTCAGCGTGAACGACGATGTCAGCGTTTGAATGAAGTGAATAGATGACACGCTCTACGTTGTCCATAATGCCGTGCGCTTGCTCGAACGGAATCGTCCGGCGAATAGCGATAGTCGTATCAACAAACACCTTCGCTCCTGAAGGACGGAGACGAATGCTACGCACTTCTTCAACACCTTCAGCACTTTGGATTTCACTCGACACTTTTTCATACAAGCCTTGCGGTACGCGGTCCATCAACGCATCAATCGTCCGTCGTCCTAACCGATAGCTCACGAAGAGAACAAGAAACGCAACAACAATTGCTGCAACGGCGTCAACAGTCGGATAGCCGAGCGAGACAGAGACAAGTCCGAGAATAACAACAAGCGAAGTCCAAATGTCGCTGGAGAAATGCAGTGCATCCGCTTCAAGCGCCTGACTGTTGTGCCGCCGTGCAATTTTGCTGAGCGCGCGAGAGCGACCCAAATCAACAACGATTGCAGTTCCCATCACGATAAAGGACCACACACTTGCTTCGACATGTGCCTCGTGAAATATCAGCCGCTTCGTCGCTTCAAAGATAATCCAGGCGCAAGTGAATACGAGGAGAATAGTTTCAGCAAACGCAGAAACGTTCTCAACTTTGCCGTGACCGTATTGATGGTCTTTGTCCGGGGGCTTATCGGCGACAACAACTGCTGCGTACGTCATCAGCGCTGCGATGAGATCAAGCCCGGAATGCGCAGCTTCGGAAAGAATGCCAAGACTGTTCGTTTCAAGTCCAACAATAAGTTTGATTGCGGTAAGAAATAGTGCTGCAACGACGGAGGAGAGTGCAACGGTTTTCTTTTCGGAGATGGAGTGCTGCATAGGGTGGAAATATACCGATGCTTGATGAGTGATTCAATCCACTTTTGCACGGAATAAAAACATTTATTGCCGCATGGTCCTGTATTAACTGATGTTACACAAATCAAAAGTCCCCTCTGTGTGAAAGCCTGTGTTGAGGGAGAGGGGATTTAGGTCTACGACCTCGTAGAGGGGTGTGTCAAAACATGCGGAACGCGCAGCGAATCGGGCTATTGACACACCCCTCTACGAGGTCGTAGACCTAACCCCTCTCGCCATCGCTTCATTCCTACGCACAGAGGGGAATACGTAGTCGAGATACAATCGTGCGCAACATCAGCTAATAAAGTATATTCTTACTGTGTAGAAGCCCGCGTCCGTGCCGTTCCTTTTTTCATCAATCGATCTAACTCATCTCACAAATTAAGAATGCCAAAGCCGTAAGCACAAAGGTCGAAGGCTAACGATTGTGTCGTTGGCTGGAGATGTCGAATCCCCTAACACAAATATGGGAGGCGGAACGCTCGCCAACATTATCAACATCGCCATTGCCGCGTGGGGCTTGTACGCCCGGTTCGCAAAGAAGTCAAGCTAATCCTCCCGAAGGGATGCCTTCGGCAATCGTTCGCTTCTCCTTGCACCGTATGAGGTGGGAAGGGGAGCCTGCCGTTTCTATAAGAGAACTCGCCATCCTTGAACACGCTGCCAAGAAAATTTTACACTCACTCCCGAAACGTTGTCGGGTCAATCGAATATTCCGACATCTTCCTATACACCGTCTTTCTGTCAATATCCATAAGCTTTGCAATCTGGTTGATGTTGCCTTTGTAGAGACGAAGCATGCGGACAAGATATTTTTCTTCAGCATCACGGACGATTGCGTTGATGTAATCCTTGTATGGCGTGTTCAGGTCAACGTCCGCAGCCGCTTCTTTTGTTACAGTTGGCAGAGTGTCGTTGGCCGGCAATTCAATTTTCATGATGGTGTCTCCTGTTGTTTTAATCAACGCCCTCTTGATCAAATTCTCCAGCTCACGAATGTTGCCCCGCCAGTTGTAGTTCATCATATCGGTGATTGCTGTTGGAGAAATAAATTTGACGCGTCCTGCGGCAAGGTCGGCATACCTGTTTACAAAATGTTCTGCAAGCAGCGGAATATCTTCGAGCCTCTCACGCAATGTAGGGAGATGAATTGGGAAAACATTAAGCCGGAAGAAGAGGTCTTCCCTAAAGTCTCCCTGCCTGCTCATCATCTCCAAATTACGATTTGTTGAAGCGACGATGCGCGTGTCAACTGTGATTGAGGCATTGCCGCCAACTCGTTCGAACGTTTTTTCCTGCAGCACACGCAATAGTTTTGTTTGAATTGGCTGAGCAAGGTCGCCGATTTCATCCAAGAATAGCGTTCCGCCATTCGCTTCTTCAAACTTCCCTGCTTTCTGCTTCATCGCACCTGTGAATGCACCTTTCTCATGACCAAACAACTCGCTCTCCAAAAGATTCTCAGGAATTGCAGAGCAGTTCACAGCAATGAAAGGCTTCGCACTGCGATTACTATTGTAATGCAGCGCCCGCGCAACAAGCTCCTTCCCTGTTCCACTCTCACCCTGGAGCAAAATCGTCACGTCCGTATCAGCGACTTGCCGGATTGATAGAATCACCTGCTTCATCTTTTCGCTACGCGTCACCATGCTGCCAAAGCTGTACGTCGAATGTAATTCTTCGCGCAAGCGCATCAACTCGCGGTCTTTCTGTCGCATGTCGAGCGCACGACGAATCTTCAGCAGAAGTTCCGTGTTGTTGCATGGCTTCGTGAGATAATCTGTCGCGCCGAGCCGCATCGCCTCGACCGCAGTATTAACTGAAGCGAAGCCGGTCACCATTATCACCATGAAGTCGGGATAGTTCGCCTTCACCTTCTCCAACAACTCGATGCCCGTCATCTTTGTCATCACTAAATCGGAGAGGATCAAATCAACTTCCGATGATGACAAGACTGAAAGTGCTTCGTCAGCGCTTGTAGCGAGCGCTACAGTGTAGCCGTCGTCTTCGAGCAATGTTCGAGTTGCAACGCGGAATGCTTTGTCGTCATCAACGACGAGTATCCGTTCACGACTGTACGTTATCTCTTTAGACATGAGGTTCCTTTGCCAAAGGTAGTTCAATTGTAAACGTCGTTCCTTTGCCGGCTGTGCTCGTGACGCTGATTGATCCGTTGTGCTGTTGCACGATGCCGTACGTGACGGAGAGTCCAAGCCCGACGCCGCTTACCTCTTTTTTTGTTGTGAAAAAGGCATCGAAAATTTTCCCCAGGTTCTCTTGCGGAATGCCGATGCCCGTGTCGCTCACAAGGATTTTTGCTTGTCCATTGCGTTGCCGAACATTGAGCGTCAGTCTTCCACCGTTCGGCATTGCATCCTTTGCGTTCAAAATAAGATTGAGGAAAACTTGTTTCAGCTTGTCGCGTGATCCGAGCACGACAACCCCATCCGTCGGCGCATTCAGAACCGTGTGAATCTTATTCTTTACGAATGATTCCTCATTCTCTTTCAGGAGATTCTCCAGCAATTCTTTCATGTTCACCGGCTTCTTTTCAATCTCAACGATTGAACCGCGATAAACATCGAGCATTTGTCGCGTCAGCTTCGCCATGCGCGTTACTTCTTCCAACGCAATGGAAATCAATTCCTGCGCCTGTCCATCCACTTTGCCCAGAGACGATTGAAGCAAACTTTGTATGTTGTGAATGGGATTATTGATCTCATGTGAAAGCTGTGCCGTCATTTTTCCGGTTGCCGCAAGCCGCTCACTCTTTACCAATTCTTGCTGTGCCTGCTTCAGTTGTGTAAGTGCGTGTTCCACTTCAGCATTACGCTCGGCAAGGCTCTTATTCACTTCATCGAGCTGCGAAATTTTTTCTTTGAGCGACTCACGCATCTCATCAAATTTCAATGAAAGGAACTCCAGTTCGTCTTTCGACTTGAACGCCTCGGCAGTTTCTCGATGAACGATTGTATAATCCAAATTGCCGCTGCTGATTTCCGTTGTGGCGTTCACGAGACGGTCAACGGGACGAGAAACAAATCGCGCAAACATTACGCTCGCGATGACGAATGCAAAAAAGGTGAATCCAATAAAAATGATAAACGAGCGTTTCCAGTTTCCCTGTGCCGCTTTGGAAATCTGCGAAAGCGAAATATGCAAATCCGTCGCACCGAGCGTGTAGCCAACAGGCACCGCATGACATTTTTGACAAACGCTCGTTGCGTTAAACGGAACGACGCCTCTAAAGTGCTCTCCTTGTCGCGTAAACTTTGGTTGGCCCGTACGCAGCACCTCGCGCTCAACATCATCATGTGGCTGCAATGTTTTGTGTCGCGTTTCAATCCGCTGTCGGTTCTTTGGGGTCAGCACTTCTTCGCGCAAATGCAAATCGTTAATGAGAATGTGGAGCGTATCGAATTCCGACAACGAGCCGAGACGGTCAAGGAAGCTCTCATCCACTTCAAGATTCGTCACCATCATGCTCACCATCGCTTCCTTGATGATGTCTGCATACGTATGCGCTGCGATCTGTGCCTGCTCCATCATCTCCCGTTCTTGGTAGTAATTGTTGAGTGCTACGCTCAGTGCGATGAACAGAAGAAACAACGGCAAAATGCCAAGCAAAATTTTTCGTGAAACTGACCAGTGCCTGAAAGAAAACATTATCAAAGCTTTCGTTATTCGGTGTGCAAAAAGTACCGAATAGCGATCAGAGAATCAATGGACAATGGTAGAGACGTAGCCCGCCACGGCGGGCTACGTCTCTACGCAGGTAAATGAGTTTTCACCATTGAAAGTTCCAAGCGCTGTTGTTTCTCCTCTTCCCCTCATCTATATTGATAGCAAACATCAACGGTTGGAAATGTCAATGGTATTCAGCCGGAACACAACAGAGCTATTGCAACGACTTGAGTCACTCGCCAGCAAGAATCTATCATACAGAAACGAAGTCGGCATTCTCATCGAGCTCGCATATCAAAACAACAAGCTGCAAACACTCGACGACTTAAGTTTCTATGCAAAGTTCGCGCACAAAACATTCGGCATCATGAAACGCATCGGGAAAGACGCCGACGGTTACGACAAGCTATCGAAAGAATTTGGCGACTGTGCCGGGAAGTCAAAGAACTTGGTCAACGAACTGCTTGCCCTCGCATCAGATGAAACAAAGAAGGAATTCGATGCGCAGTTCCTGTCAATGTCGCCAACCGCGTTTCAGAATTTACTTGCGCTCTTTTACGATCTAAGCTGGTACAAGAACTTTCTCATCGACTCGCGGGACCGCTAACGTTCTCTTGAAAAGCGCAGAGAAAAATTGTACATTGACTCATGCCAGCGAGACAAAATTCCCCTCCACCGTCTGTTGCTTCTTCGGGCGTTGACTCGCCGGTGTGGCGCATCGCGTTGTTTGTATTTGTTGTTGCTTGCATTGTGTGGCTTGGCGCTGTCAATATTCGCGCACTGATCGGCAACGACATCCTCAAGCCCGGCACTGTAGAGTTTGAAGAGTATATTGATCCGCAAGCCGAGCGCGAAGTGTACCGGCTTGTCTCGATGGCCTCGGTGGCAGTCATTATCGGTTACACTATCGCGGTGGTAAGCAGCGTCGTGTTTCTTGCAACATCACCGTTCAAGCTCAGAGAGCAGGGCTGGCTGATGATGAGCGCAATCCTCTTCTACGCCCTCGTTCCCGTAGAAGTGTACACGATGCATCTGGATTGGAAGATGATGTATCTCGAATTCTACACAACAGCAGACAATCAATCGTTCCGCGAATTGTTTGTTGCGCGCGTAAAGGCATTGCAAGGTGTTCCATTGATTGCCCTCTTGTGCTACTACACCATTATCGCACTCGCTGTGTTTCAGCCGTTCAAGAAATTACAAACTTCTCCGTAGGAGTCCTTCGGACATGAAGCATGAGCAGATTATTGCCGAGCTGGAGGAAGTTGCACAACAACTTGGCGTTACCATTCGTTACGAAAAGGGGGACTTTGAAGGCGGCTTCTGTATTTTGAAAGCCCGGAAAATACTCATCATCAACAAGAAGCTGATGCCGAACAGGAAAGCGGCGGTGCTTGCCGTTGCCTTGCAGGAAATCGGCTTGGAGAATGTGTTCATCAAACCTGCGTTGCGCCAATTCATTGAGGATGAAGTCGCACGGGCAATGCGTGCAGCAAAAACCAGCTAACATCGCCATGCCGGGCGGAGCCGAGGCACAATACCATGTGCCTCAGACACGCTTTCCCGCTCGGCGGGACTCAGCGTGAGGGTGATTTTTCAACCATACACAATTTATGATCAGAGCCGTCATCTTCGATCTCGACAACACGCTCGTGGACTTCATGGCAATGAAAAAGCAAGCAATTACTGCCGCAATTGACTCGATGATCGATGCAGGCTTGAGGCTGACGCGTGAAGAAGCGCAATCACGCATTAATGCAATCTATAAAGAGCGCGGCATCGAGTTTCAAAACGTGTTTGACCAGTTGTTGTATGATGTCTTTCAAAAAGTAGATTATAAAATTCTTTCGGCAGGTATTATCGCATACAGGCGTGCACGCGAAGCAGCGCTTGTTCCTTATCCGCACGTGAACATGACGCTCGTGTCGCTGGTGAAGCGCGGAATCAAGCTTGCGGTCATTTCCGATGCGCCCGGACGTGAGGCGTGGCTGCGGCTTTGCTATCTCAACTTCCATCATATTTTTGATCATGTGATCACGTTTGATGACACGGGTGAGCGTAAGCCGAGCCCGATTCCATTCCGCAAGGCACTTGAGTTGTTGCAGGTACTGCCGCACGAAGCGATCATGGTCGGCGATTGGGCGGAACGCGATATGGTGGGAGCCGGAAAAGTGGGCATGACGACCGTCTTCGCTCGCTACGGCGACACGTTCGGAACGGTTGAAAGCAACGCACACTACGACATCAACGATGTGTCGGAGCTGTTGCAGGTGATCGATACAGAAAACGCTCGTCGTTGACGGTTATGCAATGGTTAAAGGCATCGGTGTTGACATTATTGAAATTGAACGGATAGAAAAAAGTATCCGTGAATTGGGGGACCACTTTCTTCAAAAAATCTTCACGCCCCAAGAAATAGCCTACTGTAATTCCAAACCAAACACGTTTCAACATTTTGCTGCGCGGTTCGCGGCAAAGGAAGCGTTAAGCAAAGCGCTCGGCACCGGATGGACGGGCGAGTTCCGCTGGAAGGATGTCGAGGTAATGAACGAAGCGTCCGGAAAACCTGTGCTTGTGCTTCACAACTCGATGAAACAAGTGCTCGCGAAGTGTTCCGTTTTTGTGTCGCTCTCACATTCTGATCATCACGTTGTAGCAATGATTGTTATTGAGGATGTACCTGCGTGAGATTCTCCATCTACAAAAAACTTCTGCTCGGCTTTGCAATCGTTATTGTCTTGATGATCGCGGCGAACGTGTACGTGTTGTGGCAATTGAGCGATGTTACGAAAACAACCAGTCTCACGTTCCGCAGCGATGTTCGCTCTATCAATCTCGCGAAGCAAATGCAAACGATTTTGTATGATGAAGAGCGCTTCGCCGGGAAGTATTTGGTTTCGCGTGACAGCACCTACTTCACTCTCTATGCCGGGCAATCAAAACAATTTGACCAGTTCGCCGATTCACTGTATGAGGCATCGCCGAGCAGCGCAGAAGTAGGATTCCTTTACAGACTGCGAAACGGACACAAGTGGCTGACGAACGGAATGGACAATGAGTTCGGCAAAAAACTCACTCGCACTGAACGCGAGAATGCGCTTCTTGAGCAAGAACGCAACGACTCTCTTGAAACACTCCACGCTGTTCTGGACAAGGTTATTCAGTCGAACGAGCTGGGTGTGAGCAACTCGGTCGCGGGCATCAGCGATGCAATGGACCGCTCGATGAATGTGGCATGGTTGATTACAGTGGGAGCGCTGCTTGTCGCGTTAACGGTCGCGTTGCTCATCACGGGAACGATTGTCCGACCGATTCGCGTGCTCATCAAAGGAACGGAGAATATTGCACGCGGCATCTTCGATCCAATCGAAGTAAAGTCGCACGATGAGATGGCATGGCTTGCCGATGCAGTGAACGATATGAGCACCAAGCTGAAGCAGATCAACGATCTGAAAACAGAAATGCTTCACCATATATCTCACGAATTGCGCACCCCGTTACAAACAATGCTTTCCGCTCAATACTTGTTAGCAGAACAAAAGCGCGGACCGCTGAACCCCTACCAAATGCGTCTCCTTAATTCTATGAAAGAAGGAATTAAGAAGCTGACGATCTTCAGCAATCAGTTTCTTGACATCCAAAAGATTGAGCACGGCTCAATGGAGTACAACTTTGCCCGCACAAACCTGTTGGATATTGTGATGCCCGCTGTTGATGACGCACAGCTTGTTGCAGCACAAAAGGAAGTGAACGTCAACTTCTCCCACGAGAACGATCTTCCCGAAATCATGGCTGATGCGGAAAAGGTTTCTCAGGTGTTTAGCAATCTTCTCAGTAATGCTATAAAATACACGGAAAGCGGCGGGACGATTACGGTCAACGTGTCGAAGCACAAGAAAGGGATCAAAGCAACTGTTTCGGATACAGGCGCAGGAATCCCGAAGGACGATGTGCCGCGCATCTTCACAAAGTTTTATCAAGCAAAGAATGCGAAGAAAGGCACGGGCATCGGGCTTGCGCTTGTCAAACATTTGGTCGAGGCGCACAAAGGTCGAGTCTCGGTTGACAGCGAATTGGGCAAGGGGACAACATTCACGGTAGAACTTCCGGCAGCTCCAGCCGATGTATTGAAAACAGAAAACTCTCAGCCAGTAGTAACGGAGGGAACAACCTAATGCGTGGGGGGCAAATTCTCTGTATAGCGTTGATGTTGGGTTTTGCAGCCTGCCGACCAAGCTCAAGCGCTGATTACGACGCCGAAGTGCGAGCGGAATATCACATGCGCGTCGCCGATAGTCTTGAGGCTGCATCCTTGTTGCGCGAAGCAGCGCTTGAGTATAAACTTGTTGCCGAACTCTACCCGAAGACGAAGCAGTATCCAAACGCCGTGCGGAACACAGCTCTTCTGTACGGCAATCCTTCAAATCCCGCTGTTGATGACAGCCTGTCGCTGCAATGGTTTCAGATGTATCTCACGCTTCCCGTTTCACGTGAGGAAAAAGTGAAGGCAGAGATTTACGTAACGATGTTGAAGCGGTTAACAACGTTGCGCAGAGAGATCAATCGCCGATCCGTCGTGATTGATAGCCTGCAAAACGTAACACGCAAGCAAGCCGGCGACCTTGCAAGCAGGAGCAAAAAAATCCAGGAATTGGAATCAGATTTGAAGAAAACAACTTCTGAACTTGAGAAACTCCGCGAGGTTGACGTCCGCATCAACAAGCGCAAGGGGGGAAAGTAATCCTTCGACTCCCTGCCCGCCTCAATGTGCTAAGAAGGCAGGCAGACGGGCGCTCAGGATTGCAATTCACAGAGCAATTCGTTAGTTTTTGTCCGAAAGATGAACCACAACCACTGCTACGTCCCTTGTTTGACAAACTCGGTTTGACTCTATGAAAGCAACCGGCATCAAGAAACTGTACTACTCGATCAGCGAGGTCAGCAAGATCACCGACCTTGAGCAGTATGTGCTTCGTTATTGGGAATCTGAATTTGATGAGCTGAAACCGCAAAAGAACCGCGCCGGCAACCGCATTTATACAAACCGCGACATCAAACTCATCATCTACATCAAAAAGCTTCTCCGCGACGAACGCTATACGATCGAAGGAGCAAAACAAGTCCTGAAGTCCTACGCACCAGACACAAATACGGGCGAACAGCTCGAGCTTATTGATGCCCCGAAGCCGAAGACCAAAATCAAAGACGAGCAGTTGCGAAGCGACGTAATGGAAGTGAAGAAATTTCTCGAAGAGCTTCTGCAAAAAATAGATTAAGTCTCGCCTTTCTTTTTCCATATCTCCGGTCAGAATCCCTCAACAACCTTCTCGTTGTTCGGCGCTCTTCATTTCGAGATCATAGATGCCAACTCTGATAAAAACTTTTTCGGATGGCAGCATTCTTGAGTTTGACGACGGCAGTTTTGATGGGTGGTGTGTGTATTTCAAGCCGTCAAGTTTGCCGCGATACGCTCCCAAAGACGTTGAGTATTTCTGCGACCTCGAACGCATGGGTGAAAAGCACGGCTACAAAAAAGTGTATGACGATTTCATAGCAGTTTTTGAACGCACAACGAAGATGCTCGATCAATCGTTGTCCGAAGACATCACCTCACTGAGCAAGAAATATTCTCCAGACGATCTCACAATGGACAAGCTCTTCTCGATTCTCTATGCTGGAATGGTTGCGGAAGAACACAAAGCGAACACGAAGCTGGGAAAAAAGGTGAAACGGCTTGGCATTCACCAAGTGCTTATCGACCGTATGAAGCCGGAAGACGCTGCGGTCTTTAGCAAGGGAATGACGTGGCAACAGATCCTTCGGGAATATCAGAAACGAATTGGGAATGATTAGAGGGGATCGAACATCTCTTTTCTGAGAAGATTGGAGAGATCTTTTGACAATCAGGTTTGCAATAGCCCGCACCTATGAGCAGTGCTTGCGCAACGCTCTGGCGATGATGGCGGGCGATTACGAATCCATCCCGCCAGAATGCATCTCTTGTGTTCCGTTCGGTCACATCGGGTTTGTATATGCGAGGGCATCTTTGTTTAATGCCATAACATGCCTTTTGTTGATATTCACTCCAAACACTAATTCTTTTGCCCGGCCTGATGCAGATCCACGGTAGATCACATGGTAGAAACTCTCGGAAGTTTTTGTTACCGACCAATCATCGTTCGTGAATGCAGTCTTCAGCGTCTGCACTACAGAAGACCCGGAGGTCGACGGTTTGAAATCTTGCACCAACTTGATTGCTTCTTGCGCTCCCTCGTCGTCACCCAATCCGCAACCGATAAATCCAACTACCAGCATTGCCGCCACAAGGATTCTTACAATATTCATTTCTGTTCCCCTTAGATGTTTGTTAAATGTCTTCTGCACCCTGAACTTCTCTATATCTATTCAAGTTGTGCGCCAATTTCAAAATCGGCTCTCCCTTCTTGATTTCGTTGGTGCTCGGTAAAGAATACCTCCACCATCTACCACGGATCTTCAGAAAACGTATAGCTTCCCCGCACATACTTCTTCGTGCACCTGGATGCAGTAAGTAATGCGCAGGCGTTGGTTGTTACGGTAGATGATTTCTGGGGTGTCACGGCTCCCGGACCGTGATCGCCTCATTACTGATGTATTGCTTTTGAACTTGTACCACCGGCGGACATGAGTTACTCGTTCCATTGCAACTCTTCTCGTTTTGCTCTACCTTCATAGGGGGCTGATGAGAACTTTGTTCGTGCATCACCCGGCAATCATTCTCTTTCTGAAAACACTTCCTCCCAATGACCAACTTCCAAGACAAAGCAAACTTTATCTGGCAGGTTGCCGATGACATTCTTCGTGGCTCGTACAAGCAGCACGAGTACGGCGATGTGATTTTGCCGTTCGTGGTATTGCGCCGACTCGATTGTGTGCTCGAAGCGAAGAAGGAAAAAGTTCTTGAGACCTACAACAAGTTCAAGAAGACATTGCCCGATGTCCACAGGGTTCTGCTCAAGGCTTCGGGGTTGAACTTCTACAACACATCGAAGTATGACTTGCAGCGGTTGTCTCAGGACTCCAAGAATCTCGAACTGAACTTCAACAACTATGTCAACGGATTCAGCGAGAACGTCCGTGAGATTCTTGAGAACTTCCAGACTGACAAAATCATCGAGAAGCTGAATAAGAACAAGCTACTCTTCTTGATGGTTGGGAAGTTCACGGAGATCGACCTGCATCCCGATAAGGTCTCGAACCATGAGATGGGCTACATCTTTGAAGAACTGATTCGGAGATTCAACGAGCAAGCAAACGAAACGGCTGGCGAGCACTTCACGCCACGTGAAGTCATCAGGCTGATGGTGAACGTGTTGTTCGCCGAGAATAAGAACGACTTGAGGAAGAAGGGCATCATCCGCACACTGTACGACCCTGCGTGTGGGACAGGTGGTATGCTCACCATCGGCAAGGAGCACATCCTCGACAACATTAACCCGAATGCGGAAATCATCGTCTTCGGACAGGAAATCAATCCGCAGTCGTATGCCATTGCCAAGTCGGATGCGCTGATAATGGATGAAGAGGCGGACAATATTCGCTTCGGCAATAGCTTCACCGAGGACAAGTTTGTCGGAAAGAAGTTCGACTACATGCTTTCCAATCCGCCGTTTGGCGTGTCGTGGAAAAAGGAACAGGACTTCATTGAGAATGAGGCGACCAATCCGCAGGGAAGATTCTTTGCGGGTACGCCACGAGTGAACGACGGCTCGCTGCTATTTCTGCAACACATGATTTCCAAGATGGAACCGAAAGGGAGCCGACTTGCAATTGTGTTCAACGGCTCTCCGCTCTTCACAGGCGATGCAGGAGGTGGAGAGAGCAACATTCGCAAATGGATTATCGAGAACGACATGCTCGAAGCAATTATCGGACTGCCAAACCAACTCTTCTATAATACGGGCATCTCAACGTACATTTGGATTGTGACTAACAAGAAGCCGCAGAAGCGCAAAGGCAAAGTGCAACTGATTAACGCCGTGGACTTTTTTGAGAAGATGCGGAAGAGCTTGGGGAACAAGCGGAACATCATTTCCGAGAACCAGATTAAGGGCATCAGCAGCATCTACGAAAAGTTTGAAGAGAGCGAGTACTGCAAGATTTTTGACAACAGATATTTTGGCTACACGAAGGTGACGGTGGAGAGACCGTTGCGGGATGAGCAAGGCAACATCGTGAAGGACAACAAAGGCAACGTAAAACCCGATGCAAACCTGCGTGACACGGAGAATGTGCCTCTCACCGAGAGCATTGACGAGTACTTCAAGCGAGAAGTGCTGCCACACGTTCCTGACCTGCCCGCCGAAGTCACGCACGGCGGGACGCAGGCAGGTGCGTGGATGGACAGGAGCAAAGACAAGGTCGGGTATGAAATCAGTTTCACGAAGTACTTCTACAAGTACCAGCCGCTCCGACCGTTGAGCGAGATTACTTCAAACATTTTGAAACTGGAAGAGGAGACGGAAGGATTGTTGAAAGAGATTTTGAAATAGTTGTGTCGCCCGCGGTGACACAAATGTAGGGACGTTCAATTGAACGTCCCTACGGAAAGACGTTTGTGAAAATGATGAAACCCTACCCCGCATACAAATCTTCTGGCGTTGTTTGGATTGGCGAGATTCCTGAGCGTTGGGAAGTTAAGAGGTTGAAGTGGGTTCTCACCGAACCTTTGAAGTACGGAGCCAACGAAGTTGCAGAATTGGATGACCCTGCAAACCCTCGCTACATTAGAATCACGGACTTTGATGGCGACGGTAAACTTAGAGACGACACATTCAAATCCTTGCCAACGGAGATTGCAAAGGAATTTTATCTCAAAGAAGGTGATGTTCTTTTTGCCCGAAGTGGCGCAACGGTCGGAAAGACTTTCCAATTTAAGAACTACAAAGGCAAAGCCTGTTTTGCTGGATATTTGATAAAGGCATCACCAAACGAAAATGAACTTCTTTCAGATTTTCTCTACAACTACACAAGGTCGAATTCATACGACAACTGGAAGAACAGCATCTTCAATCAGGCGACTATACAGAACATCGGTGCTGACAAGTACGAAGTCCTTCCCTTAGTAATCCCCCCGCTTCCCGAACAGCACGCCATCGCCCGATACCTTGACGACAAGACGAAGAAGATTGACGCGCTCATTGAGATGAAGCAACGGCTCATTGAGTTTCTCAAAGAGCAGCGTACTGCCATCATCAACCAAGCAGTCACGAAAGGCATCAACCCGAACGTGCCTGCACGCCAGAGTGCGGCGTTTCGGCACGCAGGCGTGAAGATGAAAGACTCAGGCATTGAGTGGTTGGGTGAGATTCCTGAGCATTGGGAAGTGAAGCGGTTGAAACATTGTACGATGCTTGTCAATGGTTATGCCTTTGATTCAAATGGCTACATTGCTGATGGCATACCAATAGTTAGAATCGGCGATATTAAGTCTAAGATGGATTTGACCGAAGCCAAGCGAGTTCCAAAATCGCTATTGCATGAATTGAAGTCTTTTCAAGTGAAAAAAGACGACATCCTTTTGGCGTTGACGGGTGCCACGATTGGAAAGAGTAGTGTATATGATTTGGATGAGCCTGCATTGTTAAACCAACGAGTTGCCATCATTCGACCGTCAACTGGAATGCAACAACGTTTTCTCAAATATGTGATTGGCTCTGAGCTATTCACAAGGCACATTGACTATGAATGCTTCGGCGGTGCTCAGGAGAATATTGGCAAGCCAGAAGTTGGGAGTTTTGTATTAGCATTTCCGCCATTACAGGAGCAAGCAACCATCACCGCTTTTCTTGAAGACCACACAGGAAGAATTGACGATTCCGTACTGACAGCCGAGAAACACATCGCACTTCTCCAAGAATACCGTACTGCCCTCATCTCCGAAGTAGTCACAGGCAAGATTGATGTGCGAGAGCAAGTGCAGTACAAAGAGTTGGAAGAAAAGGAGTGGCTATTGGCGGAGAGCCAAAGGCGGAATACAAAGCAAGAGGCACAAATGATTAACCCCAAAGGTTAATCAAATGTTTGACATTAACCACCACTATGGTTATTTTATTTGAGAACGATAAGCTGAAGAAGATTCTGAATGACGACAAATTATTGAAACGTCATTATGGTCAGTCAGCATCCACCATCCGCAACCGTCTCGACGACCTCGCAAGTGCCGAGAATTTATCTGTTATCGCAACACTTCCTCAACACAGGTGCCACGAACTTAAAGGCAGCCGCAAGGGACAACTCGCTGTTGACCTCAAGCATCCCTATCGTCTCATCTTCGAACCTGCGGATAACCCGCCCGCCCATAAGCCAGATGGCGGAATGGATTGGCATGGGATTCGTGTTATTCGGATAATCGAGATTGAAGATTATCATTAAGCATTGGTGATTGCTATGAGTAAGACATTTGTAAATGAGTACAACCCGAACCGAGTCTCGCATCCGAGCGAGACGCTCAAGGACACGTTGGATGCACTTGGTATGTCGCAAAAGGAATTGGCGAAGCGAATGGGGAGACCCCTCAAGACGATAAACGAAATCGTCAAGGGGAAAACGTGGATTACGCCAGAGACTGCGTTGCAGTTGGAAACTGTTTTGGGTGTTCCTGCGAACTTTTGGTTGAAGCGGCAAAGCCAGTATGATGAAACTCTGGCAAGAAACAAACAGACCGAAGAACTACAACAGGATGTACCTTGGCTAAAGCGCTTTCCGCTCAAGGAGATGAGCGTTCATTTTGAATTCCCACTCCACAAAGATAAGGTCGAGCAGGTGAGGCACTTGCTAACATGGTTTGGCGTCGCCTCGTCAATTCAGTGGGGAGATTATTGGAAGTCAGTTGGGGTGAGTTATCGAAAATCAAAAGTGTTTACGGCACATCCAGAAGCGTTGAGCGCTTGGCTGCGGCAAGGTGAGATTGAAGCGCAGAAAATTAGTTGCGAGGAGTTCGATGCAAAGAAACTGAAAACCGTCCTGAGCGAGATGCGTTCCTTGACAACTGAGAGTCCAGAAATCTTTGAAGCGAAGATGAAAGAACTCTGCGCTTCGAGCGGTGTCGCACACGTGCTCGTTCCTGAACTCCCGAAGACTCGTGTGTGTGGCGCAACCCGATGGTTGAACTCTAAGAAAGCGCTACTTCAACAGAGTTTACGGTACAAAACGAGTGACCAGTTTTGGTTCACCTTCTTCCATGAAGCAGGACATCTGCTTCTTCATAGCAACGAGAACCTTATCTTGGAGGTTGCTGATGGTTCAAAGGATAAAATTGAAGAAGAGGCGAACAAGTTTGCTGCCGACTTCTTGATTAGCAGGAAGGACTTCGGGGACTTCGTTCAGGAAGGCGACTTTTCAAGAGTAAGCGTGAAAGCATTTGCAAAAGGCATTGGCATCGCACCCGCCATCGTTGTCGGTCGACTTCAATTCGGAGGGTACATTCAATACAACATGCTGAACGACCTCAAAGTGAAGTTCGAGTGGAGTCCAAATTAGGAATGCTTTAAGATTCTATCCTGTGATTCATTGAATCACAGCCGCTAATCGCATACAGGGGAGCTATCCTTAATGTCCCAGCCAAACCATAGAGGTGCACAGTTCAGGTTCGTGTACTTCAAGCCATCCAGCGGGATGAACCCTGAGCATCAACAGATATACGGGCAGAACAGATTCAGCGTTGTTCGGCAAGTGAAGTTCAGCAAGCGAAGCGAAGAGCCGTTGCTGATGGCTGCGGAAGAGAAAGCAAGATACGGAAGCAAATGATGACGCAAGATGGATTGAAGACATTGCTTGATGAATTGAGAGGACTGCCCAAAGAGACCGAGTGGGTGGAGTTCAAAGAAGCGAAGAACACGTTCCATTTCGACAGGCTTGGCAAGTACTTCTCGGCTCTCAGTAACGAAGCCAATTTGAAAGGGAAACAATCCGCATGGTTTGTCTTCGGTGTCGAGGACATAGCACGGAAAATTGTCGGGACATCCTTCCGTCTGAATCGGGGAGACTTGGACAGTCTCAAAGGTGAGATTGCGAACAAGACAACACATCGAATCACGTTTGTTGAAATCCATGAGTTGATGTTGCAAGAAGGTCGAGTTCTCATGTTTGAGATTCCACCTGCACCCAAGGGAATACCAGTTGGGTGGGAAGGTCACTACTATGGTCGTGACGGTGAAGAGATTGGGGCGTTGAACATTCAAGAGTTGGAACAGATTAGAGGGCAAGTGCAGCAAGATGATTGGTCGGCTCAAGTCTGCGATGGTGCGACCGTCAATGACTTGGATGAACAGGCTGTCAAGGTTGCACGGAAGCAATTCAAGGAGAAGAATCCCAAGCTCGCCGAGGAAAGCGAAGAATGGACAGACACAGTCTTCTTGGATAAAGCCAAGCTGACCACAGGCGGCAGGATAACAAATGCCGTTATCATTCTGTTGGGTAAAGCCGAAGCAGAACATTTCCTTTCGCCGTCTGTGGCAAAGATAAGTTGGGTGCTCAAGGACGAGAAAGGTAACGAAAAAGACTATGAGCATTTTAGTCCGCCTTTCCTGCTTCAAGTGGACAGGGTGTACGGCAAGATTCGCAACCTAAAGCAACGAATACTCCCCAAAGGGTCAGGTACGTTGTTTCCCATCGAGACAACCATGTATGAAGAGTGGGTGATTCGAGAAGCTTTGCAGAACTGCATCGCTCATCAGGATTACAGGCTGCAAGGACGAATCACGATTGTTGAGAAGCCGAATGAACTCATCTTCACCAACTTGGGGAGCTTTATCCCTATGGATGTCGAGAAGTTCATCGAGTCGGGTGCGCCGCCTGAACGCTATCGCAACCGACTCTTGTCAGATGCAATGGTGAATCTCAACATGATTGACACCATTGGTGGTGGCATCAAGAAGATGTTCAACGAGCAAAGGAAGCGATTCTTTCCCTTGCCTGACTATGATTTGTCCGACCCACAAAAAGTCCAAGTGCGGCTTCATGGTCAGATTATTGATGAGAACTACTCTCGTTTGTTGATGGAGAATTTTGATTTGGATTTGAAGACGGTGATT
>Ga0082335_1004781_pt1 | contig 19786 bp, 15 predicted proteins | sample Subgrocontami58m_FD_72375 | JGI IMG/M metagenome (GOLD analysis project Ga0082335, IMG submission 72375) | Subsurface groundwater microbial communities from S. Glens Falls, New York, USA - GMW37 contaminated, 5.8 m (SPADES assembly) (version 2) ... | reverse complement strand
CGCCCCGATCACCGTGGACCGGATGCCCCCGCTGGTTTCCCTCAGGAGGCCTTTCTTCGGCAGCTCCCGCAGGCTGTTCCTGATGTTTCTGCCCAGGAGGGGGCCGACATCCCCATAGAAGGTCCGGTCGCGGTCATAGACGTGCTCCGAGACCCCTCCCGAAAAAACGATAAAGTCGATCTGTTCGATGCCCCGGTAGTCCTTGAGGGGTTCAGTCACCAGGAGCTGCTGAGTCAGGGGGGATTGCGGGCCTTGGGTGATCATTTCCATGATTATGCGGGACAGGGCGGCGGCGAAGGCCTCCTGTTCCGCCGGGCTGATCTGCCGGCCTAATGCCGCCTGAAAGCCGAGTTCGGCCAGGATCCGGCGGCCGGGGGACTCGATCCGCGTGATGACGCCGTTCTCGTCAAAAGCGATAAGACGCGCCCCTACGCTGATCGCCGCCGTCTGGTTCACACTGCCGTTTTCGATGAGGGAAAACTTGGTCGTCCCACCGCCCATATCCACATTCAAAACATTCGCCCTTTCGCCGCGGGAAAGATCCACGGCGCCGCTCCCGTAGGCGGCCAGGAGGGCTTCGTGATTGTGCCCCGCCGCGGCACAGATGAACTTGCCGGAATATTTGGCGAAAAATTCGACCAGGGGCTGGGCGTTCTCTTTTTTGAGCGCTTCGCCCGTGATGATGACGGCGCCGGTGTCCACATCTCCGGGTTCCAGGCCGGCTTTTCCGTAGGACTCCCGGATGAAAGTCCGGACCCTGTCCATATCGATCAGCGTCTCGGAGAGGTAAGGGGTCAGCATAATCGGCGAGCGGTAGAGCACCTCGCGGTCCGTCACCTGGAAACGCCCGGAAAGCAAAATCCCTTCCCGCCGCAGAGTCAGGCGGGAGAAGACGAGGTGGGAAGTGGACGAGCCGATGTCGATGCCCACGCTTTTCAGCGAGAACATCTCCATCCCTTCGATATCTTCCCCGCCGGCATCGGGGTTCCAGTTGTGATAGTGTTCGAAGTAGTCGTCATGCATGTTAGTAAGTAATAATTTGTTCACCGGCAGTAAACAAATTCGCTAACACACTTGTCCCGTTTATCGGGACTAGGTTTTTCATCTCATTAGGTCCTTGAAAACTTCTTTGGCCAGGGTCCTCATGTCCCCCTGTAGCTTCAGATAACTGGCCTCCTTGGTCACGGAGACGTCCTTGGGCGGTATCAGGGCGGGGTCGATGCTGTTGTTAGCCGCCACATCCAAACGCAAAGACGGGTAGCCATGGGCGGGCACCCACAACTCTGCGCCTTCCCTGCTTAAGAGCCAGTTGACATAGAGCTTGGCGGCATTGGGGTGGGGCGCCTTGTCAAAGACGTACATGTTGCCCGGGCCGGGGGAAATGAAAGGCCTGTCAGCCAGCGCGCCGTAACCGATGGAGGCGCCCAGTTGCTTGAACTGGGCCGTAACGGACATACTGGCGGCCACGCCGACGGGGTATTTCCCCTTGGCGACCCATTCCACCAACTGGCGGTTGTCCCGGGAAACCAGCGGTTCCTGCTTGACAAAATCGCGCATGAACTTGAGACCCTCATCGCGGGAATGAAGGACGGTAACCACGTGGGTGAACCAGTTGTTCCCCGTGCCGGTGATCGTTGGATCGCCCAGGACGATTTTGCCCTTCCATTTGGGATTCAGCAGATCGGCATTGCGCGTGATTTCATTTTCTTTGACCATGTCCATGTTGTAAATGGCCGGCGGAATGCTCATGGCGACGAAGGACATAATATGCTTTTCCTTGTCGATGAAAGGTATCCTGCCGCCGCGCCATTTCGAACCGTCGGTAATCTCCGGTAAGATCATAAATGGCTCCAGAGGCACCGTTATATGGTGAGGCTGCATCTCAAAAAAAGTACCGTCTCCCGTGTGCCCGATATCGACGGTGTACAGACCCGCCGATCTCTGGGCCAACACCTTAGCCGTCACCTCAGCGCCCCAACCGTCCAGGTATTGGATGTTGACGCCGAATTTTTCCCTGAAGGCTTTCGATATCGCTGCCTTGGTGGCCCCCAGGGAGGTCCCGACGACGACGAGTGTGCCTTCCTTACGGGCCGCCGCCGCCAGTTTTTCCCACTCACCGGAGGCGGGTCGAGCCGGCTGGACGGCCGTGGCTTTACCCTTGGGCGCTGCCTGGGCTGCTTGTGCCTGCATGGAAGCGAGGCCCATCAAAATCAGGATGACGATTGCAACGACTGAGATAACCTTTTTCATCTTTTTCCCCTCCCTGTCATTTTGAACCGGTCTTTGTCGTGCCTTTTTGACGGTTTATATGAAAATAGTGTCACCCTGAGCTTGTCGAAGGGTGTGGCCATGGTTCCCTTCGACAAGCTCAGGACAGGCTCAAGCTCACCATGACATTAATATTTTCATGCGACCTTGTGCCCCACCGGGCATGGTGGTTAGTACGAAAATGGATGTCATGCCGGTCCCCACGGGGGTAAACTACGGCAGGCATCCAGGGTTCTCGCTCCCCCCCGAAGTTTATGCCCGTGGGGACGGGGACGACGCCTGGATTCCGGGTCAAGGCCCGGAATGACTACGATATTCTCCTGCGATCTGATGTCCCGCGGGGTATGGAATTTAGTACGCTAATAGAATGAATTTCGTCAAGTCTTTATTCAACATACGGAAAGTTACAGAGGGCAAACGCTTCACGACAGAGGTGCCCGGCGGTCTGGTTTTTCTTGACACACCGGTTGCTTTTTCGTATTCTCACAGGGAAAGTCGTAAAAATGGAATAAATTCCGGAAATTATGGAGGGTAATCATGTCCGGTCAAACTGGCATCAAATTCAAGGCCGCAGCAGTCCAGGCCGGCCCCGTTCTGCGCGATGCTCCTGACTATTTCGACACGGCGGCGACGGTGGAAAAAGCTGAAAACCTCATTACCGAAGCCGGAGGCAATGGCGCCCGGCTGATTGTTTTCCCCGAAGGCTGGTTGCCCTGCTTTCCCTACTTCTCCCTCGATTTGCACGACCGGGCGGCCTATACGGACCTCTGGACAAAATACCTTTGGAGCTCCATCGAGGTGCCCGGTCCCGAAAGCGACGCCCTGTGCGCGGCGGCCAAATCAGCCGGCCTTTACGTAGCGATGGGCATTAACGAGCGCGATAAGCATTACCAGGGCAGAATGTATAACTCCATTCTTTACATCGGACCGGGTGGCGAGATCCTCGGGACGCATCGGAAAATATGCAACACCTCCCAGGAGCGCCTGTTCCATACGCCGGGGGATGGCGGGGAAAACCTCAAAACTGTATTCACTACGGAAATAGGAAATATTGGCGGCTCCATCTGCGGGGAACATCATCAGCTGCCTCTCATTTACAACTGGGCCATGCTCGGGCTTCAGGTCCATTGCTCGCTTTGGCCCGGACACACTTCGCTCGTCGGCATCACCGATATCAGCACGCGCGGCCTGTGCGTCACCACGAAGTCCTTCGGAATCCTAGCCGCGGCTTATATCAAGGAAGAAAACCTGCCGAAGAACTTCTATCGTAACAGCTATTTCAGCATTCCCGGGTCCTTACGCGGCGGCAGCGGCATCGTGGGGCCCAGCGGCAATTATATTGCCGGCCCGGTGTACGATGAGGAAACCATAGTTTATGGGGACATCGACCTGGCCGAGTTGGATCGGGCGCGGACCTCCGCCAATCTCACGGGGGCTTACAGCCGCTGGGACCTTTTCAGCCTGAACGTGCAGCCGGCAGAGTATGAACCACTGAAGATTATGGGGTCAGGTCTTGAAATATAAGTTTTTTGATTTTATGCAATTCAGGGAAAGGATGACTTTCAATATGGCGGGGAGAAATATGCGAAAAACTTTATTTGTTTTGATCAGCATCTCGGTACTGGTGTACGGTACGGCTTATGGCGCTGACTTACCGGCCAAAGCTGCCAGGGGGACCGGGCAGGAGAGGTGGGAAACCACCGTCGCCGAAGCCAAAAAAGAAGGAAAGGTAACCATCTATGGCCAAGTCGGCCCGGGACTGCGAGTTGCCCTGACAGAGGCGATAAAAAAAGAATTAGGGCTGGACATGAACTTGGTTCCCGGGTCAGGCAGGACGGTTCTCACCCGGTATTCAACAGAAGTCCGTGCCGGTATTCCCTCGGCGGATATCATATTTGGCGGCCCCAACGCCTTGCGTACCGCCCCGGAACTGTATGACACCTGGGATAATTTAGAGCCGCACCTTATACGGGCCGATGTCACCGATTCCAAAAACTGGCCCCAGGGTAAATTGCCGTTTCTCGACAAACAAAAAAAGATACTGCCGCTGGCACTGGAGGTAAGCCAGTACCTCGTGGTCAATACGAATATCGTAAAACCGGGGCAAATAAAGGCTTATAAGGATTTGTTACAGCCCCAGTGGAAGGGGCAAATCGGCATGTTCGACCCCACCGGCGGCGGTACAGGCACAACCTGGGTTGGTCTGATCATGACCAAAGCATACGGAGCCGCCGAGGGGGACGCATTTCTGAGGAAGTTTGTTCTTCAGGAACCGGTGCTCACGAGGGATTCGCGTCTCCAGAGCGAGTGGGTGGCACGCGGTCGCTATCCGGTAAGTATTGCCCTTGATCAGCAGGCAGCCTTTAACATGCAAAAGACCGGCGCGCCCATTGCCAGGTTGGCGGCCGAAGAAGGCGGCATCCTGACCGGCGGCGGGAGTTATCTGGTAATGCCGGTGAAACGACCCCATCCGCATGCGGCTGCCGTCGTCTTTAACTGGCTGCTGACTGCCCGGGGCCAGGAGATTTATAGTAAGGGCTATGGCGCCCCCGCAGCCCGATTAGGGATCAAGGCCGACGGTGTCAGCCAGATGGCTTTGCCTCTTCCCGGCGAAAAACTCTTCGTTCAGGATGAGGAATTCGCACTTTTCACGGATGAGGCAATAGAACTATCCAAAAAGATTTTTGGCCCGCTGGTAAAAAAATAGGTCTACCGCGTGAATATCTTCTTCCAGCCCCCTATCCACTTATTGGTATCCTGGGTCAGCTCTTCGGACTGCAGGATATACTTCTGTCCGGGCTTGGCGACAAACATGGGGTTTACATTGTCCGGGGGCACGTCGAGCCTCGTACTCGGCGCGCCCATACTTTTGACCGCCACCGTCTGCCCTTCCTTGCTCAGGAACCAGTTGAGAAAAACGGTTACCGCATGGGGATGGGGCGGAAATTTGGGAACGGCAAAACCGCCGTTGGAGTTGGCAACCAGCGTCAACTCCCGGAAGGTCGCCGCGGCGATCGGGGCGCCGGCCTTCAGATATTGTGCTACCGCTGGGGTCTGGGGGAACAGGGCCAACGGGTATTTCCCGCGTGCCACCCACTCCATCTGCTGCCCCATTTCCCTGGTGACGATAACTTCCTGCTCCTTGGCGAGGGCGGTCAGATATTCATTGGCCCGGTCCTGGCCCAGTTCCATGGTCAAGCCGGTGGCCCAGAAACTGGCGGCGCCGCCGACAGTGGGATCGTAGGTCACCATCTTGCCTTTCCACTCCGGCTTGAGCAGGTCATTATAGGAAGTTATCTGCCCCTCCTTCACCAGGCCGGTATTGTAAATGACCGGCGGTATTACCTGGGACAAATAAGTGAACACCGTGCCGTCCCTGTCGAAGAGGGGGATGTTTTGACCGAACCAGGCCTTGGGCGAGGTCACTTCCGGCAGGATGAGCAGCGGTGTTATCGGTGCCAGAACACCCTGGGCCTTGGCCACCAGCGCCGTGGTACCTCCGGCCATATAGGCGTCCACCTGATGAATCCCCGACCGGTATTCCGTGACCAGCCTGCTTGCCAGTTCGACGCCGGAGCCGGAAATGACGTTCAACGTTATTCCATACTTCCTTTTGAAGGCTTCCGGAATGGCGGTTCTGGCTTCCGAGGGGGCGTTCAGATAGATGAACAGCTCACCCTCTTTTTTGGCGGCGGCCACCGTATCATCCCACTTCTTCTGCCAATCTGCGGCATTCGCGGCGGAAGAAGGGGCGGCAGGACTTTTCGCTTTTGCCGGGACGGAACCAGCCGGCGCAGCTACTACAGAAAAAATACCCAACCCGATGACAACCATTACCGAAAGAAGCTTTTTCATTATTCTCCCTCCCCCTTTAAGCCATTACACACTACATTGCGTTTTTTGTTAAAGAATACCTTTCCTTACGGAAAAGTCAATTGAAAATGACCTTGACAATTGTAAAACTTTTAATTTACTGTCCCCCATGTCTGGGGAGAAAAAAATTGAGGAGGAGTGTGCTTGATGGAATTCCCACTGGTACCGGAACGTTGCGCCCTGTTAGTCAATGACCTGGAAGAGAAGATGGTATACCCGTCATCACCATTCTACATTCCTACCGCCGTGGAGGCCCTGGTAAACCTTCTCCCCCTCGTCGATTTCTGCCGGCGGCGGGGTATCCCCGTGTTATTTGCCCTGATCGGATCGGAACAGACGCGAGAGAAGGGCGCCGCGAGAATCGAACTGCCTGAAGGTGCGGTCATCGACCTGAGCCTGTGCCGTCTGGCTGACCGGCTCGGCTCGCATCCCGATGATTTCGTCTTTGTCAAGACCTGGCGGTCCGGCTGCATCGGCGATGTCAGCGTGGATTACCTGAAGCGGCGCAACCGGGATACCGTTATCGTGGCCGGCACTACCCTGCAATTCGGCTGTGACACCACGGTCCGGGAGGCGTCAAAGCTGGGTTTCCAGGTGGCGGCGTTGAGCGACTGCTGTGCCTCCCGACCGATTGCCGACCAAGGTTGGGGGGAAGTGGGGGACGATGAAGTAATTAAGGTTTTCTTCAGCACCTGGAAGAAGGCCTTTGCGAGGGTGATGACGGCCGGTGAAGCCCTCAAGGAACTGGAGGCGGAGGCCGGCGGCTGAAAAAGCAGTCTCTAAATTTGATGCTCTCGTAAAAAGTCGATTTTGCTCTCTTTCGTCATTCCGTGCTTGACACGGAATCCAGTTATTTTAAGCGCTTCTGGATTCCGGCTTTCGCCGGAATGACGATTTTGGGACTTTTTACGAACTCGTCAAATTTGACGACCTCATAAGAATTTGTCACCCCGGTGCAAACCGGGGCAGGCGCTGATCCGGGGTTCGCCGGAATGACGTCATAAGTTGGTTATTGGACTTTGTATGATTCACAATATTGAAAAGGAGGGTTTACCAATGGAAGAATTGGAAGTCTGGAAAAACCGCGCCCTGAAGGCGGAAGATGAAGCGGTAAGGCTGCGCGCCGAAGTGGCAGCAGCCAGGCCCAAATTGCCCCAGCCGGCGCCCGTGACCCTGGATGCCAAAACTACGGCCCTGCTGGTGCTTGATTTAAGCAACCGCTGCCAAGATCCGGCCCAGGTATGCAGCCTCTTGGTCCCGCGGGTAAAAGACTTCCTGCAAAAGGCGCGGGCCGCCAAAGTATTCACGCTTTACACCATCAGCGCCAACGAGAAAGGCACCCCCCACGGAAAAGTGTGGGATGGCTTCGAGGCGCTCCCTGATGAGCCGGTCCTCTGGCCCGACGCCTTCGATAAATTCCTGGGGGGGGAACTTTCTCCCCTGCTGCAGGAAAGAGGCATCAAAACGGTCATCATTACCGGGGCTTCCACTAACAATTGCGTTTTATTCACTGCCACCAGCGCCGCAAAAATGTATAAATACAAGGTTGTGATTCCCCTGGACGGTGTCATCTCCAAAGGCAGCTATGAAAATGAATACCCCATCTATCAGCTTTCCATTATGCCCAGCGGCGCCAGCGCCCTCTGTTCCTTCACGACTCTGGAGGGCATTTCGTTTCAATAGAAAGGCAGGTTTAAGCAATGAGAATGAAATCCTATTTGAAGATTGCCGTCACCGGTTTGATGAGGGCGGAAATTGCGGCGCAGATCGCCCTTCCCTTCTATGAGAATCTCCGAGGTACGACGAACACCGTTTCCCTGATCCTGGGTAACAGCGATACCGAGCTGGGAGGCACCGGCATCCCCCTGGCCGTCGGTAAAAAGAAATATGATCTCGGTTTTGCCAATCCGGCTTCACTGGCGCGTATGGCTTACCTCGGCAAGGGCTTTTACAAGGAAAAGATCCCCCTCCGGGCCATCGGAGTCTTTCCTTCCTGGGACCGCCTCGTTTTTGCCATTCATCCGCGGACGGGGATCCGTTCGCTGGAAGAGCTGAAGGCGAAGCAATACCCCCTGCGCATCTCCACGCGGGAGGGAGGGAAATTCCATTCCACGCTCTTTGCCATCGACGAGGCCCTTCAGGGATATGGCCTCAGTTTCCGGGACATCGAGGCCTGGGGGGGAAAAATTCTGCGGGTGAGCAACCCCAGCTCCAAAGAACGGAAGCAGCAGATTGCCAGCGGCGAGGCCGATGCCGTCTTTGACGAGGGCCTCAAGAGCTGGGGAAGTCTGGCCCTCCAGGCCGGGATGAGGCTGCTGCCCATTGCCGATGGCGTGCTCAAGCGGTTGGAAAAACTCGGCTATGCCCGGGCTTCCGTCACGCCTAAATATTACCCGCAGCTTGAGCGGGCCATTGAGACCCTGGACTTCAGCGGCTGGCTCCTTTTCTGCCACCAGGACCTGCCCAGCGCAGTGGCTTACGAGATTGCTTCCAAGGTGGACAAGAATATCGCGAAAATCCCGGCGGATCATTTCGACGGGCGGCCCATGACCATCCAGGAATTTTGTCAAGGGGGAGAGGCCGGACCCCTGGGCATCCCCCTGCATCCCGGGGCCAGAAAATACTTCAAAGGGTTAGGTTTATAAATGGGAACGAACAACGTCATATTTTTGGAAGTAATGGAATGGTTTGATGAATCGGGGAAAGAGCTGGTTCATCGCCTTCCCGAAACGGGCTCCGGCGAAATCAAATGGGGCGCCCAGTTGACCGTCCGGGAAAGCCAGGCGGCTGTTTTCTTCTATAATGGCAAAGCCTGTGATGTCTTCGGACCCGGACGGCATACCCTGAAGACCATGAACATCCCGATCCTGACCAAGGTTCTCAGCGCGCCCTGGGGTTTGAGCAGTCCTCTCCGGGCCGAAGTGTATTTTGTCAACATGAAGGTCTTTCCCAATTTGAAGTGGGGGACAAGGGATCCCGTGGCTTTCCGGGATGCAGAGCTGGGGCTGATCCGGCTGCGGGCCTTCGGGGTTTTCAATATCCAGGTTCTTCAGCCCTTACTGCTCGTGAACGCCCTGGCGGGAACCCAGGGGATCTATACCACCGATGCGATCGAAGAATACCTTAATCGTGTGATTGTCTCCCGCTTCAACGATTTTATGGGAGAACAGATAGATACCATCTTCAATCTTCCCGCGCGGTATGACGAGCTGGCCAGGGGCCTGGTAAAAGCCCTGGAAGAAGATTTTTCCGGTTTCGGACTGGGGCTCAAGGGTTTGTACATCAACTCCATCACGCCGCCGCCGGAAGTCCAGAAGGCCATCGACGACAAGAGCCGTCTGGGTGTTTTTGACGATCTCGACAAGCTGGTGAAGATGAAAGCGGCCATGGCCATGGAAACGGCCTCCCAGTCCCAGGGAGAAGCGGGAGCCGGTCTCGGCATGGGCCTGGGTTTTATGATGCCGGCGATGTTTGCCGAGGCGTTCAGAAGTGCGCCGGCTCAACCGGCCAAGGTTCAGGAGGCTTTCTCCTGCCCCGACTGCCAGCAATCCGTTCCCCGGGAGGCGAAGTTCTGTCCTGCCTGTGGGCGCCCGATCCTCGTTTTTCAGCAGTGTTCCCAATGCGGTGTCAATCTTCCCCCGAGCGCCAAGTTCTGCGTTCAGTGCGGCCGCCCGGCGGAGCAGAAGGCGCCGCCTCTCAAGTGTTCCCAATGCGGGACGGAAAATCTGCCGAAATCCGTCTTCTGTAATAATTGCGGTGAGCGAATAGCATAAGTATTCAGGCTGCCCAAACTTTCATGACTTCTAATCCCTCAGATAGCTGGCAGATCGATTACCAATGCCCCCAATGCGGAGCGCCTGCCAAACTGGGCGAGGCGGACCGTTTGCTCCTTTGCCCTTTCTGCCGTACCAAGCTCTACCTGGTGGCCGATGATCACTTCCGATATTGCATCCCGGCGCCCGAGACGACCTCCCGGGAGATCCTTTACCTGCCTTACTGGCGCTTGAAAGGCATGTCTTTTGCCGTTGCCGGCCGGGACATCACTAACCGTTTTTTTGATACGAACCGTCTGGCCATGGACGTCCAAGGCGTACCTTATTCTTTGGGACTGAGGCCCCAGGTCTTTAGACTGCGCTTCGCTTCCCCGGAGGTGAAAGGCCGCTTTCTGGCGCCTGGCATCGGCGCCCGGGCGGCTATGCAGCTCCTGTCCGCAAACGCCCAAGCGGGCCTGCCGCAGGTCTTCATCGGTGAAATGATCAGCCTGATCTATTCCCCCGTGTATCTGGAAAACGGTGTCCTCTACGACAGCCTCCTGCAAAGGTCAATGGGATCCCTGAAGGCGGAAGACCAGGAGCGGCTCCTGGCCTCGTGCCGGCCGCCGGACTGGCAAGTCCGGTTCATCTCGACCCTCTGTCCTCAATGCGGATGGGATCTGCAGGGCGAAAGTGAGGCGCTGGTCCTGATCTGCCGGAATTGTAACTCCGCGTGGACCTGCCCGGCAACGTCCATGGAAAGAGTGCCCTTTGCCGTTACGGCGGCAAAGGGGGGCCCGCCGCTCTGCTATCTGCCCTTCTGGCGGATGAAAGCCCGCATCGAGGGCGCCAATCTGAATTCGTATGCCGATTTGGTCAGGCTGGGCAATTTGCCGAAGGCGATTACCGGAGCGATGGAAGAACGGCCGTTTTACTTCTGGAGCCCGGCCTTCAAAATCAACCCGGCCCTTTTTTTACGCTGGACGAGGCAGATGACCACCTTTCAGCCGGCGAGCGAAGCCGTTGACAATCTTCCCGCGGCCGTGCTTCACCCTGTTACCCTGCCGGCGAGCGAAGCCGAGGAAAGCATCGTCATCACGCTGGCGAGTCTGATCGCGGATAAACGCCGCTGGCTGCCGCTCCTTCCCCGGCTCCGCATCACCCTGGAGGAAGCCCTCCTTACCTATCATCCCTTTGCCAGCGGAAGTAACGAACTCATCCACACCGAACTGCTTTTAACCATTAATAAAAATGCCCTGGCCTTCGGCAGGCAGCTCTGAGATGCAACAGGTGAAATTTGCTTTGACAATAATCTTCAGGAGTTTTAAAAGCAAGCAGTGGCCGTCATAAGTGCATTCTGAAACGACGAAGGGAGAAACAGCATCATGGCAGACTTCAGCGTATTAGGCACCAGGGCGGTAAGCCCCGAGGATATCTCCAAAGCCACCGGCAGTGCCGAGTTTACTGCGGATTTGAAAATGCCGGGGATGCTGACCGGCAAGATCTTGCGCAGTCCCCTGCCGCATGCCCGCATCAGGAAGATAGATACGTCCAGGGCGCGGCGGCTTTCCGGTGTAAAGGCAGTAATTACGGCGGAGGACACGGGCAAAGAAAAATACGGGGTTTTTCCCTCGACCCGGGACCAGTATCCCCTGGCGGTGGATAAGGTCCGGTACATCGGAGACGAAGTGGCGGCCCTGGCAGCGGTCGATGAAGCGACGGCCCTCGCGGCCCTGGAATTGATCGAGGTGGAATACGAAGAGCTCCCCGCGGTTTTTGATCCGCTGGCAGCCATGGCGGAAGGGGCCCCGGTGATTCATGATGCCTGGCCGAACAACCTTTCCATCGATGTGGAAATGGTTTACGGCAATCCGGAGCAAGGATTCAAGGAATCGGACTATGTCAGGCAGGACCGGTTTATCACCGCGGCTCTCGCCCATTCCATGCTGGAGCCTTATGTAGTGGTGGCGAAATACGATCCTGCCGGAACACTGGACATCTGGATGCCGAATCAGTCCCCCTTCACGAGGCGCCGGGCCCTGATGCGGCCGCTGGGCATGCCCATGGAAAGAATCAGGGTAAGGAAATCCTTTATCGGCGGCACTTTCGGCGGGAGGTCGGAGATGTTTTCCGCCGATGTCTGCGCGGCCTTGCTGGCGCGCAAAACCGGGAAACCGGTAAAGATTGCCTACACCAGAGAGGAAACCACCGCCTGCACCAGACAGAAACATCCCTTCATCATCGATATCAAAACCGGCGTCAAGAAGGACGGCACGCTGGTGGCCAGGGAAGTCAACGTCATCGCCGACGGGGGCGCCTACCACAGCACCGGTGGGATAGCCATTTCCAATCCGCCGGCCAGTCTGTTCGCGCTGATGCACGTGCCCAATTTCCATTACCTCGGGAAAAGAGTTTTCACGAACAAATCCGTCCGGGGCGCCATGAAGGGACACGGCAACCAGCAGGTGCGCTTCGCCGATGATGTGCAACTGGACATCATCGCCCGGGAACTGGGACTGGACCCGGTGGAAATCCGGCTGAAAAATGCCGTCCGGACGGGCGACGTGGCGTTGAACCGCAACCGGATATCGAGCTGTGCCGTCCGGGAGTGCCTGGCCGAGGCTGCCCGCGCCGTGGATTGGGGAAACAGGGGCGGTTCTCCCATAGGAAGCGCCCCAAACCTAAACCTCAAGCGGGGCAAGGGGATAGGTTTTGCTCCCATGCCCTGCGGTTTCAGCCTGGGGATGCGCAGCAGCTCCGCGGCTATGATCAGGATGAATGAAGATGGTCAAATTACCCTCTTTACCGGCGTTCCCGACAATGGCCAGGGAAATCACCTGATGGTGGCTATGGTGGCGGCGGAGGTATTGACGATTCCCCTGGCCGACGTAAACGTGGTGGCGGCGGATACCGAAATGACGCCCCAGGACCCCGGCAGCTATTCCATGTCGGCCGCCTACGTTTCGGCCAACGCGGCGAAAAGGGCGGCCGAAGATGCAAAAAGACAATTACTGGAAATAGCGGGAGAAATATTAGAGGCGCAGGTGGACGACCTGGAATTGAGAGCCGGGAAAATCTTTGTCCAGGGCAGTCCCGGTAAAGGTATTTCCGTCGCCAAGACCGCCTGGGGAGCCATCGACCGGGGGAAACATATCCTCGGGACTGGTTCCTGGAAACCCACTGTAGATGGCGGCAATGAGATCGATTTTGTCCGGGGAAAGATTGACGGGCAGATGAGCGGGGCCTTCGCTTACGGAGCTGTGGCCGTGGAAGTGGAAGTGGACGTGACTACCGGTAAAGTGCGGGTCCTCAAGGCCGTGGGCGCCCAGGATTGCGGCCGCGCCATTAATCCCCAGGCTGTTGAAGGGCAGATAGAAGGCTCCCTGGGCTTTGGCGTGGGCCAGGTCCTTGGCGAAGAGCTATTCTGGAGCGGAGGTTCGCTCCTGAATCCCGGCTTCGTCGACTATGGAATTCCCACCTGCCTCGATGTCTGTGGGCAAGTGGAACCAATTATCGTTGAGTCCCCCGATCCGGAGGGCCCTTTCGGGGCCAAGGAAGCAGCAGAAGCAGTTGGGGTGGCCGTTGTCCCGGCGATAGTCAACGCCATCTACGACGCAACGGGCGTGGTCGTCAAGGAGCTGCCGATTACCCCCGAGCGGATGCTGCAGGCGCTGGCAGAGCAGGGAACTTAGAGCAGCGAAATCGGAGCCATATAAAAAGGAGCAAGGGTAAAGAATGTTGTGGGAGACACCGTGAAAAAGATCGACATATACTCGCACCTGATGCCGCCGCGCTACAAAGAGGCCCTTTACAAGACGACGGGACGCAGCTTTCAAATGTTGGAGATCCCGGCGCTCAGCGACGTGGAAAAGCGGTTCCGCATGATGGACCAGTATGGCGACTACCGGCAGGTCATAACGCCCGTAGGACCTGTTCCCGAAGCCATTGCCGGCCCGCAGAAGTCACCGGAGCTGTGCCGGATAGCCAATGACGAGACGGCCGCCATCGTGGCCCGCTGGCCCGATCGCTTTGCGGGCGGCGTGGCCATCCTGCCCATGAACAACATGGACGAAGCCATGAAGGAAGCCGACAGGGCGGTTAAGGATCTGCAACTGAGGGGGATAATCATCCACACCCCCATAAACGGCCAGCCCATGGACATGCCGCAGTTCATGCCGCTGTGGGAGAAGATGGCCGAGTACGATCTCCCTATCTGGATGCACCCCCGGCGGGAGCAGACACCGGATTATGCCAACGAGCCGACTTCGAAGTACTGGATCTGGTGTCTCTGGGGCTGGCCCTATGAGACTACCCTGGCGATGACCCGCTTGGTGTTCAGCGGCATCTTCGATAAGCACCCCGACATCAAGTTCATTACCCACCACGCCGGCGCCATGGTACCTTTCTTCCGCGGGCGCATAGAGTCCGTCTACAAGATGGCCGGCTCGCTCGGCAAGCAGTTTGAGTCCCAGATGTCACAGCCCGTAGTGGAATATTTTCGCAAGTTCTACAACGATACGGCGATCAACGGCAACGCCAGCGGGCTGATGTGCGCCCACGATTTCTTCGGCGCCGAGCGGGTGCTGTTCGGCGCGGACGTGCCCTACGACCCGGAAGGCGGCGACTGGAGTATGCGAGAGACGATCCGCGCCATCGAAGAAATGGGCATACCCCGGGCGGACAAGGAGAAGATCTTCTATCAGAACGCCCGGAAGTTGTTGCGGTTGCCGGCGTGAGGGGACTCCGCCGCCGGCATATTTCTATCCGGACTCGCACCTTCCGGTGTTCCAACATAGCTATAATGTCACAGAATATGATTGACAAGCATAGGGCTTCTTGATATACGCAACGCTCTATAGGTCAAGTTCTTAGCAAACCGCATACCCTTTACCGGTAGCCTCCGGCTATCCTCGATGGCAACACAACTAAATTCTTACGAGGAGGGACAATGAGCTCAGATTACGAAAATTTACTGGCACTTGCCAAAAAGCGGAGAAGCATCAGGCGGTACAGTTCGGAGCCGATTCCTGACGATCACGTGGCCAAGATCATCGAAGTGGCCCGCTGGGCGATGTCGGGGGCCAATGCCCAACCCTGGGAATTCGTCGTGGTCAAGGACGCCGAGAAGAGAAAAAGGATATTTGAGCTCTATTCGTTACACCGAAAGCAGACCGATGTTTTCAACCGGGTATTGAATCCCGAACTCCGGCACCCGGTTACGGGCACCCTGGAGGTGGGCCAGCCCTCTTTCCGGGATGCCCCGGTAATCATCGCGGTTTGCGGCGATACCAGAACCCTCCTGGCAACCAGCCTGGCCGCCGAAATCATGGGTTATGAGCGGTTCACCTATCATTCGAATATCGCCAACGCCACGATGATGATTCACCTGGCCGCCGCCTCCCTCGGTCTGGGGTCGCAATGGGTCAGCACCACGCCCATCTGGGAAGGAGATCTCAAGGCGCTTTTGGGCGTCCCCGAATGGTACACCATCTCGCAGGTAGTGCCGATCGGCTACGCCGATTACACCCCGATCCCTTCGTACCGCCGGGAAATCAGTGAAATCCTGCACGAAGAAAAATTTGATATGGCCAAGTTCCGGACGGATGAGGAGATCGTCGACTATGTCGTCGATTTGAGGAAGCGCAGCCGGGGGACCTATTACATGGCCAAGCGGAAATCTGAAGAATAAAAAAAGGACTGGAGATTCTTATGGCAACACCCACCCGTTTTACCGCTCAAGCGATTGAGGAGTTTTTCGTGGCCGGGGAATGGCTGCCCCTTTCCTTGGCCGATGTCTGGGACATGAATGCCGAACGCTATCCCGACCGGACGGCGGTGGTCGGTGGTAAGTATCGCTATACCTGGGAAGAGGCCCGCCGGGCGATCAATCGCTTTGCCCTGGGACTGATTGAGCTGGGTTTCAGGAAAGACGATGTCTTAGTGATCCAGTTGCCGAACTATGCCGAACTGCCGCTCCTCCGGGTGGCCTGTGAAAAAGCGGGGGTCATGTGCCTGCCGGTGCTCAGGAACCTGCGGACGAAGGAGGTGGAATATATCCTGGGCCGCCTCAAGGTGCGCGGCATCGTCATTCCCTGGAAGTATCGCGGTTTCGACTATTTTGATATGGCTTCTCAGCTCCAACCAAATCTTCCAGACTTGAAGCATATCATGGTATTGGGGGAGGAGGTACCCGCCGGGGCAATCTCGGTGCGGGAAATGCTGAGCACCCCCCTGGAGAAGAAGTATCCCGCCGATTATTTGCAGGACAAGTCCTACCGGCCCCATGAGGTGTCGCTGGTGAACCACACCACCGGCACGACGGGTTTTCCCAAGTTTGTGGAATATACCATGGGCGCCCGCCTGAAATTGGGGCGAGGATTCATTGAAACCCTGAAGTTGTCGGAAGAAGATGTTGTGTGTGCTCTCGGGGCGGTTCCCGCCGGAGCGAATACAGTTTCCTACTTTGGTACGCCACAGGCCGGCGCCAAACTGGTAATGCTGGAGAATTTTGAGCCGGAAGCGGCCTTCACGTTGATCGAGCAGGAAAGAGTGACGGTGGCCTGCGGGGTGCCGACTATGTGGAGCATGATGCTCGAACATCCCAGGAGAAAAGATTACGATTTAAGCTCCGTCCGGCTCTGGTGGAATGCGGGGGCCTTCCTGCCGCCGCAGTTGGGAGCGGAGGTGGAAGCGAAATTGGGCGGCACCATCCTCAGCGGGTTGGGCGCTTCGGATTTTGGCGGCACCATGATTCCCGACCTGGACGCCCCGGCGGAGGAAAGGTTTGTGACTGTGGGGACGGGGAGGGCCGGCACCGTCTTTAAGATCGTCGATGACAGCGGCTGTGAATTAGGCCGGGAAGAAGTGGGGGAGATCTGGGGTGCGGGCCCCAGTTGCGCCAGCGGCTATTACCAGGATGCCGAGGCGACCTGGCAGGCCTGGACCAGGGACGGTTGGTTCCGTACGGGCGACCTGGGCAGAATCGACAGCGAGGGAAATCTCATCTTGGTCGGCCGTAAGAAGGACATGATCATCCGCGGCGGCCAGAACATCTATCCGGCGGAACTGGAATCCATCCTGCTCACCCATCCGGCCGTGGCTTCGGTGGCGATTGTGGCCATGCCCGATAAGTTAATGGGCGAGAAGGCCTGCGCCTATGTCCAGGCGAAAGAGGGTTGCACGATCACTTTCCCGGAACTGGTGCAGTACCTGACGGACCAGGACATTGCGCTCTACAAGATTCCTGAGCGGCTGGAGCTGATCGATGAAATACCCATGGTGGCTGGCGTGAAGATGGATAAGAAAGTGCTGCAGAAAGACATAGCGGACAAACTCAAGGCAGAAGCAAAATAGGATCAAGGAGAGAAATCATGGCCTTCAAGGATATGCGGGAGTACTGTCAGGCGCTGGAAAAAACCGGCGATTTGGTGCGGGTTCAGCAGGAAGTGGATTGGGAACTGGAAGCGGCCGCCGTTACGCGGCGCAGTAACGAGAGCCTCGGCCCGGCCGTCATGTTTGAAAACATTAAAGATTATCCCGGGGGATACCGGTTGCTGGGCGGCGTCCAAGCCACTTACCGGCGCGTGGCCATTTCCCTCGGCCTGCCGCCGGAGACGCCCATTCCCGACATTTATAGTGAATACGAGCGGCGGGAGCAGAAACCGGTCAAACCGGTCATCGTTCCCACCGGACCTTGCAAAGAGAATATCAGGAAGGGAGATGACGTCAATCTTTTCCAATTCCCGGTGCCCCTGATCCACGATGGAGACGGCGGCAGATATTTCGGCACCTGGGACGTGGTCATTACGCAGGACCCCGAAACGGGTTGGACCAACTGGGGGATGTACCGCTTCATGATCCACAACCAGCGGATCCTCACCGGCGATCCCACGTTCACGAGCCATCTGGCCATGGTGTTCCGGGAAAAGTTTGTCAAGGCCGGCAAGCGGATGCCCATCGCTGTCGTCTGCGGGGCCGATCCGCTTTGCCACATGGTGGCGACGGCCGGGTACGGCATCGGCCAGGATGAGGCGGACTATGCCGGCGCGCTGCGCCAGGAGCCGCTGGAACTGACGAAATGCGAGACCAGCGACCTCCTCGTGCCGGCCCATGCGGAAATCGTCATTGAAGGAGAGCTGCTACCCGATGCGATCGGCTTCGAAGGGCCTTTCGGAGAGTACCCGGGTTACCGCACGGGGAAGGCCAGGGACGGCGTAGTCATGGAAGTCAAGGCGATTACCTATCGCACCTCGCCGATCCTGACCATGATCAGCCTGGGGGTGCCCGTGGACGACAGTTCGGTGACCGCCGCCTTGACCGCTTCGCTGGCGGTGAAACGGCGCCTCAAGCGGCATAATGTACCCGTCACGGACGTCTACGCTCCGGCGGAAGGCGTCACCCATCTGGTGGTCGTGGGCGTCAAAGAGGGCGGTATGAAAGTGGCCCAGCAGATCAAGGACATCATTACGGCCCGGCGCGCCGCCATTAATAAGATTGTCGTGGTGGACAGCGATGTGGATGTCTTCGATATGAAACAGGTGATTCATGCCCTGGCCGTCAAGTGCCATCCCTTGAACGGGATCGTGGCCAACGCGGTGGCGGCGGGCAAGGCGAATGAACTGACGCCCTGTTACAGTTACGATGAACGGGCCCACAAGAAGGGGGGCGTGGTGGTCTTCGACTGTACCTGGCCGCCGGAATGGCCCAAGGAGACGCTCCCCATCAAGTCTTCCTTCAACGAGATCTATCCCCAGGAAATTAAAGATAAAGTGCTGAAAAATTGGCAGGCCTACGGACTGAAATAGTCTGGTCGCGGCACGGCCGGGAACGGAGAAAGGGATAAGTATGAAAGAATACATGGCATGGATCGAGGACCCGGAGCAGATCAAAGGGCCTCAGGAAATGAGTATCACGGTCAAGGAACTGACGCCGGGCCAGCGCAAATATCTCGGCCACAACGTCAAGGCTACGATCTCGCCGACGGCGATTCCCGGAGCTGACCTCCTCCGGGTGCGGCGCGTCAACGGCCTCCTGCTGCCGGAGTCCTGGTACATCAAAATTACCGAGGAACTGGGAGAATACTGGCCGGGCCGGCCCTATGCCGGCGTCGTCGATTAGTAAGTTAAAAATTGCTTTCCCCTGTAAGCAATTTTGTTAACTTACTTATCCCGTTTAGCGGGATCAGGACTCGCCGGTTAAGGGAAGACAATAACAGCTGGGACATACAGAAAGTGAGAAGGCCCGGTGCCCTGGATACCTCTTTCGGGCAGCGGGCCTTCCCCAGTACCCGCTCATCACCCCGCTAAACGGGACAAGGGATAATGCTGCCGTCACGGAGGGTGCGAAGCCCGCAACCTGACGGAAGATTTCTTCCCGTCCCTTCTGCATTCAACTGCCCGTAATAAAAGCCAGAAAATTGAATCTGGCTTGCCGAAAAGCCACCCTGCGTTGTCCTGTGTGCCTTGAACGTCTATGGGCGTCTTTTAAAGCCGGCCGAAAGGGCTTGACAATGGCTGTCCCGTAACATAAGAGTAGCAGTCACTATGGATATGCAAAATGAGTTATATCATGCACTTCTGTCTGTTAACCGGCCGGCAGCCACCAAGCTGCTGTTAGAGACAGCCGCGGACTGGACGCCCGCGGAACGGATTGAGAAATTGATCACCCCGGTTATGCGGCGTATCGGCGATGAGTGGGAAAGGGGGCAGGTTTCCCTGGCCCAGAATTATATGAGCGGTCTCATCTGCGATGATCTCATTGGCGCCATCCTGCCCACCGCCGGCCGGGCAACTAAGAATCATCCGCCCCTGGCCATCGTTACCCTGGAAGATCATCACTCCCTGGGCCGAAAAATCGTTTCTTCCTTCATCCGATTGGCCGGCTTCGATTTACTG
>Ga0082335_1004780_pt1 | contig 19786 bp, 21 predicted proteins | sample Subgrocontami58m_FD_72375 | JGI IMG/M metagenome (GOLD analysis project Ga0082335, IMG submission 72375) | Subsurface groundwater microbial communities from S. Glens Falls, New York, USA - GMW37 contaminated, 5.8 m (SPADES assembly) (version 2) ... | reverse complement strand
TGGCCACGATTTCGGTTTTGTAATGCTTTTGCTTGGTTTGATCTTCCCAAGTCCTGGTGCGCAAGCGGCCTTCAATATAAACCTTGCTGCCCTTGGTTAAATAACTGTTGACGATGCTGGCCAACTTGCCCCAGGCCACCACCGGATGGAATTCCACGGCTTCTCTTTTTTCCTTGGTTTTTTGGTCGCGCCACATATAATTGGTCGCTACCGAAAACAAAGCCAGCTCCGTGCCCGAAGCCATTGTTTTGGCAATGGGGTTTCTGGTCAGATTGCCAAGTAAACAAACCTTATTAAGGTTCATAATCGCTTTTCCTTTCTTGCCCCCAAGGTTATGCTCGGCATATGCCTGAGGGCTTCATGAAGTATCTGCTCGTCATTGGCTCGCAAAAACTTCATGTCTCTTATTAATTAAATTCTTGCCAAATTTTCGACAAACTTGACAATATTTTATTTCCTCCTATAATTACCTTGCTGGGTTAAACCAGCAAAATCGCTTTTCGCCAAGGGCCCCCGATAGCTTTGCTTGAAGGGGTTTTTGGTTTGTAAAAGGGGATTTTCCGCGTCCTTGATCATCTTATTCAGCCAATACCGTCTTTTTAGCTCGGCCGCCAGATTGAGGATTTTGCCATAGGCCATACGCGTATTTGTTATAATTTTGGCCATAATTAGCCAAAATATAGCAATAAAGCCAGCTGATTAACCCCGATAAAAGCATAAAGGTGGAAATTAACAGGTTATTTAAAGATGCTTTTATTTTAATGTTTGATGTTTTTTAGCTAATTTTAGCTATTTTTTGTTAATATTGGGCTTAAGCGACGGCTCATAATTATGAGCCGTCGCTTTGTTCTGTCTTAATCCTAGCAGGCACAAAATATTTGTCAAATTGTGAATAAAGCCCAATAGGTATTTTTTGGATTAAAAAAAATCCAATAAATTCTGAAAAACAAATAACTCCGCATAAGGCGGAGTTATTTGTTAACGCTTATTTGGTTAATCTTAATGATATTAAGATTATTTAAGCATTATGATTGTATTCCCTTCGGAGACAACTGAAAATATCAGTCAGCTCGTAAAATGGGATAAAATTGATGGTGCCCAGGGCGGGAGTCCAACCCGCAAGGCCTTGCGGCCGCAAGATTTTAAGTCTTGTGTGTATAGCAGTTCCACCACCTGGGCTCGTCGTAATCGCGCTTCAGCTTGCGTTTCCGGCTAAAGCCGCAAACTTCAGCTTACGCGCGCTTACTCCTCTTCACCTCACTCCCCGCCGAATCGGCGGGTCGTTCGATGATAAATTTGCTTCGCAAATTTTATTAATTAATCCTCCATTTAATAACCCCGCCCCGATAGGGGCGGGGTTAAGAGTGGCACAATCACGAAAGGCGAAGTTTTCAAATTTGATTTGAAAACGGAGCCTGCAGTGATTGATGACACGATGGAGCGGGTGACGGGTCTCGCACCCGCGACCTCTTCCTTGGCAAGGAAGCGTTCTACTACTGAACTACACCCGCGCGTCAGACATTGCTTTCAGCCTTCGTGTCCCCGCCTTCGCGCGGCCACTCCGGCTTCAATCAATGTCTTCCTCTTAAAATTTGCTTCGCAAATTTTATATATTTATAATCTGTTTTTACTTAAAAGATTATAGCAGATATACAAAAAATGTAAAGATCTTTCAGAAATCAAGGGTTTTCTTAAATCTGGCACTTAAAGCCTTTTATTCTTTAATCATAAATCTCCACAGTTTTTTGTCCGGTAAATTGTCCTTTGATAATTTCCACCTGGCTTTTGGAAACGTGATAATGTTCAGCCAATAATTCAACCAGTTGCTGATTGGCCTTATTCTTTTCCCTGATGGCCGTGAGATGGACTTTTAAACTGTTGTCAGGCATTATCTCAATCTTTTGTTGTTTGGCATTGGCAATGACTTTGACTGAAAGTTTCATAAAATTACATCTGCTCCAAAAGCTTCAACTCCAACTTTTTTGTAGCCGTATCCAAAACCGCAAAAGTGGCTTTGTTAAACATGCCGGCCAGCGTGCCGGGATTGACCAACTTTGTTTTACCCTTGGTTTCTTCCCAGGGTTTATGATTATGGCCGTAAAAAATGTAGTCGTAATCTTCTTCGGCCGCGATTCTTTGGGCCACTTCGGGATAATGAGTAATATAAATCTTTAAATTGACGCCGGGAATTTTAGGCGAGCCCTCTTCACCCAAATAATGAACCTTGGGAAAATCTTTGGATAAAGCCGACATTTTTTCCAGTTCGCCGTGCACATTGCCTTCAATCCACCAGATCTCACCGGCAAAACGCTCGCCCAAATATTTAATCACCGAAGGCGCGCAAACATCACCGCAATGAAGCATAAAAGGAATCTTTTCTTTTTTACAATACTCCAGCATGGTATCAAGGTTGGGGATGTTATCGTGCGAATCGGAAACAATCACGATTTTCATATGAGTTTTTTAAAAAACTCCTTAACAAATTTATAGCCCGGTTCGGCCAGTTTACGCCCATTGGCCGTAATAATCAAGTTATAGCATTTGAATAAAGTGTCGCGGGTTTTAATCAGGCCGGCTTGATAATTTTGATAAATATCGGCGCCGTAATTAATGGCGTGTTTGATTATACCAAACTCGGACAACTGCTGAATCATATCAGCATCAAACAAAACCTTGGCTTCAGGCGTGGTAATTAAATTACTTTTATCTTGCCAGGGCAGCATATGAACGGACACGCAGTAAACCACTTCTTCTATAAACCTTTGTTCAAAATTTTCTTTTTCCAAATACTTTCTGGCCAGTTCGCCGCTTCTTTCGGCATGACCTTGATTTTTGCCCGTATGCTTGCCTAAATCATGAAACAACACCGCCACATCAACAATTTCCTTATCCGCTTTTTCCAAACGCGCCAGCTTTTGAGCAATTGGGCGAATTAATTGCGTATGCTGCCAATTTAAAGAATCCAGCTTGGAACAAACATGGAATTCAATTTTTTCCAGTTGAGTTTTGGTAATTTCCATATAGAAAGTGAAGAAAAAATCAGAGTTACTTTAAAAAGTGGCGCGGGATTTATTCATAATCGCCCTGATGGCGATAATTAAAACAAAGAGCATAATGTTAACCGCGATCAGGGCAATGACCAATGCTAAGATTTGGGCCAGCGCTTCGCTGCTGATAAAAAACGAAATTAAGATTAGCGGCCAAATGTTTTTTAAATCTTCCAAAGAGGGGCCAAGCATGACGCCGATATTAAGCATCAACGCGATTAAAATCCAGCCCGATAAATTCAGGGGATTTAAATTGGCCACCACCTGCGTAAAATTATCCCAGATATTGATGGTGGTGATATTGAGCGAGGTTTTAAGCCAAAAATGATCAATTAGGCCAATGATGATTAAACCAAAAAACATGGGGGCAATGGCCGTCAGCATTGGGCCGATTATCGGCACTTTAGGGCGATAATGGGTAATATAACCCTCGCGGGAAGTAACTCTAAAGCCGGTTACCTGACCGCCGGTAATAACACAAGCCACAGCATGGCAGGATTCATGGATAAAAATCCCGAGCCAGGTTAAGGGCATCATCCATTTAGCGATCAACCAACGTTCACGCAGATAAACACTAATATAGCCGAGGACGAGGATTATTAAAATGTAAATGCCGATGGTCATATTGTTATGTCATCCTGGAGTGAAGGTGAAACGATAGGATCTCTAATCCTTAATGGGGATTCTATCGCTGCGCCCCGACGTTTGCTCCGCAAAGTCGGGGCTTGCTCCAGAATGACAACGGTTATTTTCTTAACTTCTTTAAAATTTTAATGTCGCCGATTTGGCCCCAACCATCATCATTGGTTTCCACAATCATATTAATGTTTCTTAACTTGGGATGATGAATCAGCGCTTTAAAGCCGGCCAAACCGATTTTGCCTTGGCCAAGATGCTCGTGCCGATCAACATGCTTGTTTAATTCCGTTTTGGAATCGTTGGCGTGAATCAGTTTTAAATATTTTAAACCGATAATCTTATCAAATTCCTTAATAACCTGATCAACTGACGCCTTGTTTCTTAAATCGTAACCCGAAGCAAAAGCGTGGCAGACGTCAAAGCATACGCCGATATTATAGCGAGCGGCCGCGGGAATGCCATTGATAATAGCCGTTAACTCTTCAAACTTATCACCAATGATATTACCCGACCCGGCCGCGTTTTCCAAAAGAAAGGTGGCTGAACCTTTGTAACCCCCTAAAATTTTCGCTACTGCCTCGGCAACTTTTTTGACGGCTGTTGCTCTGGGCAAATCATGAGCGCTACCCAAATGCGTCATGACGTATTTTACGCCCAAGAGCGAAGCGCGCTTCAACTCCTCTTTTAAAATGCTGATTGAGCCATAGCGGATCTTATTATTGCTGGAACAAAGATTGATGTAATAAGGCGCGTGAATATAGGACTCGGCCTGGTTGCTTTCTTTCATGGCCATTTTAAAATTTGCCATGATTTCTTTGGTTAAAACCGAAGCCGGACCGCCTTGTGGAGAGCGCGAAAACAGCTGGACCACTTCACAGCCGATTTTTTTGGCATTGACCGAAGCATTGAATACGCCGCCAGCCGCCGATACATGCGCGCCAAATAACATGACTTCATTATATCAAAAAAGGCGGGTTTTGACCCGCCCCTTTTCTACTTAAGACATTCCTTTTTCAGCATTTCAATTACCTGCCGGTTCCGCAAAACCGTCCGCAAATAATGCTGGTAACCCTCCGATGTTATATTACCAATGGCCTCCTGATTACCGGCCACTTGCGTTAAGATTTTTTCGGTTTCCGCTTTAAGATCCGCTTCAGTTACCTCAATTTTTTCCTGATCGGCGATTTCTTTAATTACCAAAGAGGTTTTGACTCTGTCTAAGGCCTTGGGCTTAAAATCTTCCACCAGATCTTTTTCCGCCTTTTTAATATTAGCCAGATAATTATTAAAATCCAAACCCTGCTGGGTAATGGAATCGGAAAATTCCTGAACCATGCGCTGCGCTTCGGATTCCACCAGCACTTCGGGAATCTCGGAAAAAACGGCCTGGGCTACGATTTTATTAAGCATTTCCGTTTCCAAGCGCTGTTCCTCATGGAACATTTGCTCGTCTGCTAAATTTTTTCTGATCTTGGTTTTTAAATCTTCAACATTGTCCGCGCCCAGAGTTTTGGCCCAGTCATCATTGGCCTCGGGCAATTCACGATCATAAATTGCCAGCATTTTTACTTTAAAATCGCACACTTTGCCGGCCGTCATTTTATTCTGATATTCATCCGGGAATTTTAACTGAAAAGTTTTTTCTTCATCCTTGGTTAAGCCGATTAGGTGTTCTTCAAAACCGGGAATCATGGAGCCCTCGCCAATGGCTAAAGGATATTTTTTGCCCTGACCGCCTTCAATGACCACTTTGTCCAAAGAAACTTCAAAATCAACTTCCACCCGGTCGCCCATTTTAGCCGCTCTATCAACCAAAGTTTCTTTAGCCCGCATTTTTCTCAAATCATCAATAACCTTACCGACTTCGGCTTCCTCAACCTTAACTTCTTTTTTAGCCACTTTAATTGATTTATAGTCCTTCAATTTAACCGAAGGCATCAAAGCCACCACTGCTTTGAATGAAATCGGATTGCCTGGCGCCAGCTTCTCTATTTCTATTTTAGGTTGACCGACCGTATTTAATTTTTCCTGAACGACTGACTGATAGAAAAAACGGGAAACAATGTCGTCCAGGGCCTCCTGATAAATTGCCATTTCGCCAAAGCGTTGTTTGACCAAATCATAAGGCGCTTTGCCCGGCCTAAAACCCTCGATTTTGGATGACTGCGACATTCTGCTGGACGCTTTTTCCAGATAGGGCTGATATTCGGCTTGGTTGATTTCAATGGTCAGTTCCAGTTCCGAGGGTTTAATCTGCTGCTTATTGATTTGCATCATATTAGATAAGTAGCGAAACCAACAGCAAGGCCACCACGTTCAAAATCTTAATCATCGGATTAATGGCCGGGCCGGCAGTATCCTTGTAAGGATCGCCAACGGTATCGCCGGTAACGGCGGCTTTGTGCGCCTCGCTACCCTTGCCGCCAAAGTTGCCTTGTTCAATATATTTTTTGGCGTTATCCCAAGCGCCGCCGCCGGAAGTCATGGAAATGGCGATAAACAAACCGGTGATGATTGAACCGACCAACACGCCGCCCAAGGCCACCGGACCTAAAATAAAGCCGACCAAGACGGGAACAACCACCGGAATTAAAGCCGGGACAATCATTTGTTTTAAGGCCGACTTGGTCACCAAATCAACGGTGCGGGAATAATCCGGCTTGCTGGTGCCTAGCATAATGCCGGGATTGTTTTTAAATTGTTCGCGGACTTCCTCCACCACGCTGCCGGCCGTTTTACCAACGGCTTCCAGGCTCATGGCGCCAAACAAATAGGGCAAGACGCCGCCGATAAACAAACCAACTAAAACCATCGGTTCGTTCAAAGGAAAATTCAACAACACGCCGCGATCGGCAAACTCCTGGACGTAAGCCGAAAATAAAACCAAAGCGGCCAAGCCGGCCGAGGCAATGGCATAGCCCTTGGTTACGGCCTTAGTGGTATTGCCCACCGCATCAAGCGCGTCAGTAACTTCCCTGACTTCTTTACTTAAGCCGGCCATTTCGGCAATGCCGCCGGCGTTATCGGTAATGGGGCCGTAAGCGTCAATGGTCACGATAATGCCGCATAACGAAAGCATGCTCATGGCGGCAATGGCCACGCCATATAAATCAGCCAAATAATAGCTGGCTAAGATGGCGCCGATAATCAAAAAAATCGGGTAGCCGGTTGATTTCATGGCCACAGCCAAGCCCCTGATAATATTGGTGCCGTGTCCGGTAGTGGAGGCCTGGGCAATGGATTTAACCGGCGAGTATTTGGTGGAAGTGTAATATTCGGTAATAACCACCATTAAGCCGGCCGTTACCAAACCAACTAAGGCGGCTAAATAAAGATTGATGGAATTGTAAGGAGTAACTTCGGCCATCAGCCATTGGGTAATGGGATAGAATAAAATGGCGGCCAAAACTCCGGCAACAATCAAGCCCTTATACAAAGCGCCCATGATACTCTGGTTCTTGCCCAAGCGGATAAACCAACTGCCAATGATAGAGCAAACGATTGCCGACGCGCCGATCATTAACGGATACATGATGGCATTTTCGTTATTGCCAAAAACCAACGAGCCGAGCAACATCGCGGCCACCGAAGTAACGGCATAGGTTTCAAACAAATCGGCGGCCATGCCGGCGCAGTCGCCCACGTTGTCGCCCACGTTGTCGGCAATCACGGCCGGATTGCGGGGATCGTCTTCCGGAATGCCGGCTTCAACTTTACCAACCAAGTCGGCACCCACATCAGCGGCTTTGGTAAAAATACCGCCGCCCAAGCGGGCAAAAATGGAAATCAAACTGCCGCCAAAACCCAAGCCGACCAGGGCCTTAACGTCGTAACCGCTTAAGGCAAAAAAGCCGGCTACTCCCAGTAAACCGAGGCCGACCACTAAAAAGCCGGTCACGGCGCCGCCTTGAACGGCAACGGATAAGGCCTTGTTAAGTCCGCTCTTGGCCGCTTCAGCCGTGCGGATGTTGGCTCTGACCGAAACGTTCATGCCAATGTAACCGGCCAAAGCGGAAAGAATAGCGCCGATCAAAAAACCGGCGGCGATGTTAAAACCCAAAGCCAGCCATAACACCACGGTTAAAATAACGGCAACTAAGGCGATGGTTTTATACTGCCGGTTTAAATAAGCGCTGGCGCCCTGTTGAATGGCCTTGGCGATCTCCTGCATTTTTGCCGAACCGACCCCGTTTTTTAAAACCAGGTTGATTAAAATAACGCCGTAGATGATGGCGGCCGCGGAGGCAATCAGGGCAAAAAGTAGACTTGTTGGCATAGTATTAGTTTGATTAAGTGGTCATTGCGAGCCCCGCAAGGGGCGAAGCAATCTCGTCGGGGTTGCGGAGCCTGTCCCGAGCGAAGTCCCGTAGAAACGAAGTTTCGTTTACGGGACGAAGCGAGGGATCCCGCTCGCTCGCAATGACGGTAATAATTAATTATTTTTCTGCAACCGGCGTTTCCTCTACCGCCTCCGCGGCCGCGGCCGTCTCTTCAGCTTCCGCTTTAACTTCTTCCTTTGGAACAGGTTCGCCGGCGCCTTCAATATCAATCTTCCATTCACTTAAGCGGGCGGCCAAACGGACGTTTTGGCCTTCACGGCCAATGGCCAATGATAACTGATCTTCTTTAACTTTAACCGTGGCGGTTTTCCGTTCTTCATCCAATTTTAAGCTTTCCACTTTGGCTGGCGACAGGGCGCTGGCAATAAACTTGTTTGGATTTTTTGACCATTCAATAATATCAATTTTTTCTCCGCCCAATTCGGCAATCACGGTCTGCACTCTGGTGCCCCGTTGGCCCACGCAGGAACCCACCGGATCAATATTATCTTCATGCGAAACCACGGCCACCTTGGAACGGGAACCGGCTTCGCGGGCCACGGCTTTGATTTCCACGGCGCCGGATTCAATTTCGGGCACTTCGGTTTTAAACAATTCTTTGACAATATCGGGATGAGTGCGCGAGACCCTGATTTCCGGACCCTTGGCCGTGTTGGCCACGGCCACAATCAAAAACTTTAAACGCTGGCCCAAAGAATAATTTTCGTTATAAATCTGCTCTTCGGGCGGCAGAACGGCCAAAGTATGACCAATGTCCACAAAAACCAAACGGCCTTCGCGCCTTTGCACAATGCCGTTGACCAAAGTACCCTGGCGTTCTTTGAATTCTTCAAAAATCACTTCCCTTTCCGCTTCGCGCAAACGCTGGATAATAACCTGCTTGGCGGTTTGGGCGGCCATGCGCCCGAATTCGGACGGCACTTCCAGTTTGGTTTTAATTTCGTCGCCGATTTTGGCTTTAGCTTTTATTTCTTTGGCTTCCGAAAGCATGATTTCGGTTTTGGGATTAAACTTGCGCAAGGACTCTTCATCAACAACTTCGCCGGCTTCTTTTTTAGCCAAGAATTCGGCGCGTTCTTTTTCCAGTTCTTCCAGATCCATATCTTCCACTACGGTTTTAACGTCCCACACCTCCATCTTATTGGATTCCAAATCAAAATTAACCTTGATGTTCTGGTTTTTTTGGCCAAAATCCTTGCGGTAAGCGGCCGCCAAAGCCGCCTCAATGGTTTCCAAAACCGATTCCACGGAAATGTTTTTTTCTTCGCAAATCTGTTGAATGGCGTCTTGAATTTCAGACATAGTTTTATGGATTGATAAAATTAAAAGCCAGTGTATTTAACACTAGCTTATTAATATACTAACAGATTAAAAAAGTTATGTCAAATTTGAATTGTTAACGTCATTATCCTTTTTTTCGTCGCCAGCAAGAGGAGAGGGGGTATAGGGTGTTGGCCCGCCAGTGCCCCAGTAATCTTTTGGTTCATCTTGGGCAATTATATCAAGGGGCGGATTGCCAAAATCGTCTTTAATGGGATCAATAATGACCGAGTCCGAACTGGACGGCTGGGGCTCGCCTGGCTTAGCTTGCCTAGCGTCAGGGCTGGCAGGCGGAATAGGAGCCGGCGGCAATTGGCTGTCCGCTTCTTTTAAAAACGCTGGTTTAATCTTGTTTTTTAAAACCCAACGGCCAATTACCAAACCGATAATCAACACCAGCAAAACGCCCAAGCCAATTAACCGGTTGCGCTGGGTTGTTTTTTTAACTTGATTGGCGACAAATTCATTGGCCAAAACTTCGTTTAAATCATTTTTCTGGCCGGCGGGCTGAAGTTCGGTGGCCACGTTGTTTTGATTATTCAATTCCTCTCCGGCTTGAATTTGTGAAGAATCACTGGTGGCGGACAAATTATCCTGATTAACCTTGTTGGCTTCAACAGAGACGCCGCCTTCAATCTGGCCTTGAATTACTCCCAAACTGGCCGAACTGCTGGTTGATCCGGCATCTTCTTTATTTATATAATCCGGCGGCGAGGGCTGGTTTTCAATGGTAGTTGGCTCGGGCGGCAATCCTGGCATCGGCTGGTCTAAAACCTTAGCTACTGCCGGCTTGACCGTAAAATAAATATAGGTTGATTCCTGGCTTTGATCAAACCAGCCCGGTTTTTCGGAATGGGCAATGGTGTACAAAAAGTGCCGACCGGGTTTTAGATTTTTGGCCTTGGCATAAAAACCGGCATAATAATCTTCATGATTGTATTGTTCAACGACTGGCAGTTCTCGGCCGTCCAAATAAACTTTAACAACAGTCCGTTTCCAAGTTAAGCCGACCACTTCCAGTTTGCCGCCTTCAAGAATTGCCTGCTGTTCTGGCAGATAAACAGTCGGCGCTGGCACCAAGCAGTGCTCCAGATGGCAGTCGCCCTCGGCCGCTAAAACTGACACTGGCTGGTAAAAAATTACTATCAAAAAAAGGGAAACCAAGATCCCCCCTAGGATAACTGATTTTTTCATAAAAATATTTTAAGGTTATTATTCTAGTACTTAACTAAAAAAAGACAACTTGCGCAAGTAGATAAATCTGGGAGTAAGTTGTTGATTAAATGCGGATAACGTTGAGTACCATCCGTGTAATCAGTCCCAAATCCGTGTAATCCGTGTCAGAGTTCAACCCCTTGATGATGTCTAACCTTGGCCTTTTTGGCTAGCATATTCAACTCAACCACCACCAAATCAATCTGCCAACTTGCTCTAATAGGATGCTGGCTTAAATACGACAAAATCGCCCGATGGATTCGCTGTTTTTTCCGCCAATTAAAGCTTTCTTCGGGATAACCAAAAGAATTACCAGTCCGGGTTTTAACTTCCACAAAGACCAATTTTCCGCTGACTTTAGCAATTAAATCAATTTCTCCATGCTGAACATGATAATTACTCTCAATTACCAAATATCCCTTGGAAATAAGGAATTTCTTGGCGATTTCCTCGCCTAGGATCCCGACTTGCTTTTGTTTTGACATATTTAAATAATATTTTATGGCTAACGTTGACCAAAATTATCATAAATAGGGCCAACTTCTTCTAAAAATCCTTGACAGGTTTTTAATTATATGCTATATTGATATGTTAATGAATTTTAAAAACTGCTGGATTTATAGGTCTTTTGTGGCTATAATTCTGCTTGTCGGCCTTAAACCTTGACTTTTGAGAAGTAGAGAAGAGTTTTGAACCCATTTCTACATCAAAATTGGCTGGCTTAAGGAATATGTCTAGTTTGGCCCGGGTAATATTTACCCATTGTGCCGGACTAACAAGCAGAATTGTGGCCGCAAGCCGATCATTTGGCTGACGGCCGCAAACGGGCGAGGAAGCATTTTTTGCTTCTCTCGCCCAAACCACTATTTTCAAGCATGGTTTATAAAACCATTTCTTCCCCTAGCTTATTAGATACGAAGTCATAATTACGCTTACTCAATTATTAGTTTCTTGTCGAGATTGTTAATGTAGTCAAGTTAAGAAGTTTAATAAGCTAAGGGAAGTATCGCACTTCGACATTAAATCAACCGTCTGATAATTCAGACAAAAACTAGGTTAGGCAAAATGGAGCACCTAATACTGCCGGTGTTGTGGCTGGTGCGCCTTTGCGCCGGCTCGGTTCTAACGGCGTCACTTGGAGTCAAGACCGCCGAAAAGACCAAGCCCAAAAAGTTTCGTTTGTTTTTTGGAATCATCCTAATGGTGATTCCCTTACTAATTGGACTGAGGTCGGTTTTATGACCGAGATTCAGACATTCATTCACCAGTCATGAACTTTGAGCACCAGCTTATTGTTCATGACCTTCCCTTAGCTTACTACTCTATTGTAATAATCTAAGGGAAGAAGCACATCGACAATTTCTTTCGTCAACCCGCCTTGGCAAATTCAACTGCCCGGGCAAAAATCGGAGATTGAAATGAACCGAATCGCTACGTTCGTAATGATCGCCATTCTGGCGATTCTGATGCTGAGCTGCTCGAGCCAACCACCCGACACCAGCACCATTCCTGTCAAAGAGGTGGCCCCCTCGGTGGCAACACCGCCTGACAGTTCCGAAAGTTCCCAGGAACCGGAACTGCCGGAAGATGTAGTTGCCTCCAACGCCTCCTTATTCGCCATCCTCACCAACCCGGCCTTCTACTGCGCCCCAGAATCGCAAATGGGCAAGTATCAACTCGTCAACGAACGGGGCAACATGATTGCGCACGGTAACAACTGGCCAGGCGCCATCGACCTGAAAACTGGCCAAAGTTTCGTCTATGAAAGCGATCTGCCATCATACCATGGACGAAAAGAAGTATTCTTTTACTTCAAAGACGGCAATTACCACGGCGCTCAAGTGACCATCGATGGCCGGATCTGCAAGGTCGCTAAGGTCTACAATCCAGGCGAACTCATTGACCAATGGTCGCTGGGGGCTGGTGACTACCCTGCTGATTGCACCGTAGTTTGGTTCACTTGCGACTCGTCGCAAGCCAAGCCGATCAACACCTTGATCGTCAAAGCGACCGCGCCCCTGCAAATGGGGATTCCCTACGCCGGCGCCACGGTCTTCTGGGCCTACTTGCCCAGCTATCGAGACAACGGCTAAGGATTTTCGCTCACACATGGCCCCTCCTCAAGCAATTTGCGTTAAACTTACACATAAACGCGATACTGCTTGAGGACGGGGCTGATTTTTTTTAAATTTTAATGATCAAAAATTCTTTCTATCTTTTACACATAATGTAACAAAATAATAACCTGCCTGCGAATAATCGTATTCTGGCAATCTAATTGAACGACGATTATTAATTTCCGGATCGTATGGCATAAAAAAACAGAATCAAAAATTTTGACCCTGTTTAATATTTAATTTTAACCGTCTGATTTAAGGAATATATTTCCTTAATTCTTCTTGCTTCTTTTTCTCTTCTTTCTTTTTAGGAACTTCAATAAAAATATATTTCAAAATAAAGCCCAGCCAAACCAGACAAATCAGCGCCCACAGCCCAAGCCAAAAACGCATGCCCAGATAAGGCAGGCGCTGTTGTTTAAAAAATAGAAGCACCAAACCGACCAGGCCCAAACTTAAAAACAAATTGCCGAATTTTTGCCAGATGGAGGCGGTTAATTTATCCAGACCGGTTTTGTTGGCTCTTAACTTGGACCAAATACCAAAAGCCAAGACAACCGCAAAAACGCCCAGCGTCACCCACATGGCTAATTCAAAAAATGGCAGGGGGTAGCGGTCAAACCAGAATGAGGTTTGAAGGAATCTTGTCATGTTGAACATTTTATACGATTATAAAAATTTTGCAAGGGGAGGGTAAAAACAATAACCCATAATCCATAACCGGTTGACGAGATCATTCGGTGGGTTATTGATTATGGATTATAGATTATAGATTATAGGTTATGCATTACTTCTGAAAAATCAAACCATAATGGCTGGCGCCGGCCTCAAAATCCTTGATTTTGGCAAAACCGGCTGACTGGGCCAGTTCGTCAATGGTTTCTTTGGCCATTCTTAAATCCGCGGCCGGGCCAATGGGGCCGGAACTAGCCCGCCATTCCACTACCAGCAATTTGCCTTCGGGCTTTAATAGGCGATAGGCCTCCGAGAGCATTTCCGCGTGCTTGGTTGCTTGAAACAAAGTATTAATCAGTAAAGCGTAATCCAGGGGCTCGTCAATTTTGGTGGCGCCCACGATTTCCAGATTGGTCCAGACGGTTTTAACATTAATCAATCCTTCCTGGCGAGCTTTGCCGCTCACGGCCGATAAGACGTCTTTTAAAATATCGCAAGCATAGACCCGGCCTTTGTCGCCCACCAGCATGGCCGCCTGCAAGACAAAGTAGCCCATGGAGCCGCAACCCAAATCAGCCACGCGCGCGCCAAAGGGAATTTCCAAAACATCTTTTAATAAAAACTCGGCATCCAACAGCTGATCACCGCCAGCGTAACGTTTATTGTCCATAGTGATGTTATTATATCACAAAAAATGTTCCACGTAGAACAGCGCCTATTTCATCGCTTCAACGATCCGTTTGATGGCCAGCACAAAGGCGGCTTCGCGGGCCGTGACGTTGGCTTTGTTCTTTAAATCCCAAACATCATTGAAACTTTTAACCATAATGGTTTTTAATTTGGCAAAAACTTCCGCTTCCGTCCAATGCTGATTGGTTTTATTCTGCAGCCATTCAAAATAGGAAACCGTTACGCCGCCGGCATTAGCCAACACATCCGGCAAAATAACCACTCTATTCTTTTCCAAAATTTTATCCGCGTCCGGATTAATTCCGCCATTAGCCAGTTCCAAAATTATTTTGGCTTTGATCCGCTTGGCATTTTTCAAATTAATCTGATCTTCCAAAGCGGCCAAAACCAAAACGTCAACCGGCAATTCCAGTAATTTTTCGTTGGTAATGTGTTGGTAGTTAACGCAGTCGCAAACCGAGCCGGTGCAATAGCAGGAATGAATCTGGCCGTGTTCTTTTTTGGAGCTCATCACGTATTCCGGATTCATGCCATGGTTGTTTAAATTGGAAATGCCGCCCTGTGAATCGGAAAGCGCCGCCAATTTAAAACCGGCTTGATATAAAAATTGCGCCGCATGATAACCAACATTGCCAAAACCCTGAATCGCTACGCTTAAATTTGGATTTTTGCTTGACCGCCGTAAGAGCGGGAATTTTTTGAGCGCTTCGGTTAAGATATAAACTCCGCCTTTGGCCGTGGCTGTTTCGCGGCCTTCGGACCCGCCCTGATCCAAGGGCTTGCCGGTAATTACGGCCAAAGTTTGCTGGCCGACCAGTTGGGAATACTCGTCCATCATCCAAGCCATGATTTGCGGATTGGTGTAAACATCCGGCGCGGGCACATCCTTATCCGGACCCAAATCATTTTTAAACGCTTTAACCCAGGCGCGCGACAAGCGTTCCACTTCGGCCAAGCTTAATTTTTTGGGATCAATTTTGGCGCCGCCTTTGGCGCCGCCCATGGGAATATTAACCACCGCGCATTTAATGGCCATTAACAAGGCCAGAGTTTTGACTTCATCAAGATTGGCCTGCGCATGAAATCTAATCCCGCCTTTATACGGCCCGCGGGCGTTGTTAAACTGCACCCGGTAAACTTCAATCTTTTTTTCCTGGCCGTTATCCAGCTTAAGAGAAATTTTTTTATTTAAAACTTTTTGCGGCGTGGCCAATTTTTTAATAACCGCCGGTTTAAGTTTTAAATAACCGGCGGCCAGTTTAACCTGACGCAAAGTTGTTGGAAAAATTTTTGACATTACAACAAGCTGTTTAGTTTTTCCACCAAAACGTCTTTTCTTTGCAGGCCCATCATCCTGGCCACGGCTTTGCCGTTTTTGAAAATGATCAAAGTGGGAATGCTCATGACCTGATACTGACTAGCCGTCTGCTGGTTCTGATCCACGTCCAAAGAAAACACCTTGGCTTTACCGGCGTATTCTTTGGCCAGTTCCTCGACAATCGGATCTTGTATTTTGCACGGTCCGCACCATTCGGCAAAAAAATCCACTAAGACCGGAGTAGCGCTTTTTAAAACTTCTGCTTCAAAATTTTGGTCGGTCAGTTCCATATTTTTCCACTTAGATGATTAGACGTTTTAGATATATATTATAGACCAACCAAATTAAATTGGCAAAGCCCGATAAAGGAGTAATTTTTTATAAAAAAATAGCGGAATCAAATTAATGACTCCGCTTGAAATTGAAACCTGCTGACTAAATTGAATCAGCCGACCTGGACCATCCAGCCGTGCGGGTCTGATTCTTGTCCGGTCTTTATCGCCCAAAGACGTTGGGACATCTTGGTCGCGAATGGACCGGCTTGGCCCTTGTGCACACGAGGTGTGTGCAAATCAACGACTTTATAACCATTGTTACGGCGGAAAACCCTTCTCCTGATAGTATCAATGGGTTGGATGCCGGCGGCCGTACCAATGGCCATCATTTCGGAGGCAAGCGTCAGATCGCGCTGTCTCAACTCTGCCGGCTGGACTTGGATGCCTTCATCCTGGCAAAGTTGGATTAAGGAACGGAGCGTAATGCTGTTTAGAACACGGCGATCAGCTCGGTAGATGAAAACGCCGTCAATCAAGGCGCCAAACGAGGCCGCGTGGGTCTCGGTTGCCTTATCCTTGTAGCTGAATAACGGCGCGGAACAACCGGCCGCTTCCGCCGCCCGCCGAGCCGCTCCGGTGGTGGCGTAATTGCCCGGGAATTTGATCCAGGGCATTGACCGCGGGTCGCCATTAATCCAGAGCAATTGGTTGGGCTTAAAGCCGGTTTTCCAGTATGGCCCGACCGGCGAACCGCTGATGGTCAAAGCGCAAATACTGGGAAAACGCACTCGATACTGCCCGCCCCAGCCCAATATTTTTGGCCGAATATAGAAGGAAGCGCCTTGAAGGCAGGCCTCATAAGGCGGAATGTACTGGCCGTTTCCCTGAACTGCTTTTTGCAAAGCGTCCCAGAAAATATCATTAGGAACAGCCGGCATGCCCAACTCTTCCGAAGTTGCGCCGTTGTTCAAGCGTTGCCAATGATCAAACGGCCTAAAAGCCCATAGGCATCCGTCTGGACGACGAAAAACCTGAAAGCCCTCAATGACACAGAAGCCATAATCAAAAGCGCCTGCGGCAACATGCGCTTTGACAAAGCATCCGTCTTCCCAGGCAGGGGTTGCCCAAAAACCATTCTGGACGGTCCAGTCAGCGAAAGAATAGCCCGAGCAACCGTTGAAATCAAAGCCAAACTCCAGCCAGGGCAGATTACGTGGTTGTTCCATTGCAGATCCCTCTAAATTTATGTGAATGATCAATTAGTTCTTAACTTTTTACCTTGAAAAACCCTAAAAGTCAAATATTTAAAAATGTCTATATATTTTACGACGTCCTGATGTTCCGCTACCGCGGGAATTGGTATCCCCGACAGAGTTGGAAACTCGTCGGAATCTTCGGACCTGACTTTGCCCTTGGCGAACGTCGGGACTAATATATTTAGAATTGTATATATTTTACGACGCAATATTTATGCTAATATAAAGAAAAAAGGTAAAATATGAATTGAAAGTGTTTAAAAAATGTTCCACGTGGAACGTAAAAGACGCTTGCGTCTCTACGTTCCGTGGAACATTTTTTATATCAAAAAAACAGGCCTGCGCCTGATCATCATCCTAAAGCCACTTTTTCTTGAATCAATCGTTTAGGACAAAGACAATGGAAAAGAAAATAGTAAAGCCCGCCAAGAAAATAATGCCGCCTAACTCGTATTTATAGCCAAAAAACAGGTTGCTGACCAAAGTAATTAACGACAAAATATAACAAATACCCACTAAAACCGCTAAATAACCTTTTGTCCACTTCATTTTCATGAATTACCTGGTTAATAACTTGTTATATTATAACAGATTTTTCATTCTTTGGCAGCCAGATACTTTTCCACTTCTAAGGAGGCCATACAGCCAAAGCCGGCCGCGGTTACTGCTTGACGGTAGCGCCAATCAGCCACGTCGCCGGCCACAAAAATGCCGGGAACATCGGTATAAACCCAGTTTATTGGCTCAATATAGCCATTTTTACCTAATTTTAATTGACCGACAAATGGCTCGGTGTTGGGAATATAGCCAATAGCCAGAAAAATGCCGTCAATAGGCATTTCTTGGCTAAGATTAGTCAAATTATTAAAGATTTTAACACCCCGAATCTTGCCGTTACCCAAGTATTCTTTAACTTCGGTATTATACAGAAACTCAATTTTGGGGTTGTTTTTTGATCTGGCTTGCATGATTTGCGAAGCATTCAAAGTCGGTTTTCGGTGCATGATATAAACCTTGTCCGCGAACTTGGTGATAAAATTGGCTTCTTCCATGGCTGAATCGCCCCCCCCTAAAACAATGACCTTTTTGCCGCGGTAAAAAGCGCCGTCGCAGGTGGCACAGGTATGCAGGCCTTTGCCAAAATAATTTTGTTCATTAGGCAGGCCCAGCATTCTGGGTCTGGCGCCAGAAGCAATAATGACCGCTTCGGCTTCAAAGGTTTGCTTATTAGTCACTATTTTAAAAGGTTTTTGGCTAAAATCAGCGCTTTTTACGCTTTCGGGCACCAATTTTGCCCCAAACCGGGCTGCCTGTTTTTGCATTTTTTGCATTAATTCCGGCCCTAAAACGCCATTTTCAAAACCCGGGTAGTTTTCTACCTCGGTAGTCCATAACAGCTGGCCGCCAGGAGTATCGCCTTCAATAATAATAGGGCTAAGATTAGCCCTGGCGGCATAAATCCCGGCCGTTAACCCGGCTGGACCTGATCCAATGATAACTAGCTTTTCCATTTTGTTTTAAAGATAAGTGCCACGTAAAGTCGCTTCATCCCGTAATACGGGATTCGCGACCACGTGGCAATCCCGTAATGCGCCAAAGGCGCATTTTACGGGATGGTGGACCTGAGCGGGCTTGAACCGCTGACCTTCTGCATGCCATGCAGACGCTCTAGCCAACTGAGCTACAGGCCCTCGTCGTAACCGCGCTTCAGCTTTCGTTTCCGGCTAAAGCCGCAAACTTCAGCTTACGCGCGCTTACTCCTCTTCACCTCGTTTACCCGCCGAATCGGCGGGTAAACGAGGTGATAAATTTAAAATGCAATCAAATAATAACTATATTTACTCAAAAAATCAAGTTAGTGATTTTTGGCTAATTCCAGCTAAAATCTTTAAATTTATATTCTCAAAATTTGCCGTCAGGCAAATTTTGAAAAGGGGCATATTCACGGAAGCTGTAGCGGCCGAACTTGTTCGGACGCGGAAGCTGAAGTGAATATTGACCCGTCGTGGTGCCCCGACCAAGAATCGAACTTGGATCTAGACGTTAGGAGTGTCTTGTTCTATCCGTTGAACTATCGAGGCTCGTGAAATGTAATGTTCCACGTGGAACATATTGCTGATAAAATTAAACTAATAAAACAAAAAATTGCTAAAGTCAGCAGTAAAAATGAGTCGTAAAATATTCAACTAAAAATACTTTTGGGCGATTTTGTCCAAAATCCCTGTCTGATTATTCCAAATTGTCAGAGCGACCATGGCGACCAAAATCAGACAGAACAAAGTCAGGCTTCTGGCTAAATTTTTCTTAATGTTTTGTTGCATAAATGACTGACTTGGCAAGATCCCGCTCGAACTGGGACGAGCCAAGAAGTTTATATAATTATCTTTTTAAATCCCCCTTAATATAATACAGATTATGGTATTTGTCTACTCTGGAGTAGACGCTTCGCGTCACTTCAGAGCAAGACCTGCTTCTTTTTTAACTAATCCACCCTTTATTAACTTTGACAGAATGGCTGTCTTTAACTAAAATTGAACTACTTACCATTTACCAATAATCTATAAGCGCCTGATTAGGCGAAACCCCGTATAGAAACGAAGTTTCTTTACGGGGCGATGCCCTAGGAGCTTACATGTAACCATATGTTTAAAGAAGAACCGAACAAACAGATTAAAAACGCGGAAACCATTATTGGTCCGTCAGTTAAAGTTGAAGGCGATTTTACCGGCGACGGCAATGTGATCGTGGAGGGCATTGTGGTGGGCAATTTAAAAACCAAAAACCATTTGACTATAGGACCGGAAGCCAAAGTCAATGCCGAAATTGAAGCCAACAGCGCCCATATCTCTGGCGAAGTCAGCGGCAACTTGACCGTGAATGGCGACGTGGAACTG
>Ga0082335_1004779_pt1 | contig 19791 bp, 12 predicted proteins | sample Subgrocontami58m_FD_72375 | JGI IMG/M metagenome (GOLD analysis project Ga0082335, IMG submission 72375) | Subsurface groundwater microbial communities from S. Glens Falls, New York, USA - GMW37 contaminated, 5.8 m (SPADES assembly) (version 2) ... | reverse complement strand
ATGAACTACGAACAAAAAGTATCTGAGTTTTTAAATCAGAAGACAATAGCTATAGCCGGTGTATCACGCAATCCTCAAACAGCAGTTGGTAATGCTATTTACAAGAAATTTAAGGATAACGGTTACAACATATTTCCCGTAAATCCTCATGCAGAAATAATTGAAGAGGACAAGTGTTATCCTAATTTAAAATCTATTCCAGAAAAAGTTGATGCGGTTTTTATTGCAACAAGTCCGGCAGTCTCAACCGAAATTGTAAAGCAGAGTATTGAAGCTGGAGTTAAAACAATTTGGTTTCACCGCTCAATAGGTAACGGAAGTTTTTCTGAAGAAGCGGCAAAACTTGGAGAAGAAAACGGAATCTCTGTGATAAGAAGCGGATGCCCGATGATGTATATTAGCAAGGTTGATCCGTTTCATAAGATGATGCGTTTTTTTATGAAGCTGTTCGGGAAGCTGAAATAAATATTTTAGCTTTGCTTTTATCGGTAGCACAACTATTTTACGGCGTTCATTTCACAAACATTAAAAAGTAATTGAGAAAACTTAAAGAGATAAAACCGATTTGGCTGCCGTATCTACTTGATAAAAAGTTTAGAACGAAATTTCTAATAACTCTTTTTCTTTTAGCTATAATTCTTTTCTCACTTGCAAAGTTCCTAGCTTATAATGAAGCACGTCCCGGTTTTTCATTTAACGATCCGCTCCTGGCTACATTTCATCCTGTTAATGTAACATGGTTAACCTTCGGCTTGATTTATCTTGGATTAATTATTGCTCTCTCTTTTTTACTCTTTCATCCCGATAAAATGCTGCTAGCACTGCAATCATATACTTTAATTGCAGCATTACGGTTGATAACCATTTACTTTTTACCGTTAAACGCACCGCTTCATATCATACCTCTTAAAGATCCGTTCGTAGAATTTTTTGGCGGGGGATCAACTCTTTTACGCGATCTGTTTTTTTCCGGACATACTTCAACAATGTTTCTTTTCTTTTTAACCGCAAAAAGCAAAAAACTAAAAACCGTTTTTCTAATTTGTACAATTCTAATTGCCGCCTTGGTTTTAATTCAACATGTTCATTACACAATAGATGTTGTGGCGGCTCCATTCTTTGCTTATACCAGTTATAGAATCTCTCGCTTAATTAACAAACGGAATAAAAAAACTTCTTAGTTTGGAATTATTTTCCTTCAATTATCGTTTTGTTGATATTGAGGGTATCGAAATGAATAAAATAATTCCGGAAGCGGTTTATCTGCATTATCTAAACTCGCTCCTTGATGGTGATAAAAAACAATGCACACAAATTGTGCTTAACCTTATTGAACAAAAAGTCAGCATCAAGGCAATATACATGGAGCTTTTTCAGCGTTCGATGTACAGAATCGGTCAAATGTGGGAACGGGAAAAATGTTCTGTTGCAGGCGAACATATTGCTACGAAAATAACTGAAGCGTTGATCGAATTAGTAAGCACGAGTTCTTTGGGTGATGATGAAAACGGCAAACTTGCTCTGATCACTTGTGTTGATAAGGAATATCATGAACTTGGAGCGCGCATGGTTGCCGGATTTTTAGAAGCATACGGTTGGCGGATAATTTTTATCGGCTCCAACACACCGCAATCGGATATTATTGCTATAATTAGAGAAAAGAAACCGGATTTGGTCGGTATATCGAACAGTTTTTACATTAATGTTGTAAGATTGATTAAGTTAATTCAAGCAATCAAAGAAGAATTTCCCGATCAAGAAATAATTATTGGCGGACAAGCTCTTGCAGAAGGCCGCGCCGACCAACTATCGCAGTTTCAAAACGTGCATTACGTAACATGCCTAAACGGACTTGAAAAATTTTTATCTGAATACCATCCGGCTTAAACTTCTTTTTAATTCTCTTATCACTTTAGTTTTTTTATTTTACGTGTAGAATAAATCCGAATGGAGACCAAGATGAAGTTTTTTAAATCGATCGTTTTATTTTCTTTTCTCTTTATTGTTTCCAGTTATGCTCAGAATGGAATACGCGACATAATTAAACCGGTTAATCTCACCGCAGGTAAAACGGATTCGCTCTTAATCAGCGATATGTTCTATTCGAATAATTATAATCTGAAGTTTCAAGAAAATAAAGAAGTAAAAGTAAATTATAATAAACGAACAGGAAAAGTTTATTTCAAAGCTAATATGAATTTTGCCGGAATGACCTTAGTTGATTTCAAACTTGGTGGAAAAACATATTCTTTTCCCGTTCGCTCACGCGTTCAGCAGAAATTTAAATTCTCTTACAAACCAGAAAAGATATACAATAAGCTTACACTCTTCGGAAGTTTTAACGGATGGGATAGAGGCAATCTACCGATGAAGGATGAGAACGGCGACGGAATTTTTGAAACGGAAGTAGCACTTGAACCCGGCAGATATGAATATAAGTTTTGGGGAGATGGAGAGGAAATTGTTGATCCAAATAATCCCGAAAAAAAACCGAACGGCTTTGGTGACTTCAATTCACTTTTCAATGTTGCTAATCCGGAGATTGGTAAACTTTTCCTTCATGTTGCAGGAAAGGAAATAAATAAGAATGAATCAAAATTTTCATTCATCTATGAAAACGAACCAGCCTCGCCGAGTCTAGGCGGGAAAGACGGAAGCAATATTGATTCAAGAGACATTATTGCGTTGCTTAATAATAAACGGTTGAATTCAAAGTATATAAAAGTTGAAGAAAACAAAATTGAATTCTCATTTCCTAAGAGTCAGTTAAAAGGAAAAAATCTTTTACGTGTTGTTGTAAATAAAAATGGCAGATCGACAAACATTCAGTCAATTAATATTTTTGATGGTGTACCGGCCGATAACAACAATTTTACATGGAATGATGGAATAATTTATTCTTTGATGATAGATAGATTTAATGATGGGGATAAATCTCTGAACAAACCAATCGCTCACGATTCACTTTTTGAAAAAGCAAATTACATCGGTGGCGATTTTCAAGGAATCTTAAATAAACTTAATGAAGGATATTTTGATTCTCTTGGCATTAACACAATTTGGATCTCTCCGGTTTATGATAATCCCAACCAAGCATATAAAGAATCACCTGCACCGCACAGGTGGTTTTCCGGTTATCATGGTTACTGGCCAATTAATTCTTTTGGTGTTGAAGAAAAATTCGGTACAATAAATAAACTTAAAGAGATAGTTTCAACTGCACATAAACACAAAATAAAAATCTTATTGGATTTTGTTGCCAATCACGTTCACGAAAATCATCCGCTTGTTAAGCAGCATCCGGAATGGTTCGGAAAACTTAAACTTCCCGACGGAAGATTGAATCTTAGGTTGTGGGATGAACAGAGATTAACAACATGGTTTGAACCGTATTTACCAAAATTTAACTTTGTTGAATCGAAGGAAGTGGTTGATTTTCAAGCATCCAATGCGGTATGGTGGTTGAAGATAACAGGAGCTGACGGATTTAGACAGGATGCAGTTAAACATATGCCGAATGAATTTTGGCGGGCACTAAATCTAAAAATTAAAAAAGGAATCGAATTACCGAAGAATATTTCTATATATCAGATCGGAGAAACTTTCGGCAGTTATGAATTGATTAGTTCTTATGTAAATAACGGACAGCTAACTGCGCAATTTAATTTCAACCTTTATGATATTGCTCTTCCGACTTTTCTTGATAAAAAAATTTCTTTCAAAGCACTTGATGCAGAAATAAAGAAGTCATTTTTAGTTTACGGTGAAAATAATTTGATGGGAAATATTATGGATAGCCACGATAAAAACCGGTTCATGGCTTTTGCTGATGGAGATTTAGAATTGAGTCAGTGGAGTGCAACGGAAGAAGGATGGAATAATCCGCCCAAGGTTGATAATCCTGCTAACTACGAAAAAGCAAAATTATATTATGCATATATGAATACAATTCCCGGTCTTCCGGTCATTTATTACGGAAGTGAATTCGGAATGACTGGCGCATCCGATCCTGATAACAGAAGAATGATGCGCTTCGGAAATGATTTGAGAAAAGATGAAAGACAAATGTTAGAAGATGTTCGGAAAATTATAAATGTTAGAAAGGTTCACCCCGCACTTCGTTACGGTGATTTTCTAACGCTGGAAGCAGACGAAAATATTTTTGCGTATATCCGTTCAGATATGAACGAAAGAATTCTGGTTGTACTTAACAAAAACGAAAACGAACAAAAAGTTGAATTGCAGCTACCGGATTTTTATAAAATTAATTCTGTTTCAGATGCAGTCAGTGGAAAGAAGATAAAAGTTAATGAAGGGAAATTAGAGATTACTGTTAAAGGTGTTGGATTTAGATTCTTATTGTTGAAATAATATAAAGTCCCTCCTCTATTTAAGAGGAGGGATTTTAATGAAAACACAAAACTATTTAACCAGCATCAACTTCTTTGTGTTAGTGTATTTTGGCGTTATTAACTGATAGAAATAAATTCCGCTGGTTAGATTACTTCCGTCAAATGTTATCTTATAAATTCCCGTATTTTGATTTTCACTTACAAGAGTTGTAATAACATTTCCAAGTAGGTCGTAAATTTTTAATTGAACAAAACTATTTTCCGGGATTGAGTAGCTAATAACTGTAGTCGGATTAAACGGGTTCGGATAGTTCTGATCAAGCTTAAATTCAGTTGGTATTTGCTCGTTCTTTTCAACTGCTGTTGTAGTTGATACAGTTGCAGCATTGCTGTAGTTAGATTCGGAATTTGAGTTTACTGCACGAACTTGATAAGTATATGTTGATCCCGCAGTTACATTCTGATCACTGTAAGTTTTTATATCAGCGGCAACAGTTGCAACAGAGCTGAATGCATTGGAGCTATTCGCATCACCGTTCTTTCTTTCAATTTCAAATCCGGTTTCGTTTGTAGAATTATCTATCCATGTAAGATTATTTTTTGAAGCGCTTGAGGAAGCGTCTAAAGTTGTTGGAGTTTGGAGAATTGTTGAGAAAGAATATTTCGAAGAATATCCGCTGCTTCCTGTTGCATTATTACCACGAACTCTCCAATAGATTTTTTTACCGGCATCCAAACTGGTTATCTCTTTAGAAGTAGCTGTCAATCCGTTTTGAACACTTAAAGTTGTAATAAAAGTTGCATCGTCAGAAACCTGCAGATCATATGAAACTGCTGTTGCTACTGTATTCCAGGATAAGGTCGTTGATGTTGGAAGATTTTTTGTTCCATCGGCCGGAGATGTTGATGCAGGAATTGCAGGAACAAGATTTGAATAAACTTCTCCCGGGTTTAGTGTGCCCTTGGTAAATGATGAAGAATATTCCCATGAATATCCTGCATAGTTTGTTCCGCCACCCGCAAGACTAAATCCCTGTCCTGCAACAACATCACCCATATTTGTACTTGTCATTGAAGTTCCGTCACCTTCAGTAGGTGTGAAACTTCCGCCATAACTCCAAAACTGTCCAGGAATTGGTGAGCCAGTATAGCTGATTAAAACGCCAGCTGGCGGAGCCAACATTTCTCCATTTGGAAAAGAGTATGAATATAATTTTAATCCATTTGAGGTACTGCCAACTGTAAATTGATTTAAAGTATATGTTGCAGATACTGTTCCTGTAACACCGTTGTAAAGAGTGATTTTATAATTTTGTAAATCTGTAGCGCGTTGGTTTAATGCAACTTCTATAAATTCAGAAACTCCTGTTGTTCTATTTACTTTACCGATAATATTATTATTGTTAGTAGGATTAACAACTAGCTCATTTAACCATGCTGCTGTTTCTCTTCCAAACGGAATGACTGGACTTTCGGCAACAATAGTTTTTACAAAATTTTTATTATTCGGTCCAAAACGTATCCAGCCATGGGCATCTATGGTAATTGCAGGACACTCTTCCATAATTCCACCAGCGGCTTCCTGTGTGCGATCATGTTTATATGAAATTTCTCTATGTCCATTTTGGTGTTCAGTTATTCCGGTAACGCATATACTATGGGCATACCATTTATTCTCAGCAGCATTTTTCCATGTGTAATTTATTTCAACATCCTCACCGTTTTTCATTTGTTCTAATAAAAAGTCCCATGAAGGTGGTTTCAAATTACCGGCATTATCTTTTTGATTGAAACTCCGTGCAATTGATTTTCCAGAGGTACTGCCAATCCCAACAGGATTTGAAATATCTATTGATTGATATTTAACTTCCATTGGTAAATTATATTTTTCCGCAAAGTCCAGTTTACCCTGAATCATATTATCATCAAATGTTCCTTTTCCATCTTGTCTTTTCATCATGCCGCTTAATTCTTCCAAGGTTTTTCTATGAGTCATATCGGTAGGGAGATCTATATCATTATATTGAGTCTCCATCCATTTCATACTATTTGATGTTGCCGCTGGAACACATGCATTCAGATCCCCGGCATAAGTTGCAGATATTCCATTTACGCTGTTGTTAAGATCAATATTGGGTATATCTTTTCTATACTCGTATTTAATTTTTGGGTCTCCTACAGTTAACCCTGGAGGTGTTGCAGTGGTAATTACTATTGGGGGATCTGGTTGTTGTATTAAATTAAAAGCGTCATCTATAATTGACGTAAGTGTAACAGTTTTTGTATCCACCCATGTTGATGATGGAAATGGATAAAAGCCAGGTGAAGTTAATATGTGGACATAACAAGTAAATTGACTTGGAAACATTCCCTGCGATATAGCCAAATCATCAAGATTAAATTCTCTTGAAAATGTTGATGGCGAATTCGTTTCAGTCATACTTGGCAAGTATAGATTTGAAATTATAATTGCAAATGGTCCGGATGAAACTCCTTGCGCACCAATGCTTAGATACATTCCTTGTGCGCCCGGTGTGTAAGTTACCGTAAATAATCCTACAGTGTATGGAGGTTGGTAATACATGGGGTTAACTTTTGCAATGTCAATCGAAAAATTTGATTGGGAAAAAATACTTGTTGAGAAAAACAACAAAACAAAAATGATCTTTACAGATCTTAAAAAATGTATATAAATTTTTTTCATTTGTTTCCCCATAATAAATTAGTGATTCAGGACAGGAAAGATTTTCTATAACCGTGAAAGGAAGACGCTGTATCTGTTATTAAGGTAATTTATTTTTGTTTAGTGTGCAATAGAATTTTTTTAGATGTGACATATAATAAGATAAGAAAATCCTCCACTCGGATTGAGCGGAGGATTAAAAAGTGGTAGTATTTATTTTATAAGATAAATTTCATTCTGTCTATCTGAAAGGAATTCACAACCGTCTTTAGTTATTAAAACTTCTTCTTCGATTGTAGCTATTCCGTAATTTGGAATTGTTAATCTTGGCTCAATAGTAAAAATATTTCCTTCTTCAACTTCGAGCATTGGTAAATTTCCATATCGCTCCCATTTAGGTCCCAGCAGTGCGCCGCCATCGTGTGCAAATCTGCCAACTTGATGACCGAGACCATGAGGGAATTCATCATAACCTTTTATTTGAATAAAATTACGTGCAACCTCATCAATTTCCCAGCCCTTTTTACCGGGTTTCAATTCATTAGCTGCTCTTGTTATTGATTCCTTTATAACATCAAAACCTCGCTGGACATCTGCTGGAGCTTTGTCTTCGTGAGGGAAGCAAATGTACCATGTTCTCTGAAGATCGGAACAATAACTATTATACTTAACACCAAAATCCATATTTACAACATGACCGGGTTCTATTACACGGTCAGTTGGTCCGGAATGTGCGCCCGCAGTATTCGGTCCGGAAAAAACAGCAGGGCAGTGTTCCGCATCCCAGGAAAGTTCTAATCCTTTTTTATTGCAGAGATCAAGTACGAATTGTGCAACTTGTTTTTCAGTTACTCCGGGTTTTAAAAACCTTGTAACTTCATCGAAGATCTTCAAAGTTTCTTTAATTGCTTCTTTCATATTCGCGAGTTCACCGGCGGATTTTCTTCCTTTCAATGAAGCAATAATTTCTTCCGATGAGACAAACGCATTAATATATTTTGTGTCTTTCAAGTGATCCATCAGTTCAAGATATAATCCGTGCGTTAACCCGTCAGCAAGCGCGGAGTTGTGAGAGTAGTTGATAGCGATCTTTGCAGGTTTGATGGAATCTAATACTTCGATAAGTTTTTCTTTTACTGATTTTAAATAACTGTGAATATTTTTATAAGTCCCGATGGTTTTCATGTTTTCTAGTTCGAGCGATCCTATTACAGCGTGTGTATCTCCGCTCTTTGTTATAATAAAAGCAGATTGCCACGTAGCTCCGGTTCCAACCATCATATCCATCATAGGATCTTTCATGTTTCCGGTTTCACGAACGTATGTCATCCACATATCAATATTTTTTTCGTTTAAAATTTTTGCTGCTTGATCAATCTTTTCGAGAATCATTTCTTTTGACATAGATTATTCCTCCGATAAAAATAATTAGTTAGCGTAAGTACACGTGTAATAAATTTTTCAACCATTCAAAAACAAAGCGGCAGTACTCAATTTTGATTGTATTAAAATTAGTTACACAAATATTAATAAAAATATATTTGTTAGCCTGGTAAAAAATAAAAAAATTAAGCTTTGAAAACAGAGCTCTCTTAACAGGGGTGAATAAAAGGGAATAGCGCATTAGAATCTAAACTTTACTCCCGCATTAAATATTCTTCCGTCCGTCGGGGCATAAATTTCTTCAAATATCGGATTGGATGGTAAGCCCGTAAACATATTCCCAAACTTTGATTGCCGTGTATCGAAAATGTTTTCAAAATTTACAAACAAACTAAACCGATTAAATATTTTTTCAATCATAAATCCAATAATCCAGAAATCAGTTGCTTTCTTTCCGTTTCTCAATTTTTGACTGCTTGTATAGTATGCTTCTAATCCCATTCTCAAATTCTCATGTTCTTCGTACATCAACACAAGTCCGAGTCTATGTGCAGGAGTTAACGGAGATGTTTCTTCAATTTTGCCGATCTGCACTTGTGTATCAAGAAAAGTATAACCAATAAATAGTTTTATATCTCCGTAAGTGAATTTAATATTGGTTTCGGCGCCTCTTGTATTATAAAGCCCATCGAGTGATATGAATGCGTAATAATTATTATTCATAGCCATTGGCGTTAAAGTAAGAGGATTGTTAATACTCGTGTAAAAGAATAATTGATTGATAGAGAACGTAAATATTCCGAACAAAACGGTTTTATAATTGAGATCGAGATTAAAACCGAATGAGCGTTCAGCGTTCAAATTCTCTTTATTTGGCGCTAAAATATTTTTAAAAAATAATTCCTCTGCATGTTCTGTAAAAATGTTCGGGATTTTATATCCCAATCCGCCGCCGATTCTCGAAGTTAATTCAGGATTCCATTTAATAAGAAGCGATAATCTCGGCAATAAGAACCAGCCATAATCTTTATTGTAATCTGTTCTTACCCCACTTTCTAAAATTAGATTGTCTGAAATATTGAATGTATTTTGAGCAAACACTCCAACAGTCGCTTCAGTATAACTTCTGTTTTTTTCTGTTTCACTTAGATCGGTAAAATCATCGGTCAGTAAATTTAATCCGAAGATCCAATCATGTCTTTCAGTTTTAAGGGAATAACTTACCTCACTGTAACTTAAAAACTGTTTACCGGAAAAATAGTAATCCGGTACTGATATTCTTCTGTCGAAATATCCCAAGCTGTTTTTAACTGAAATATTTTTGTCATTGTCTATCTTAAGCTCATATAAAATCTGAGTTGAAAATCTATTGCTTTTGTTTTTTTCAGTATAAGTATAAACCGGGTCCGATGTTCCATTAATAAGCGGAATGCTTCCTCCTAATCTTGTTTCGGTTGAAAAAGATGCGCCAGCTTGAAGAGTACTTTTATCGTTAATGTAAAAATATAGCTTGGGATTAAAAATGTAGCGTTCAATTTCCGGGAGATCGGAAAATTTATCGTCATTATTATCATATGCTTTTTGAGTATTCCTTGATGCAAAAAAAGTGTAACCGATATTTTCATGCTTTTGAGATAAATATCCGCTTAAATCTAAACCCATAGCAGTTGTTCCATTGATTATAAAAGAGAGTTCGCGTTTTATATGCGGTGACTTTGAGATTAAATTTATTAAACCGGCAATTGCTCCTCCGCCGTACAAAGTTGATGAACTTCCTTTTACAATTTCAATTCTTCCTAGATCAAGAGGCGGAATTTGATTAATACTTAAACTGCCAGAAAATCCGCTGTAAAGAGGAAAGCCGTCACGTAAAAGTTGAGTATATCTTCCATCAAGTCCCTGAATTCTAAAAGTATTGTTTACGCTTGAAGCAGAAGTTTGTTGCACTTGTATCCCGGTACTTTCACTTAAATGCATTGAAATGTTTGAAGGATCCATTAAAGATTTTTCTTCTATCTCTTCGATTGTAATTGCTTCCACCCTCGTAGGTTCATCATCTATAAGACGCGAAGTTCTTGTTGATGTAATGGAGATTTCTGCGAACTCCTCTGCTTCTTCCTTCATATTAATCTCAAATATTTTTTCTTCTGGCAGGGAGAAAAAAAGTTCGAGGGTTACTTTTTCGTACCCGATTAATGAAAAAATTATCTTCTGTGACCCGGGCGGAACATTCTTTATTTCAACATAGCCGTCATCGTTTGTTGTAGCACCGATAGTTGTTCCGGCGACCACAACATTTACTCCCGGTAATGGTTGATTGGATACTTTCTCTGTTACAAAAGCTTTAAAAATATTTTGTGAAAATAAATTTGGTGATACCATCAAATATAAAATGAATAGAAATACGACTCTCATGAGTTCTCCTTAACTTTTGTTTAGTAGGTTATGTAATTAAAAGGGAAAAACTATGAGAGCTTAGGCGGCTGCCAGATTGAACTAGAAGGATTCTCTAAATAGGAAGAAAGATCAAGCATTATATTATTACTGCTGTTAATCTTAGGTGTATTGAAAACATCTTTTGTCACGCTTGTAAAGTTGTGGCATGTTCCGCATTGGATAAATGGCGAACATGAATTTTCACAATCTTCTGAACGGTCGTCACTGTTGATAATTGAATTTGTTGAATACAAAACAACATTTTCTTTACAGCAAGAACTATAAACAGAACACGGGATAACTGCGATGAAGAGTATATAAATTAAAAATATGTATTTAATTAATTTCAAATAAATCTCTAAGCTTTTGGAAGTGTAAATGTAAATGTTGTTCCAACTCCAACCTTGCTTTCAAGGTGTATCTTACCGCGGTTTCGTTCAATCATTTCTTTACAAATAATTAATCCAAGTCCGCTTCCTTTTTCATCCTTAGTTCCGTATGTAGTATGATGAACATCAATTCGAAGCAGTTTAGGTAAATCTTCTTCTTTAATTCCTATACCTGTATCTGTAATGGAAATATCTATCGAACTTGCTTTGATTAAAGAACGGAACACTACAGAACCATTTTCATTTGTAAATTTTATAGCGTTTGAAAGCAGATTCTGAATAACTGAAAATACCATGTCTTCATCTGCAAATACAACTGCGTTTGGGGAAGTCTCATTAACAAGATGAATTTTTTTGTTTGTTGCATTATCTGTAAGAAGAGAAATAACCTGATTTATCTTAAAAGAAATATTAAAGTTTGACGGCTGATATGGAATTTTACCGGATTGAATTTTTGACCACTGAAGAAGATTTTCAAGAAGAGTAAAAACATTTTTTGCCGATTCATTAATTTTTTCAGCAAATGATTTTATCTCTTCTTTCGAAAGTTCATTAATATCATCAATAAGAAATTCCGAGAAACTTAACAAAGAACTAAACGGACTTCTAAGATCATGAGCTATAATGGAAAAGAATTTATCTTTTGAAGCGTTGGTGTTTTTTAATTCTTCCTCTGAAATTTTTAATTGATTATTTACATATTCTAACCTTTCAATTAACTGTTTGAGTTTTCCCTCATTCTTTTTTTGTTCCGTTATATCACGAAGCAGTCCTCTATATGCTATTATTTTACCACTACTGTCCTTTATTGCGAGAGAAGTTTCAAGAACAGTTGCAACAGCTCCATCCAACTTTCGAATATTTATTTCATAGTCTTTTACAAAACCGTTTTTTTCTAATTCAGCTCTAAATTTATTTCTTTCATTTTCATCTAGATAAAATACTTTACCTATATCGAAACTGTTCAATTCCTTTTTATCTAGATTAGAGAGACCAAATAATTCAATGCCGGCCGGGTTCAATAAAATAAATCTTCCATCGGGAGTGCTTTCATAAACTGCATCTTTTAATTCAGTGAAAAGCTCCTTAAATCTAAGCTGTGTATCTTTAAGAATATTTTCAGATTTTATTTCTTCGGTTAAATCCCGCGCAACCCCAACATGTGCTACCGGATTTCCACTCTCATCGTGGGCTGCAGTTGTATATAGTTCAATGAGGAATTCTGAGTTGTCTTTTCGCTTATTCCATAATTTACCGCGCCAACCTTCTTTGATTGTAGTAGGATGAATTTTGCAGATAGTTTGAGGATCATTTTTATCTGAGCGTATAATTGTTATTGATTGTCCTACTAATTCGGAAAGGCGATATCCATAAGTTTTTAAAAATGCATCGTTAACGTAAAGAATCTTTTCATTCAAATCTGTTATTGTGATACATTCACTGATAGAGTTTAAAGCATAGAGAGCTAATTTTAATTCTTCCATCGACCCGGCCTTTTCATTCAGCCCGTCAAAGGTTTTATGCATTTCTGTATTGATGTTATCGCTCATCTTAAAATAATTTATAAACCTTATAGAAATATAGAAATCGTTTCAGACAGAATGTAAATAAAATTCACGAACCTTGAATTTTCTGCCTTAATGTTAACTATTTAACAAGTAAAAGGAGAAGACGTTTCGTCCAAAAATTATTCTACTACTATTTAAAATGTAGGAAATCATATTTTTGCTTAGTGCTGATTAGCTTTAGTTCTATTACTCAAGCTTATTTGATGCTTTTTTCAACCTGTCCATAATTGCTCTACCTAGGCCTTTTTCTTCAACTGGTTCAACTAGAATTAAATCAAGATTATTTTTTTCGAGTTCGTGAAGATGAGAAAAAAGATTAGCAGCAGCTTCTCTTAAATCCCCGGTCACAGAAAGTAGTTTCACCTCAGCAAATGTGAAATCAATTTTATTTTCTTTGAAGAAAAGTGCACCGATCTTTTTATCCTTATCAAGAAGTTTCTTATTAAAAAACTTTAGCGGTGTATTGGGTGAATAATGAAATGAAAGCTGTCCGGGTGAGCTTGGTTTATGTGAATCAATCTTGCCGGTCTTTATTTTACCAATTTCATTTTCAATTTCTTCTTTAGATAAACCACCTGGTCTTAAAAGGTAAAATTCATTCTCATAAAATTGAATTATAGTTGACTCGACGCCGACTGAACTTTTCCCTCCGTCTAGAATTATATCAACTTTATCACCGAGATATTTTTCAACATGTTTTGCTTCGGTAGGACTTAGATGACCAAACCTGTTTGCACTTGGTGCGGCAATCGGAGTTCCGCTTGCTTTAATTAATTGTAATGCAACAGGATGATTCGGCATTCTAACTGCCACGGTTTGATTTCCTGATGTAACAATATCCGGAACAATTTCTGATTTTGGTAAAACTAAAGTTAGAGGTCCCGGCCAAAATTTTTCAATCAACAGATCAATTTTCTCACTTTTTGTAGGAGAGAATTTTTTAAGAGAACCTTTATCGGCAATATGAAGTATCAAAGGATTAAATGATGGACGTTTCTTCACCTCAAAAATTTTTGCAACTGCAATTGGATTTAATCCATCCGCACCTAATCCGTAAACGGTTTCAGTCGGAAACGCAACAAGTCCGCCGTGTTTAATAATTTCTGCAGCTCGTTGAATACTTTCGTTATTTGCTTTAACTAAGCTCATTGATAATACGAAAATATAACTTTTGTGAACGAATTGTTAAACGAATATATTTGAAATATCTGCTCAACAAAATTATGGTATCTATATGCAAGAGTTGAATGAATTTCGGCATTTCTGTAAATGGCTTGCTGACGAAAGCGGAAAGATTATTAAACATTACTGGCGAACTGATATTAATGTTGAAAACAAACCCGATCAATCGCCCGTAACAATTGCAGATAAAAAAACAGAAGAGTTTATGCGCGAAGCGATAATGAAGAAATTTCCAAATCATGGAATACTCGGCGAGGAATTTGGCGAGTATAATCCTAATGCAGAATACAAATGGGTTCTTGATCCGATTGACGGAACAAAAAGTTTTATCTGCGGAGCTGTTACGTTTGGAACTCTGATAGCGCTACTCAAAAACGGTGTACCGATTCTTGGTGTAATAAATCAACCGATACTTAACGAATTTTTGATTGGTGATAATTACACAGCGGAACTAAACGGAAAGCAAGTTCACGTGAGAGAGTGCAATAATCTTTCCGAAGCGGTTTTGCTTTCTTCAGATCATTTAACATTTGGTCAATACCGCAATCAAGAGGTGTTTGAAAAATTAATCCGAAAAATTAAACTCTACAGAATGTGGGGTGATTGTTACGGTTATTATCTTGTTGCAACCGGCTATGCAGATATAATGATTGACCCGATTATGAATCCCTGGGATTTAATGGCGCTCATTCCAATAATCCGTGGTGCAGGCGGAACAATTACAGATTATTATGGTGATGATCCATTGAAGGGAAATAGTATTGTTGCTACGGGAGGAAAGATTCATAACGAAGTAATTGAAATTTTAAATAATCACTAATTGTTAAAAAATGTTAACAATATCGATCTCCCTCTTTTTGATTGTTAAAAACAGCTAAATTGTTTAAGAGAAAACAATCAACGCTCTCTTTATGACGGCAACAATTTCTTTCCATATAAAAACACAGATAACAAATAATTCCTTGGAGGAATAATGAAACACAAACGATCATTTATTTTTATTACTCTTCTGCTCTGCTTTAGCATAACTGTTTTCGGTGGAGTAAAGAAAAAAGAATTCAAAATCCCATATGAAAAATATAAACTTACTAACGGGATGAATGTAATTCTTCATGTTGATAAATCTGATCCGATAGCTGCTGTATATGTAGTTTATCATGTTGGTTCAGCAAGAGAAGTTCAAGGCAAAACAGGATTTGCACATTTGTTCGAACATCTTAGGTTTAATGAATCTCAAGATGTTCCTCAAGGACAATGGTTCAAAAAACTTCAGACTGCCGGCGCCTCAAATGTTAACGGATCTACAAATGAAGATAGAACAAATTATTTTGAAGTAATTCCAAAGAATGCAGTTGAAATGGCTTTGTGGATGGAATCTGACAGAATGGGTTTCCTTTTAAGTAAAGTTAACATGGAAACATTTGTAACACAGCAGAATGTAGTTCAAAATGAAAAACGGCAAGGTGATAATAGAGCTTACTCTCAAACACAATATATGTCAACCAAGTTAATGTATCCTGCAACGCATCCTTACGGACATACTGTTATTGGTGAATTGGAAGATCTTGCTGCAGCATCACTTCAAGATGCGGTTGATTTCCACGCAAAATATTATTCGCCAAGCAATGCAACTTTAATTGTTGCCGGAGATATTAATGTTGTTCAAACAAAGAAATGGATTGATAAATATTTTTCTGAAATAAAATCCGGACCAGCACCAGCACCGCTTCCCAAAATGCCGGTTACTCTGAAAGAAACTATTAGATCATATTGTGAAGATAATCTTGCAAATGCCCCAAGATTGGGAATGGAATTTCCCACTGTTGAAGAATTTAATAAAGATTCTTATGCATTAGAATTCTTCGGGCGCATATTTGCCGGAAGTAAAAAATCACCATTATACAAAGTGATAGTAGAAGAGAAAAAACTTGCACCATCTGTTATGGCCCGTCAAGGCAGCAGCGAAATTGCAGGATCATTTGATATTGCTGTTACTGCTTTTCCAACTGTAAAATTGGGCGATGTTGAAGCTGCAGTTAAAGAAGCATTCCAAAGATTTGAGAAAGATGGATTCACAGATAAAGATGTTGAACGGCAAAAAGCAGGAATCGAATATAGTTTTTACAGCCAGAGTGCAAGTGTTTTAGGCAAAGCTATGCGTCTTGGTGATTATAATATTTTTAACGGTTCACCGGATTACATTGCAACCGATCTTAAAGACAGAATGAATGTTACTAAGGAAGATGTATGGAGAGTTTACAATAAATATATCAAAGGTCAGAATTATCTTCTCACAAGCATTGTTCCTAAAGGTAAAGTTGATTTAGCGGCACCGGATTCAAAATTATGGGTAGTTCAGGAAGAATCAATAGAGAAACAGGGAACAAAGAAAAAAGATATTGTAAACGCTCCTTATGTACCGATTCCATCAAAAATTGATAGAACAAAAGAACCGGTTAAAGGTCCCGATCCGGTTGTAAATATTCCTAAAATTTGGAAGGATAAAACCCTTAACGGAATTTCAGTTTATGGAATTAAACAGAGTGAATTACCGCTTGTTCAATTTTCAATTATTCTAAAAGGCGGAATGCTTCTTGATAATCCGGATATGATCGGAGTTGGTTCATTAACAGCACGATTAATGAACGAAGGGACTAAAACAAAAACACCTGTTGAGTTGCGTGAAGCAATTCAAGATTTAGGTGCAAATATAAATGTTAATGGCGGTAACGAATCTATTACAATTTCCGGAAGTTGTCTTGCCAGTAAACTGAATGAAACATTTGCTCTTGCAAAAGAAATGTTATTTGAACCACGCTGGGATGAAAAAGAATTTGAACTTGCTAAAAGCCAAACTATTGAAGGATTAAAAAGAACAGAAACTTCGCCTGCATCAATTGCACAAAGTGTGTTCAGTAAATTAGTTTATGGTCAAGATAATATTTTGGCCAATGAATCAGCCGGAACAATAAAATCAGTCGGTAAAATTACTACAGATGATTTGAAGAAATATTATGAACAATATTTTTCACCTTCAGTATGTAAGATTAGTATTGTCGGAGATATTACACAAGAAAAAGCAGTTGCATTGTTTAATGGTTTAAAAGTTTGGAAAGCTAAAGAAGTAAAAATTCCCAATGTCACGAGTCTTACTCCGGCTAAGCCGGGAATTTATTTTGTAGATGTTCCAAAAGCAAAACAATCGCAAGTCTTTGCCGGACATCTAGGACCCAGTTACACCAATCCGAATTATTACAAGGCAGTTGTAATTAATCACAGACTCGGCGGCGATTTCAACGGAATACTGAATATGATATTACGTGAGAAGAAATCTTTTACATACGGAGCTCGTTCAGGATTTAGTGGCGCTACTTATGCTGGAATATTTCTTGCATCTTCAGCTGTCCAGTCTAATTCAACATATGAGTCTACACAAATCGTTCGAGACGAAATCAAAAAATATACTGAAGGAATTTCGAAAGAGGATCTTGATCAAGTAAAAAGCACATTATTAAAGAGTAATTCAGGAAGATTTGAAACATTGATGCAGCTTTCGGGTATGCTTGCGCCTGTTGTTATGTATAATCTGCAATTCGATTATATTAAACAGCGCGAAGTAATTGTACAACAAATGACACCGGAAGAGCATACAAAACTTTCACAAAGCTTTATTCATCCCGATAAACTGATTTATTTAATTGTTGGTGATAAAGCAACTCAATTTGATAAACTAAAAGAACTTGGTCTCGGTGATCCTATATTATTAGATAAAGACGGAAAAGTTGTAACCAAGTAATAGATCAAGATTAAGAACAAGAGCAAGAGCATGAGTATTAATCATGATCTTGCTCTGCTCTTCATGAATCCTTTCTAAATTCTCTGCATCAAATCAACATAAAAATTTTTTAAGGAGAATAATATGCAGAATATAATAGAAGGAACGGATTCAAATTTCGCACAAGAAGTTTTACAATCAAGCACACCGGTATTAGTTGATTTCTGGGCACCTTGGTGCGGCCCATGCAGAATGGTAGCTCCGGTAGTAGAAGAAATTGCAAATGATCTTGCCGGAAAATTAAAAGTTGTAAAAGTAAATACAGATGAAAATTATGGAGTATCTGCACAATATGGAATTAGAAGTATTCCAACTTTAGGAATTTTTAAAGATGGAAAACTTGTTGATTCAGTTATTGGCGCAGTTCCAAAATCTCATATAGTTAGTAAAATTAATCCGCATCTTTCCACACTTAATTAAAACAAAAAGCCCTCACAATGTTGAGGGCCTTTTTACTGCCAACTGCAAACTGCATACTGCATACTGCATACTGCATACTGTAAACTGCTAACTATTTAATTACCGCACCCAATCCTTTTATTTGATAAACTGCTTCAGTTGCGCAATCATCTTTCTCGCCTTCTTTTTTATCTTTGTGTTCAGTTGCAGTTTTTGTATCAACTTTTGAAATGATTCCTTCCACCAAAACTGTTTTACCTTTTCCGTCTTTAGGAAAAACTATTTCTCCGTCTTTTACTTTGACGCGGATTTTTTCACCTTCTTTAGTTCCGGCTACATCTAACCAGCATCCCATATCTTGACAGACATCAACAATTTTTCCTTCAACTAAAACTTTTTTACCATCGTACTTTGCCGGATTTGCAAGAATTGTTGAAACGGAAGTTTTTTCTTTTAATGTAATTGGGTTACCCAATTTTTTTTCTTCAGCTTTAATATTTACTACTGAAAGAAGCAGAATAAGTGCAACTAACTTTTTCATTAATACTCCATTATGTTTTGTTATTGTCGGTTGCAAAGTTAAAAGAACTACACCGTTTATGCAATCCACTTTTGCTTTGATTATATTAGTGAAGCCATTAGCTATTAGCGATTAGCTTTTAGCTGAAGGCTAATTGCTAACAGCTAAAAGCTAAAAATGTTTTGCCAAGTAGTATTTCCATTACCATTTAGAAAAGCGTTCACTTATTCAATTCCAGATGAGTTGGCCGATTCCGTAAAAGTTGGTGTACGCGTAGTTGCGCCTTTTGGTAAACGTGTGCTTACCGGTTTTGTAATAGCCATTTCAAAATCGGCAGATATTAAGGAAAAGATAAAACCAATACGCGATGTTCTTGATGAGAAATCAATCTTCGATAGAACTGCACTTAAGTTTTATGAGTGGGTCTCCGAATATTACCTGAGTTCATTAGGAGAAGCACTTAAAAATTCTGTACCGTATGGAACAGAGATAGAATCTAAACGAAGAGTAGTAAGCGATAAAGATTTTTGTGGAAAACTTTTAGATCAAGAAAGAAAAAAAACATCACTCCGCGCAAAACTTCTATCGGTATTTTCTCAAAAAGAAGTTCATAGTATTTCCGCACTTCAAAAAGAAGTAAAGAATAAAAATATTTATTCTTTACTCCGTTCATTCGAAAAAATAGGTGCTGTAACTCTCCTTGATGAAACAAGTGCCGCAAAAGTTAAAGCAAAAAAAGTAAAATTTGTAAGTCTTGAAAAATCAATTGATGAAATTTATGAACTAATGCCTGAGATTGAAAAAAAATCTCCCAAACAAGTTGTTCTCTTGCTTGAATTACTTTCAGCTAAAGAACCCGTTGCACTAAGCGAACTCTTACGAAAGACAAAATCCGCAGCATCTACAGTTAATAGTTTAGAGAAAAAAGGATCAGTAAAAATTTTTGATAAAGAAATTGAACGTGTTTACACAGAAACTTATAAAGAAGAATCAAAACAGTTAATCCTAACGGAACCGCAGCAGAAAATTGTAAACCGTATATAT
>Ga0082335_1004778_pt1 | contig 19791 bp, 17 predicted proteins | sample Subgrocontami58m_FD_72375 | JGI IMG/M metagenome (GOLD analysis project Ga0082335, IMG submission 72375) | Subsurface groundwater microbial communities from S. Glens Falls, New York, USA - GMW37 contaminated, 5.8 m (SPADES assembly) (version 2) ... | reverse complement strand
CCCGAGGCGAAGGACATGCTGAACTGGACCCCGCCGCAGCCATCGATCAAGGAGCTGCGCGAGAGGGTGGGGCAAACCCGGATCTCCGATGACGAGCTGGTGCTGAGGCTCTTGTTTGCGCAGGAGCACGTGGATGCGACGATCGCTGCGGGGCCGATCAAGACGAGTTATCCGCGGGGCGACAAGCCGGTCATGGCGCTGGTCGAGGAGCTGATGAAGAACCGCAAACGCTCCGGTTATCTTCACGTTCGGAAAGGGGATTTTTCTTTCACCATGAAAAGCGGCGCGAGCACATCATGAGCTCTGAACTCACGCAAGAAGACGTACAAAGAATCCTGAAATTGGTCGACGAGGCCGAGCATCTGGAGGAACTCGATCTGGTCGACGGTGACTTCCGGCTGCATATCGACCGGCGCGGTGCGGGTGAGCGGCCGGTTGAACCGAGCGCGGCCCGGCCTGCGGCTGCACCTGCGCCGGCCTCTGCAGCGGCGCCGGCGGCCAAGCCGGCGAGCGCTGCTGTGCCCGCTGCGAGTGCCAAGCCGGCAGCGCAACCGGTGCCGCAGGGAATGGTCGCAGTTCGCGCGTCGATGCTCGGCACGTTCTACCGCTCGCCGTCGCCGGCGGAGAAGCCGTTCGTCGAGATTGGCCAGCAGGTCAAGGCAGGCGATACGGTATGTCTGCTCGAGGTGATGAAGCTATTCCAATCGATCAAGGCCGGGGTTGAGGGCACGATCGTCGAGATTCGGGCGCAGAACGGCACGCTGGTCGAATTCAACGAAGTCCTCTTCGTCATCGAGCCGGCGAAGAAGTAGCTCGGCCGTGTCCGCGACAACTTCCACCAGGCCGAGTTGTTTTCCTGACCTACGCCGCCGAACCGGGTTGGGCATGGCAAATCACAGGAGGTGTTCATGAAACGTACTGGATTTTCGCATCTGCGTCTGGCGCTGAAGTGGTTCTTCTTCGCTCTTGCCTTAGGCGCCGGCTGTGGTGTTCAGGCGCAGCAGGCTTGGCCGGTCCGGCCAATCCACGTTGTCATACCCGGACCTCCAGGGAGTTCGACCGATGTGGTCATGCGCATGTTGGCGCAGGAACTGTCGAAATCGCTGGGGCAGCCGATGATCATTGAGAGTCGCGCCGGCGCGAACGGCGTCCTAGCCACATCTTCTTTCGTCAAATCGCCGCCAGACGACCATTTATTCCTGATGACTAGTTTGCCAATAATGTCGGTCAACCAGTATCTGTATTCCAAACTCGAATACGATTTGGACACCGATGTGAAACTCATCGGAACGATCGCCAATACACCGAACGTGTTCTTCGTGAATCCCTCATTGCCAGTGCGTACGCTGAAGGAACTGGGCGAATATGGGAAGGCTCACCCCAATGCGCTTTCGTACTCGAGTGGCGGCGTCGGCGGCACCGCGCATTTGTTGAACGAGTTGCTCAAGTCCAATCTAGGCATCATTGCAACGCATGTGCCCTATAAAGGCATCATGCTGGGGACGCAGGCAGTGATCGCGGGCGACATTCAGTTCAGCAACGACAATGTAACGCTAATGGTGCCAATGATACGGTCTGGAAAACTGCGCCCGCTCGCGGTCACGTCGCCAGCGCGCTTGTCACAGCTTCCCGAAGTGCCGACAGTTGCCGAAGCGGGATTTCCGGACATGACTTTTGTGTCATGGTGGGGTTTGCTCGGGCACTCGAAAACGCCGCAGGACGTGATTGCCCGGATGAATCGCGAGATGGTGATGATTCTGCAACGGCCGGATTTTATTGCCCAGCTGGGCAAATTTGGTCTCGGAGCACTCCCCGGGACGCCGGACGACATGGGTGCCTCCATCCGCAAGGAAAGAGCGAGATGGAAGAAGGTGATCGAGACTGCCGGCATTAAACCTCAGTAATGCTGCCGGTGGTCCAGAAGCAGTGAATAGATAGTCAAGAAAAAACGAAGCGGAAGGCGGCTCGGAAGAGGTAGGCGACCTATATTGAGTTCATAAAAGAAGAAGACAAGCTGATTGTAATGAAACTGCCAGGCTTGCGTACATAGGGAGGACCGGATGAACGAGATCTGTTTTCTCGATGAGACCGTGCGCGACGGGCAGCAGAGCCTGTGGGCCACGCGCATGACCACGGCCATGATGCTGCCGATCGCCCCGGTGATGGAATCGCGCCGGCTACAAGTCGGTCAACCTGTTCGGCGCGGTGGGTAGCACGAGTGGCTAACTCGTCTAACGTATAGAGCAAGCCGACAACGCAGCGTGAGCGCCGGATGGAAGGCAAGTGCTGGTCCAGGTTCTTGTTTATGCACCAAGGGTCAAGTTATTTTCGTAACCTGTCTGGCCGCGCCCGGTCCGACATGACAAACCGCAGGAGGTGTCCGTGAAACGTATAGCATATTCGAATCTGCGTCTGACGTTGAGATGGTTTTCCCTTGCCCTGATCCTTGGCGCATGCTGCGGTGTGCAGGCGCAGCAGACCTGGCCGGTCCGGCCAATACGCCTTGTCCTGCCCTCGGCGGCGGGAGGGTCGACCGACATCCTCGCCCGCTTGATGGGACCTAGGCTATCGAAAGCGCTTGGCCAACCGGTAATCATCGAAAATCGCGGGGGCGCCTACGGCGTCGTCAGTCATGCCTATGTAGTCAAATCGGCGCCAGACGACCATATGTTCCTGATATCCACCTTGACGATGATGCAAATCAACCGATATCTGTATCCCGACCCCGGTTACGATCCTGACATTGATCTGAAATCCATCGGACGGATCGCGGAGGTCCCGAACGTGGTCGTCACGTCTCTCTCATTGCCCGTGCGTACGCTTAAGGAATTTGTCGAATACGGAAAAGCCCATGCGGACAAGCTTTCATATTCGAGCGCCGGCGTCGGCAGCGCCGGGTTTATGGTGACCTTGTTGCTCGAGGCCAATATGGGCGTCAAGACGCTGCATGTGCCTTATAGCGGTAACGGCCCGTCACTGCAGGCACTGTTGGCGGGCGATGTTCAGTTCACGAGCGACAATGTGACGCAAATGCTGCCGCAGTTACGCGCGGGCAAACTGCGGTCGCTCGCAGTCACTTCGCTTCAACGTTTGCCGCAGCTTCCCGAGGTGCCGACCGTTGCCGAAGCAGGCTTCCCGAATATGACCTTTTCGTCGTGGTGGGGCCTGGTCGCACAGTCGAAGACATCGCAGGACGTAGTTGATCGCATGAATCGCGCGTTGGTGGCGGTTCTACAGCAGCCGGACTTTGCTGCCCAGCTGCGCGAGAACGCCATTTTTGTACTCCCCGGGACTGCGGATGAAATGAGCGCCTCCCTGCGCGAGGAAGGGGCGAGATGGAAGAAGGTGTTCGAGGCTGCCGGTCTTAAGACCAATAAGGCCAAGTAGCGTGACAAACCGCGGGAGGTGTCCGTGAAATGTCCCGTAATTTCGCAACTACACCTGGCACTCAAGTGGATTCTTCTTGCACTTTTTCTGAGCGCATTTTGCGGCGTGCAGGCGCAGCAGACCTGGCCGGTCCGGCCGATCCGCATTTTAGTGCCCTTTCCGGCGGGAGGGTCGACAGATGTGGTGTTTCGGTCGCTGGGGCAAAAGTTGTCGAAATCGGTGGGACAACCGGTAATCATTGAAAATCGGGGCGGCGCGTACGGCGCCGTCGGCGCCTCCTATTTCATCAAATCAGCGCCAGATGACCATTTGTTCTTGGTGACCACCTTGACGATGATGTCGGTCAGCCAGTATCTGTATACTGAACTCGGCTACGATCCGGACACCGACCTGAAACCCGTCGGAACGGTCGCCGATACGCCGAACGTGATCGTCGCGTCTCCCGTGTTGCAGGTGCATACGCTGAAGCAGCTGGCCGAATACGGAAAGACCCATCCGAACACGCTTTCGTATTCGAGTGGCGGCGTCGGCAGCACCGGACATCTGTTGATCGTGTTGCTCGAGTCCAACTTGGGAATCAAAGCGCTGCATGTGCCCTATAAAGGCAACGCCCCGGCAATGCAGGCACTGATTGCGGGCGACGTTCAGTTTAGCAACGACAACGTCGCGCTGATGTTGCCGCAGATACGGGCCGGCAAAGTGCAGGCCCTCGCAGTTACCTCGCCGAAGCGTTTGCCGCAACTTCCCGAGATGCCGACGGTGAGCGAAGCGGGCTTCCCGAAAATGACTTTTGTGGCATGGTGGGGCCTGGTAGCGCAGTTGAAAACGTCGCAAGACGTGATTACGCGGATGAATCGCGAACTGCAGGCGATTTTGCAGCAGCCGGATTTTATTGGCTATCTGCGCGAATACGTCATTGGTGTACTCCCCGGGACTCCGGACGACATGAGCGCCTCCATCCGCAAGGAAAGAGTGAGATGGAAGAAGGTCGTAGAAATGTCAGGCGTAAAGGCGCAATAGTGCGGCCGGTGCTCTAATAGCAGTTCTAGACTCCACCGTCTCAATTCCGCAATAGTTCAGGGCGACCTCGCAATGTGCACCAAGACTAAGCAAGCCGATTCTTAATTCAAGCCGCTGGGTGTAGATGGAGTCAAGTCAAACAAGTTGCTGGGTATCACGTAGCCTCCATAGCGTGTGGCATCCGTGCACTCAAATGCAGCATCACGAAGGGGTCGATGCGATGCCGCTGATTCCCGTCAGCTATGGTCGCGGCGCTTGGCTGTTTGATGCGAATGGCAAGCGCTATCTGGACGGCATCAGCTCCTGGTGGGTGAATCTGTTCGGCCATGCCAATCCGCGTATCAATGCGGCCGTGAAGGATCAGCTCGATACGTTGGAGCATGCAATGCTGGCGGGTTTCACGCATGAACCCGTAATTTGTTTATCCGAGAAATTATCGGCTTTGACTGATGGCGTATTGGGGCATTGTTTTTACGCCTCCGATGGCGCATCGGCGGTCGAGATCGCTCTCAAGATGAGTTTTCATTTCTGGCGTAATGCAGGCCGTAACAGCAAGCAGGAATTCATCTGTCTGAAAGGCGGTTACCATGGTGAGACGCTGGGGGCTTTGGCGGTCACAGATGTGAAGGTGTTCCGCGACGCCTATGGCCCTTTGCTGCATCGCGCGTATGTCGTCGCCTCTCCCGACGCGCGGCAGGCACGAGACGGGGAGACGGCGGCAGATGTCGCGCGCCATGCCGCAGCAGATCTCGAAGAATGCCTGCAAGCCCATGCGGAAACAACTGCCGCTGTCATCCTCGAGCCCTTGGTGCAGTGCGCGACCGGCATGGCCATGCACGACCCCATTTATCTACGATTGGTGCGCGCTTTATGTGATCGGTATCAGGTGCATCTTATCGCCGATGAAATTGCAGTGGGCTGTGGCCGCACCGGCACGTTTTTTGCGTTTGAGAATGCCCATGAAGGTACGCGAATAATATGGCCGGATTTTGTTTGCCTCTCTAAAGGCATCAGCGGCGGTTATCTACCCCTGTCTCTGGTTATGACGCGCGATTACATCTATCAGGGCTTTTATCACCGTGACGTCGCGCGTGGCTTTTTGCATTCGCATTCATATACCGGCAATCCGCTGGCGTGCAGAGCAGCATTGGCAACGCTGGACATTTTCGAAACTGATGACGTGCTGAATCAAAATCGCATTAGGGCAGCTAAGATCAGCCGCGCGCTGCAACCTCTGGCGCAGCATGACAAAGTAAGGCACTTTCGGCAGCAAGGCATGATCTGGGCATTTGATGCAGTGCTTGATGACGCGAATGCCGCGACTACTTTTTCGCGCCGATTCTTTGCCGGTGCACTCAAGCATGAATTGTTGCTGCGTCCGATCGGCTGCAGCGTGTACCTGATGCCACCGTATATTCTCGATGATGAAGAAATCGCGGGTGTCGCTGCCCGCATCCTCAAGGTGTTTGAAGAGGTGATGAAATGATCCTGCTCGATCATCTGCAAGCAGAAATGGACAAACTGGATATCCAGAATCTACGCCGCCGTCGACGCGTCACCGACACCGTCTGCGCGCCGCGTACGCAAGTCGACGGCAAGCCCATGCTCGCGTTTTGCAGCAATGATTACCTGGGGCTCGCCGCACATCCCAAAGTGGTCGCTGCTTTGCAGGAAGGCGCAGCATTGTATGCAGCTGGCAGCGGTGGCTCTCATCTCATCGGTGGCCATTCGCGCGCGCATGCCATACTGGAAGACCGATTGGCAGAATTCATGTCGCCACATCTTGAGTCTGCACGGGCACTGTATTTCTGCACCGGCTACATGGCAAATCTGGCGGTAATTTCCGCGCTGGCATCGGCCTCAAAAGCAGATACCGAGATATTTTCCGAAGCGCTGAATCACGCCTCGCTGATTGACGGCATCCGGTTGGCGCGCGCCAAGGTCAAGGTGTTTGCGCACGGCGACGTCGCGGCGCTCGACTTGCTGTTGCGCGCCAGTACCGCGGCCACCAAGTTGGTGGTGACGGACAGTGTGTTCTCCATGGACGGCGATCTGGCTCCCCTGGCCCAATTGCTGGCTTTGTGCGAGAAATATGGCGCATGGCTAATGGTCGACGACGCGCATGGATTCGGATTGTTGGGAGAAAATGGGCGCGGCGCGCTCGAACATTTCGCCCTGCAATCACCGCATCTGGTGTACATGGGGACGCTGAGCAAAGCCGCCGGGATCAGTGGTGCCTTTGTCGCAGCTCACGCCACCGTCATCGACTGGATGGTACAAACGGCACGCCCTTATATCTACACCACCGCCGCCCCGCCGGCACTGGCACATGCTTTGTTGACGAGTCTGGATCTGATTCAGAGCGCAGAAGGTTCCGCCCGACGGGCGCAAGTGCACAGCCTGATCGCGCAGTTGCAGGAGGGCCTGCAGAGGCAGGGCCGATCGAAGCCTTGGCAATTGTTGCCCTCCGCCACTGCGATTCAGCCGTTGGTGATCGGTGATAATGCCACCACAATGCGAATCGCTGCCGCTTTGTACGAGCAAGGCTTGTGGGTCGGGGCCATCCGTCCACCCACTGTTCCGGCAGGCACCGCACGCTTGCGCATCACCTTGTCGGGCTCGCATACGGTGGATGAGGTGGTGCAATTAGTCATGGCCATCAATCGGCTGGAGGATCAGCTGTGAGAGGCCGGAAGAACACTGCCAAATTGCGTCCGGACTGTTTCGTCACAGGCAGCGATACCGAAATCGGCAAGACCCTGGTGTCTTCTGCGCTGCTTTATGCATTGGCGCAGCGCGGTTTGCGTGTTGTGGGCATGAAGCCAGTCGCGGCAGGGGCGAAGCTGATCAAGGGCGACTGGCATAACGACGATGCCGACAGGCTGAACGCGGCTTCCAGCGTGCGTTTGCCGACAGCGCTGACTACGCCCTATCTGATGCGCACGGCCGCCGCGCCGCATATTGCGGCAGCGCAGGAGCAGATTGTAATTTCCGCCGCGCATATACAGGATTGCTATGCAAAGTTGCGGCTACGAGCGGATGCTGTGGTAGTGGAAGGCGTTGGTGGTTTTTGCGTGCCGTTGAATCACGAATTCGACACGGCAAAGCTGGCGCAACAATTGGCATTGCCTGTGATTCTGGTGGTAGGCATGCGATTGGGGTGCATCAACCACGCTCTCCTGACGGCAGAGGCGATTGCCGCGCGCGGACTGTCAATGGCGGGATGGGTTGCCAATACGGTACACGACGCAATGCCCTATTTCTCAGAGAATGTGCAGACACTTGAGGCCAGATTGCGCGCGCCTTTGCTCGGCATAATTCCCCGGCTGGCACAGCCGGACGCACAATTTGCGGCCGCTCATTTGAACTCGAATTTCGATGTCAACTTCTTTACGTAAAAGGATTGCGCAATGCAGCAGATCGTCTCTCCCCTGGAACACCAAACACCCGCTAAAACGATCGAAGCCGACACTTGGCCGATCGACGAAGTGATGGCTTTGTTTGAACTGCCGTTCAATGACCTGATGTTTAGGGCGCAGCAAGTGCATCGCGCCTGCTTCCCTGATGCCGATGTGGAACTGGCGACGCTCCTCTCGATCAAGACTGGCGGATGCGTAGAGGATTGCGGATATTGTCCACAAGCGGCACGCTATGACACAGGTATTGAAGCCAAGAAGTTACTCGATGTGAACGAAGTGCTGGAAGCAGCCAAAGCGGCACGCGAAAGCGGCGCAACCCGTTTCTGCATGGGAGCGGCTTGGCGTTCACTCAAAGACCGCGACCTCGAAAAGATTGAAACGATGGTACGCGAAGTCAAGGCCATGGGGCTAGAAACCTGCGCCACGCTCGGTATGCTGAAAGAAGAACAGGCGCAACGTCTAAAGGACGCTGGACTCGATTACTACAATCACAACTTGGATACCGCACCCGAGTTTTACGGCAACATAGTTTCTACTCGCGAATATCGGGACAGGCTTGATACGCTTGGGCACGTGCGCAATGCCGGACTAAAGGTATGCTGTGGCGGGATTGTCGGTATGGGCGAAAGCCGTCGTCAGCGCGCGAGCCTGATCGCACAATTGGCTAACCTCAATCCGTATCCGGAGTCCGTACCGGTAAATCATCTGGTTCAGGTCGAAGGCACACCCTTATACGGCCTTGATCCTCTGGATCCGCTGGAATTCGTGCGCACCATCGCGGTTGCGCGCATCACGATGCCCAAGGCGCGCGTACGCTTGTCCGCCGGTCGGCGTCAGATGGGGGAAGCGGTTCAGGCCATGTGTTTTCTGGCAGGGGCCAACTCGATCTTCTATGGCGATAAGTTGCTGACCACAGGCAATCCGGAAGCGGAAGACGATCGCGCCCTATTGGTCAAACTAGGTTTGAAGGTGCACTGCGTTACTGATGCCGGTGCAGGGCATCTTGACGGGGAACACCGGGATCGCAGGACGACAACGGCTAGAGGAGGCAACGAGGCATGAACGAGCCCCTCAAGGCAAGCATTGCGCAGGGCTGGAGGACAGCATGAAGCGCATCCAGATCATAGACACCACGATACGCGACGGCCAGCAGTGTCTTTGGGCCACGCGCATGACCACGCCGATGATGTTGCCCATCGCCGAGCAGCTTGACCGCGCCGGCTACGACGGCATCCAGCTGCTAGGTCCGATCGGGTTCGACGTATGCGTGCGTTACCTCAAGGAAAATCCCTGGGAGCGCCTGCGTCTGATGCGGGAGCGCCTCCCGCGTACACCGCTGGCGTCGGGAATACGCAGTAACAACGGGATAACTTTCGGGCTGGTGCCGGAGGACGTGGTGCATTTGTGGGTCGAACTGCTGGTGCGCAACGGCATCAGGTGGTTCGGCGCTTTCGATGCCTTGGCGGATTTTGACAACATTGTCGAGTCGATGAAAGTCGCCAAGCGTGTCGGCGCCGCCGGCCTCGGCATATCCCTGGTGTACACGGTGAGTCCGGTGCACACCGACGAGTATTATGCCGGCAAGGTCCAGGAAGCCGTGCGCCGGATGGACCTCGACCGCATCACGATCAAGGATTCGGGCGGCCTGCTCACCGTCGACCGGGTACGCACGCTGGTCCCGGCGATGCGCAAGGCAGCAGGTGAGGCGATTGTCATCGAATTGCATAGCCACTGCATGACCGGTCTGGCGCCGCTGGTCTATCTCGAAGGCGTCAAGGCGGGCGCCGATGCGATGCATACGGCGACGGCGCCGCTCGCGAATGGCCCATCGCAGCCGGCAAACCAGACCATTGTACGTAACCTGCGCATGATGGGCTATGAAGTGACGATCGACGATGCGATGGTTGCCGAGATCTCGCGCCATTTCGCCGCCGTTGCGCAGCAGGAAGGCAAGCCGGTCGGCGTGCCTTGCGAGTACGACGCCTGGCACTACGAGCACCAGTTGCCGGGCGGCATGCTGACCAATCTGCAGTTCCAGCTAGGCGAAGCCGGGCTGCTTGACCGCTTCGACGATGTACTGGCCGAATGCGCGCAAATCCGCGCGGAACTGGGCTGGCCGATCATGGTCACGCCGTTCTCCCAGCTCGTTGCGGTCCAGGCCGTTTATAACATCATGACGGGCGAGCGTTACCGCACGGTGCCCAACGAGGTGAAGAAGTATGCCCTCGGCTATTACGGCCGCCTGGTAGCGCCGGTGGCGCCCGACATCCTCGACCGCATCGTCGAGAACGGCTCCAAGACCATCCCCTTGCGTCCGGAGCCGCCCGCACCGGCGGTGAATGAGTTGCGGCGCAAATACCCGAATGCGAGCGACGAGGAGCGCTTGCTGCGCTACATGTTCGCCGGGAACCAGGTCGACGACATGCTCGCCGCCGGTCCGATCAACACGCGCTACGACATCCTGACGACGCCGCTCGCGCGGCTGGTCAATGAAGTGATGAAACTGCCGCGCCTGCGCACGGTCAGCGTGCGCGCGGAAGGTGCGCGCCTCGACCTGCGTCAATAAAGCGAGGAGCGTAGCCGTTATTGGTCTGATCGTGGAAAACGTGGCGTTGTAGTGGCTGCAAGGCCACGCCGTGCGCAAGTGGGTGATGGCGCGCTGACAGGTTGGGAATTTCGCATATTGCCAAGACAAATCAGGAGGAGAGTTGTTATGGAAGGCAAGGAAAAGCAGATCACCGAGGTGCTGAGATTGTTCGAACGCTCGGACTTCACGGCCATGTTTATCGAATTCGACGGCGTGCGATTGAGCGTGAACAAGAACGATGGAGTGCTCGCGCTAGCGCCGTGGGAAGAGCCGTCTTCTCCCCCCACTGCTACGATCCCGGCTGCGGCCGCGCCAATACAGCCGGCGGCATCGCTACCGGTTACTGCGCCAAAACAAATAGCGCCGGCCGCCGCGGCGCCCCCGGCCCCAGCTTCGGTCGAGGGGCTGCATGTGGTGCGCGCACCGATGCTCGGCACTTTCTACCGCAGTCCGTCGCCCGGTGAGCCGCCCTTCGTCAGCGAGGGCTCGCAGGTGCAGGCGGAGCAGACGTTGTGCCTGATCGAATGCATGAAGTTGTTCAATACCGTTCCAGTAGGCGTGACCGGCCGCCTGGTACGCTTCGCGGTCGAGAATGGCACCTTGGTTGAATTCGAACAGCCGATCGCCTACATCCAGCTGGACTAACAGACCGCATTACAAGGAAACGAGAGGAGGCAGAGATGAACTACCTGAAGGCGATAGTCCTGGTCCTTTTCATTGCCCTGTTCGAAGGGGCACTAGCACAATCCTTTCCCATTAAGCCGGTGCGCATCATCCTACCCTACAGTTCCGGCGGCGAAGGAGATGCGGTGCTGCGCGCTATAACGGCACGGCTCTTCGATAAGTGGAAGCAACCGGTGCTGATCGACTTCCGGCCTGGCGCTGGTTCAATCATTGGGACGGATATGGCAGCCAAGGCGAATCCTGATGGCTACACAATCCTATTTACCAGCAATGGCTTCATCACCAGCCAATTCGGGCAACAGCCGTTGCCCTACGACCCTGCCTCGCTGCTGCCTCTGGCACGAGCGACGATCTCGCCGCTAATTCTCTACGTCAACTCACAGCTTCCGATCAAGACGCTGAATGACTTGGTAGCGTACGGCAAGCCACGACCGCGGCAGTTGATGTTCGGCTCGGCAGGCATCGGATCGAGCCCGCATCTCACCGCCGAACTCTTTGCTGCCGTCAACGGCATGGAGATCACCCACGTGCCGTATAAGGGTACGGGGCCAGCACGCGTAGACCTGCTCGGCGGCCGGCTGCAAGGATACTGGGGTACATCGTTAATTATGCCTTCCGCCGCTGAGACCCAGGTGCGCGCGATCGCCGTGGCCAACAGCAAACGCCTCACCGGATTCCCAGACTTGCCGACCACCGCTGAGATGGGGATGCCTGGCATTGTCGCTGCTAGTTGGACCGGCTTCTTTTTGCCGGCCAAGGTGCCCGCCGAATTGCAGGATCGAATTCATGCCGACCTTATGGAGATTCTGAATACGCCCGAGTTTCGCGAAACGATCCTGCGGTTTCGAATGGAGTCGGCCACCTTGAGCCGGGAGGAATATGCTGCATTCCTGAAGGGCGAGTATCGGAAGTGGGGTGACCTCATCCGTACCCGCAACATTAGGATTGAATGAACAACCCCACGGCAAACCGCTGGGTATTCTCCAGCTATGTCGGGGGGACTCACCAGGATCGGCGCAGTGTGAATTTACGCGGGACGCCGCGATCGAACGACAATAACGAATCCAGGAGGCAACGACTCATGAACGAGCACCGGAACGCAAGCATTGCGCAGCGCTGGAAGACGACATGAAGCGCATCCAGTTCATAGACACCACGCTGCGGGACGGCCAGCAGTGCCTATGGGCCACGCGCATGACCACGGCGATGATGTTGCCCATTGCCGAGCAGCTTGACCGCGCCGGCTACTGCGTCATCGACCTCATGGCTCCGATCCAGTTCGACGTCTGCGTGCGCTACCTCAAGGAAAATCCCTGGGACCGCATCCGCCTGATGCGGGCGCGCATTCACCATACGCTGCTGAGGGCGGGAATACGCAGCAAGAGCCTCATTACGTTCGGGGTGCTGCCGGACGACGTGGTGCATTTGTGGGCCGAACTGCTGGTGCGCAATGGTATCGGGTTTGTCGCCGCCATGGATGCGCTGGCCGATCTCGACAACATTATCGATACGCTGAAAGTCGCCCAGCGTGCCGGCGCCAAAATCGGCATATCTCTGACGTACACGGTAAGCCCGGTGCACACCGATGAGTATTATGCCGGCAAGGTCCAGGAAGCCGTGCGCCGGATCGACGTCGACCGCATCCAGATCAAGGATTCGGGCGGCCTGCTCACCGTTGACCGAATACGCACGCTGGTCCCGGCAATGCGCAAGGCGGCGGGAGCAATTCCCATCGATTTGCATAGCCACTGCATGACCGGGCTGGCGCCGCTGGTCTATCTCGAAGGCGTCAAGGCGGGCGCCGATGCGGTGCATACGGCCACGGCGCCGCTCGCCAATGGTTCATCGCAGCCGTCAACCCAGACCATGGTGCGTAACCTGCGCATGATGGGCTATGAAGTGGCGATCGACGACGCCATCGTTGCCGAGGTCTCGCGCCATTTCACCGCCGTCGCGCAGCAGGAAGGCAAGCCGGTCGGCGTGCCTTGCGAGTACGACGCCTGGCACTACGAGCACCAGTTACCGGGCGGCATGCTGACCAATCTGCAGTTCCAGCTTAGCGAAGCCGGGCTGCTTGACCGCTTCGAAGAAGTGCTCGCCGAATGCGCGCAAATCCGGGCGGAACTGGGCTGGCCGATCATGGTCACGCCGTTCTCCCAGCACGTCGCGGTCCAGGCCATCTATAACATCATGACGGGCGAGCGTTACCGCACGGTGCCCGATGATGTGAAGAAGTACGCCCTCGGCTATTACGGCCGCCTGGTAGCGCCGGTGGCTCCCGACATCCTCGACCGCATCGTCGAGAACGGGTCGAAGACCATACCACTGCGTCCGGAGCCGCCCGCACCGGCGGTGAACGAACTGCGGCGCAAATACCCGAATGCGAGCGACGAGGAGCGCCTGTTGCGTTTCATGCTCGCCGGGAACCAGGTCGACGACATGCTCGCCGCCGGTCCGATCAACACGCGCTACGACATCCTGACAACACCACTGTCGCGGCTGGTCAATGAAGTGATGAAACTGCCGCGCCTGCGCACGCTCAGCATGCGCGCGGAAGGTGCGCGCCTCGACCTGCGTCAATAGGGCGGGCACCGTCGTCTTTCCTTCCGGCGAAGTACCGGCACGCAATGGCGGATGCGGAACTTAAGGAGGTGTTGGAGTAGACGTACATGGAGACTGGAAAGCTCTACCAGGATTTCCTTGCAGCTTTGTGTAAGCGGTGCAAGGCGTTTTGACGGGGAATACCGGGGTCGAAGGACAATAATGGCTACAGGAGGCAACGAGGCATGAACGAGTACCGGAAGGCAAACATTCTGCAGCGTGGGAGGACGGCATGAAGCGCATTCAGTTCATAGACACCACGCTGCGGGACGGCCAGCAGTGCCTTTGGGCCACACGCATGACCACGGCGATGATGTTGCCCATTGCCGAGAGGCTTGACCGCGTCGGCTATTACACCATCGACGCGATCTCTCCGATTACGTTCGACGTATGCGTGCGCTACCTCAAGGAAAATCCCTGGGAGCGCCTGCGTCTGATGCGGGAGCGCATTCGCCATACGCCGCTACGGTCGGGAATACGCAGCAAGAGCCTCATAACGTTTGGGGTGCTCCCGGACGATGTGGTGCATTTGTGGGCTGAACTGCTGGTGCGTAATGGTATCGGGTTCGTAGCCGGCATGGATGCGCTGGCGGATCTCGACAACATCATCGATTCGCTGAAAGTCGCCAAGCGTGCTGGCGCCAAAATCGGCGTTTCTCTGGTATACACGGTAAGCCCGGTGCACACGGACGCGTATTATGCCGGCAAGGTGCTGGAAGCCGTGCGCCGGATCGGCCCCGACCGCATCCAGATCAAGGATTCTGGCGGCCTGCTCACCGTCGATCGGGTACGCACTCTCGTCCCGGCGATGCGCAAGGCGGCGGGTGCGATTCCCATCGAATTGCATAGCCACTGCATGACCGGGCTCGCGCCGCTGGTCTATCTCGAAGGCGTCAAGGCGGGCGCCGATGCGGTGCATACGGCCACGGCGCCGCTTGCCAATGGTTCATCGCAGCCGTCAACCCAGACCATAGCGCGTAACTTGCGCATGATGGGCTTCGAAGTGGCGATCGACGACGCCATGGTTGCCGAGATCTCGCGCCATTTCGCCGCCGTCGCGCAGCAGGAAGGCAAACCGGTCGGCGTGCCTCACGAATACGACGCCTGGCACTACGAGCACCAGTTGCCCGGCGGCATGCTGACCAATCTGCAGTTCCAGCTTAGCGAGGCCGGGCTGCTTGACCGCTTCGAGGATGTGCTGGCCGAATGCGCGCAAATCCGGGCGGAACTGGGCTGGCCGATCATGGTCACGCCGTTCTCCCAGCACGTCGCGGTCCAGGCCATCTATAACATCATGACCGGCGAGCGTTATCGCACGGTGCCCGATGATGTAAAGAAATACGCCCTCGGCTATTACGGCCGCCTGGTAGCGCCGGTGGCGCCCGACATCCTCGACCGTATCGTCGAGAACGGGTCGAAGACCATCCCCTTGCGTCCGGAGCCGCCCGCACCGGCGGTGAACGAGTTGCGGCGCAAATACCCGAATGCGAGCGACGAGGAGCGGCTACTACGTTACATGTTCGCCGGGAACCAGGTCGACGACATGCTCGCCGCCGGTCCGATTAACACGCACTACGACATCCTGACGACGCCGCTCGCGCGGCTGGTCAATGAAGTGATGAAACTGCCGCGCCTGCGCACGGTCAGCGTGCGCACGCAGGGCGCGCGCCTCGACCTGCGTCAATAACATATCGTCAAGACAAATCAGGAGGAGAGTTGTTATGGAAGGCAAGGAAAAGCAGATCACCGAGGTGCTGAGATTGTTCGAACGCTCGGACTTCACGGCCATGTTTATCGAATTCGACGGCGTGCGATTGAGCGTGAACAAGAACGATGGAGTGCTCGCGCTAGCGCCGTGGGAAGAGCCGTCTTCTCCCCCCACTGCTACGATCCCGGCTGCGGCCGCGCCAATACAGCCGGCGGCATCGCTACCGGTTACTGCGCCAAAACAAATAGCGCCGGCCGCCGCGGCGCCCCCGGCCCCAGCTTCGGTCGAGGGGCTGCATGTGGTGCGCGCACCGATGCTCGGCACTTTCTACCGCAGTCCGTCGCCCGGTGAGCCGCCCTTCGTCAGCGAGGGCTCGCAGGTGCAGGCGGAGCAGACGTTGTGCCTGATCGAATGCATGAAGTTGTTCAATACCGTTCCAGTAGGCGTGACCGGCCGCCTGGTACGCTTCGCGGTCGAGAATGGCACCTTGGTTGAATTCGAACAGCCGATCGCCTACATCCAACTGGACTAGCAGACCGCGATGCTCAAGAGAGTGCTCATCGCCAATCGTGGCGAGATTGCCGTGCGCATTATTCGCGCCTGCCGCAGCCTGGGAACCGAAACGGTGCCGGCCGTATCCGCCGGTGCGGAGTACTTTGACGCGGGACGCCGCGATCGAAAGACAATAACGAATCCAGGAGGCAACGGGGCATGATCGGGCAGCGCACGGCAAGCATTGCGCAGAGCTGGAGAATTGCATGAAGCGCATTAAGTTCATAGACACCACGCTGCGGGACGGCCAGCAGTGCCTTTGGGCCACGCGCATGACCACGGCGATGATGTTGCCCATCGCCGAGCAACTTGACCGCGCCGGCTATGACGCCATCGACATAATCGCCCCAATCACCTTCGATGTGTGCGTGCGCTACCTCAAGGAAGATCCCTGGGAGCGCCTGCGCCTGATGCGGGAGGGCATCCGCCATACGCCGCTGAGGTCGGGCTTACGCAGTAGGTGCGGATTAACGTTCGGGGTGGTGCCGGAGGATGTGGTGCATTTGTGGGTCGAACTGCTGATGCGAAATGGTATCAGGTGGTTCAATGGCTTCGATGCACTCGCCGATATTGACAACATCATCGGGTCGATGAAGGTCGCCAAGCGCGCCGGCGCCAGCGTCGGCTTGGCTCTGGTGCACACGGTAAGTCCGGTGCACACCGACGAGTTCTTTGCCGGCAAGGTCCGGGAAACCATGCGCCAGATCGACCTCGACCGCATCCAGATCAAGGATTCGGGCGGCCTGCTCACCGTCGACCGGGTACGCACGCTGGTCCCGGCATTACGCAAGGTGGCGGGAGGGATTTCGATCGAATTGCATAGCCACTGCTTGACCGGTCTGGCGCCGCTGGTCTATCTCGAAGGCGTCAAGGCGGGCGCCGATGCGGTGCATACGGCCACGGCACCGCTCGCCAATGGCCCATCGCAGCCGGCAAACCAGACCATAGTACGTAATCTGCGCATGATGTGCTATGAAGTGACGATCGATGACGCGATGGTTGCCGATATTTCGCGCCATTTCGCTGCCGTCGCGCAGCAGGAAGGCAAGCCGGTCGGCGTGCCGTGCGAGTACGACGCCTGGCACTACGAGCACCAGTTACCCGGCGGCATGCTGACCAATCTGAAGTTCCAGCTAGGCGAAGCCGGGCTGCTTGACCGCTTCGACGATGTACTGGCTGAATGCGCGCAAATACGCGCGGAACTGGGCTGGCCGATCATGGTTACGCCGTTCGCCCAGCTCGTCGCGGTCCAGGCCGTCTATAACATCATGACGGGCGAGCGTTACCGCACGGTGCCCGACGAGTTGAAGAAGTACGCCCTCGGCTATCACGGCCGCCTGGTAGCGCCCGTGGCGCCCGACATCCTCGACCGCATCGTCGAGAACGGCTCGAAGACCATCCCATTGCGTCCGGAGCCGCTTGCTGCGGCGGTGAACGAGCTGCGGCGTAAATACCCGAATGCGAGCGACGAGGAGCGCTTGCTGCGCTTCATGTATGCCGGGAGCCAGGTTGACGACATGCTTGCCGCCGGTCCGATCAACACGCGCTACGACATCCTGACGACGCCGCTCGCGCGGCTGGTCAATGAAGTGATGAAACTGCCGCGCCTGCGCACGCTCAGCGTGCGCGCGCAAGGTGCGCGCCTCGACCTGCGTCAATAGAGTGGGCAGCGTCACCAGCATTGTGCTGATCGTGGAAGACGTGGCGTTGTAGTGGCTGCAAACCCACGCCGTCCACAACTGGGCGATGACGCGCTGACAGGTTGGGAATTTCGCATATTGCCAAGACAAATCAGGAGGAGAATTTTTCTAGACGGAGGAAGACGATGAAATACACGCATTCAGTCTCCAAATGGCTTTTGCTGATCGTTATCACTTCGCTTGCGACTGCAGCGGTTGCGCAGAAGTCGGGCGGTACGCTGCGGGCGCCGCTGCGTGAGAACCCGAGCAGCGCGTCTTTGCTCGAGCAAGTATCCATAGTGGTAAACGAGCCTTTCATGCCGGTGTTCAACAATGTCCTCATCTACGACCAGCAAGAGAGGATGGCGCGCGCGGAAACGATCAGGCCGGATCTCGCCACCGCGTGGTCCTGGAGCCCCGACAACCTGGTGCTGACGCTGAAGCTGCGCCAAGGCGTCAAGTGGCACGACGGCAAGCCCTTCACGAGTGCCGACGTGCAGTGCACCTGGGACACGATCACGGGGAAGCGGGATTCCAATTGGCGCAAGAATCCGTTCAAGGAGTGGTATGGCAACCTTAAGGAAGTCACGGTCGCCGGGCCGTACGAGGTCCGCTTCACGCTGACGCGCCCGCAGCCGTCCTTCTTGTCGTTCATCGCGGGCAGTCGGACATGACGTTTACCACGGACGTGAACGCGAATGCCCGCAAAGACATCCGCGCCCAAGTGCCGAAAGCGGTCTGCGAGAACACGGCCAACAACGTCGCGGGGGTTTTGCTGATCAATTACAGGACGCCGCCCTTCGATAAACCGAAGATCCGGCGCGCGATTGCTCTCGCGCTCGACCGGAAGGAATTCATCAAAGCGACACAGGGCAATGGCATTCTCGGCGGCATCATGATGCCACCACCGTACGGTGTTTGGGGTCTCACGCCCGAGCAGCTCGAGGCTGTGCCCGGATTCGGTAAGAACGTTGAGCGCAATCGGGCGGAAGCACGCAAGCTGATGGCGGAAGAGGGCTACGGGCCCAACAACAAGCTGAAGACACATTACGTCGTGCGCTTGTCCAGCCCCGACTGGCTGACGGGCGCCTCGCTCGTCGCGGATCAGCTGCGCAGCATCTACATCGAAGGGGAAATCGAGCAGCAGGAATACACGGTGCTAATGGGCACGTACGCGAAAGGAGCGTTCACGATGGCTTTCCACCAGCCTGCCGCCTCAAGCGATGATCCGGACGTCATGTTCTACCAACAGTTCAAATGCGGATCGCAACTCAACTACTCGCATTACTGCAATCGCGACGTCGAGGCGAACGGCATCTACACACACCATCGAATGGAAGATGTCTGGTTGGACAAATAGCGAAGGCCAGTAAGCATGGGGTTTTGCATACCTCCCGCAAAAACCGGACACATTGCGCGGCGTGGAACCGGGCAATTGCATTCCGCATGCGCGTTGCCGGATGGCGGGGATCTTACTGTTGAGGTCGTACACATATGTGAACGATATTTTGGTCTCCGGCTTGCAATAGGCTGCGATTACGGTTCCAGTGTCGACTGATCATCTACGCAAATTGCGCCAGATTGCTCTATGCTCACGATCCTCACAAGTCCTTATTCCAAGCAGCTTTCGGACGATTTATTATTGCCCGCTAAGCCCATTCGACCTTGGCAATAGCCATCCTCGTTCAATTGCCATGCAGGCCCAGCGCCTGTTCGACTCGCGGGTCATTTGATAGAAGATGGTGTTGACATGCGGTGGCGCAGTTGATACTTTTTCAGCGTTAAGAATAAGAAGACCGAGCAGTTGGAGATTGGTCGTTGGGAGGGTCGTTCAGCATGTCGCCTTTAGCGGACTGTCGGTCATCCGCCCATCCCGCACGACTTCCAGCATGTTCGTCGAGGCGCATTTTCGCTGTCACAACGTCGATACCGGCATCAAGGTTATCGACGAGCTGGTCAACGCAGAGAGGACTGCATGAACGAGATCAATTTCATAGATGAAAGTGTGCGCGACGGGCAGCAGAGCCTGTGGGCCACGCGCATGACCACGGCGATGATGCTGCCGATCGCCCCCGTGATGGATCGCGCCGGCTACAAGTCGGTCAACTTACTCGGCACGGTGCAGGTCGATGTCTGCGTGCGCTACCTGCACGA
>Ga0082335_1004777_pt1 | contig 19796 bp, 35 predicted proteins | sample Subgrocontami58m_FD_72375 | JGI IMG/M metagenome (GOLD analysis project Ga0082335, IMG submission 72375) | Subsurface groundwater microbial communities from S. Glens Falls, New York, USA - GMW37 contaminated, 5.8 m (SPADES assembly) (version 2) ... | reverse complement strand
TGCGTGGCGCGCTTGATAGACGGCTTGGCGATTGGACATAACACTAGCCTAGCAGAAGGGGCGGGGCGTTGTCTAGGACACAGATGGGGTGGAGCCAACCTATAAGCGGGCCTTATGGTAGCGATGCTTGGCATGAGCGGATGTAATCGGCTCGTGCCACCAAGGCTGCCAACCGAGCCCTCAGCTCCACAACGTCCCGCTGGATGTCCCAGTGAATCTCGGGCGGCAAGCCAACCTCAAGGTCGGCCTCGGCCATGGATAGGTGCTCTCGGGTGACGGCCATGTCTAAGGCTGTACTGCGGAGCGCGCGGGCTAGGGTGAAGCAGCGGAACCACTGGACGAGGCGAGTGAGCATGACGGGGCTTATAGGACAGGGTTGTCCCAATCGATGAGGCGGTTCATGCGCCGCCGCTTGGCCACCTGTTTGCGATCTGGGTGAACCACTCTGGCAGGAGGTAACGCCTTCCGGATGGACCGATAGACGCCCAGCTGATGGCTAACCTTTCGGGGTTTCGACACAGGGATAGAATCGGGAGGGAGCCCAATCACACCAGCTGTTGGTTGGGTCGCAGGATATCAGCCACTCACAGGTACGCTTGAAGTGGTGGCAGTCGGCACACGTCTTGCCCAGTGGCAGGAGCATGGAGAGTTCACAGTGGTGCTCGGCTGGAGTCTGGGGTTCGCGGACCATGGCATCAGTCCTCAAACCTAATGTACGGACATTGTTTCGCTTTGATAGCCTTGGCCAAAGCTTTGGCATACGACCACCCCACTTTGGCCTGCCTCCACGTGACGGTGATTGGACTGACCAAGGCGGTCAGGATGGCCACCGTCCTCTTACAGGCGGCCGACCGCGCAGCCCGGCGTGCCTCATCGCGGGCCATCCGGTTGTACACCTTCTCGATCAGTGCCTTAACCAGACCCTCGGGGACGTCGCCCGGACCAGCTATAACGCGGGCACGCGCCAAATCCATCGCAGGACCATAGGTCTGGACCACACGGATGATGTAGTCCCAGCTTACGCGAGGGACTGTGCTGATGATGACCTCCTCGGTGATAGCGTTGACGTTGTCGCGGATCTGCTTATCGGTAAGCGCCGGCTTGGGCGGCGCGGCGGGTGCCCCTAGCGGTAGCCAACCAGACGTAAGCCAACCTATGACCCCAAGGATAAGCACGGTGCCTAGAGCCAGTAGGGTATACATGGCCCCAGTCAACGCTCCTAGTACCAGCCAACAGAGGGAGGCCCATAGGCCGGCCGCTGTCCAGACGACTGCCGCCCAAACTGCTCCGAGGGCCATAAGGGGGTAGCCGATGAAGACCTCAATGAAGCTGGTGGGGTGGAAGATGGCTAGGCCGGCAAGCGTGAGGCCGATGACCACAAGGAGGTGGATCTCTACGCGGCACCGATCGGGGTTATCCTTGTGCGCGAAGACGTACAGTGCGCAGATGGCCGCGGTCAGCATGACGATGAAGAAGGCGATGCAGGGTAGGAGGAGGCCGGCAGAGGCCGCCGCTATGATACCGATGACGATATTGGACACGGCGATGAAGGCCAGACCACCCAGCGTTCCCCATACCACGGTCAACGCTACCGTGAAGAAGCCTAGAGCTGGGAACGGATTTTCCTGCCCGAAGAACCTCTCAGCCTTTCGGTCCGTCCAGTGGAGCAGATCAGTAACCCGAAGCATCCTAGCCACCCACCGAACCTCAAGGGTCAGGTAGACCAGTGGGCGGAAGAGGGTGAGGGAGAAGAGGGCTAACCAAAACGCCGGGCAGAGGCTTGCTCCGCTGGGTACCCGCTTGGTCCACAAGGGGTTGACAAACAGGTAGGCGTAGGCTCGGTATACCCACGATGTGCGGGAAAACCATGCGAGGTAGGTGGATTCGGGGACGAGTGGCATTGTGATGGGAGGGTTAGGTGGTCAATCAAGGATGACGGCCGCCAGCGCAAGAGCCGCGGCTCCGCAGAAGATCGTGAGGCCTACCGTAAACCCCCCCGATCAACACCATGACCAACGTGATGCCTAGCTTGACCGCCCAAGCGTAGGCAAAGGCGGCGGGCACCTGTGCCACGGCCCAACTCCACAGGAGGTAGAATGCTGTACCGGGTATGGCGGCGATGACGGCACAAAAGAGGCCGGCGAGGCCTAGTTTGAGAGTGGCTTTGGTGGAGGAATGCATAGGGTGGGAAAAGACAGAGGGGCTAGGATGGCGTGATATTGGAATAGTCTACCGTAACAGGATTGGATAACGGCGTCTCTAGGGGAGAGACCTCATTTGAGGGGAGAGGGTGATTGGCGGCCACGAGATGACATAGCTCGATGAATCGGGCAGCTGTAAAGTCGGTCTTCAGGCTGTTGATGTCTTTGTGTACGATGACGATATTGGATGCGGTATAGTGACCTTTGGAATCGAGACGATCGATACTGGCCTCGTGGCGCTGGTACTTCTCAATGTTCTCAGTGTCAAACTTGATGGGTATTCCAGAGAAGTAACATAGCTTATTCTGTTTTACATATTGAGCTGCAATCTCTTCTAGCGTTAGGTCGCAGTGCTGTCTTCCGAATCTGGTGACACGGGCTTTAAGATTACGTAGGTAGCTAGAAGGTACTCCGTCTACGACGCGCCTGTTGCGTCGCGCTCGTTCTTGCTTCTTTTCTCTATATCCGCAGCCGCAGGACGCTGACCGACCAGAAAGCAACTGATCCGATCGGTGGAGACGCTCTTTGCCGCAGTCGCATTTGACTACCCAGAGAGCGACTCTACGCAACCCCCTTTTAGTACGTCCTATCACTGTCCATTTACCGAACTTCTTGCCGAGCAAATCATGTTTTACAGGATACCGTTTACATCCACAAGATTTCGTGGCGCCCGATGTTAAATCACTGCGGACTACCAGCTTCTCTTTAAGACATACACAAACACAACGATAGACGCGTTGCTTGCGATGGTTACGTTCGGCCTCTCCCAGTACGGTTAGGTAACCGTACTGGTCGCCGGGATTTATCGAATACTTGAGTGGAGCCCCCACTCTATTCGGCGTTGATGGGTACGATGGCCGAAAGGAACAGGAGCTTGCTGAGCATGACGACCTGTGCCTTCGAGAGCTTCGTGGCCTTCAGATCGATGTTCACCGCAGATGATACGACTGTCTCGCCGACGAAGACATCTTTGTATTGAATCGTACCACTTAGACCCGGCACGTCATCCGAGCTGGCGAAGAAAGCCGACTCGTCAGCGGTAGCCGAGAACACTTGACTCTCGGACGGCAGGGGTTCGTTGACGCGAATGTCGACCGCGTAATAGCCCTCGCCAGTGGAACGTCGGTTCTTGGCTTCGACCCAACGGATGTTGCCCGTGAGTACATCGGAAGCGCGACGATTCTCGGCGGGGTATTCGAAACGAAGGTTATTAAAATACCAGCAATTTCTGTTGTAGTCAAATAGCATTGTGCCATTTACGGAAGTTTCGGGATAGATGCCGACCGGCCCGCGCGGCAGAACGTGGTTGTCGAACGACATCTTATCGTAGTTCACCAAAACGATCTTGCCGCCCTTCCCGCTCATCAGGGTCACGGCATCCTTCTTCAACTTGGCCAGTCCCGACGCGGGCGGTGGCTTACCGTTGGCAGTGCCCCCAAAACGGGACTCGAAGCCTTGCGCCGCGCCGATACCGTTGATGGCGAACTTGACGCCGGGCTGATCGCCGAACTTGAAAGCATTGTTCTCGTCAACCGGAGCGTAGCCAAAGGCTTTGCCAACGACGCGGCTCTGTCTGATATTTGCCGGGTTGATGACCTCCAGCTCCATGTCGTAGATCACGCGCCCCATCTGGTTCTTGCTGACGGTGTTCTTGATGAACGGCAGCTGCGCGATGGTTCCCTTGAAGGCCGCGCTGTTGGCCACGTTGAGGTTGAGGGTATAGACGTCCGTGATCCCCTCCTTGCCCGGTGCGCGGCGCGTGCGGTAATCGATTGATAGCGATCCGGTGATGGGGAGGGATGGGACTGGTTCAAAGGCGGTAGGAGCCTTGGTCTGGGCCAATGCCGAGAGGGCGAATAGCCCGCAGAGGATGGTGATGACGATGCGTTTCATAGGGAAAGGATGAGGGGCTTAGGGGGATGGTGGGACGTATTCACTGGTGGTCGTTTCGGAGGAGGAACCTCCACCGGAGAAGAGGACCACCCCGAGGATGAAGAGGATGAGGAGACCGAGGGCTTGGAGGATGCGGGTTTTCATGATTCGAGGAAGATGAAGGACAGGACGAGTGCCGTGACGCAGGCCCCCGCCGCCTCGGTCTTGTCAAAGCACCCGAGGGCAACCGCCCCAATGAGCAGGACGACACGAAGGGTCCACACGCCGATGGCATGGATGATCTCGGATTTGGATTCGGTGCTCATCGGGCGCGCGCTTTGGTTGAATCGAGTGCCTCCACCGGGATGGCGGTCGTGGATGGCGCGGGTAAGGCGGCCTTGGCGGGCGTAACGTTGATCTCCACGGCCTCGCTCTCCATGAGGAGGGTGTCAAGCTGCGAGAACGCGAGGTTCATGCCCGTCTCGATGGTGTCGAACGAGCACTCGACCTTGAGCTTCGCAAGAAATTCAGCCTCGACCTTACCGGCATCGGCGCGCAGGTCGGCGGCGGCCAGTGCCATGGCCCATTTGGCCTTGGCCTTGGTGATCTCCCCATCGAAGGCTCTCATCTGCTTCTCGGCCACCACCCACTGTTCGCGCGACCGCTTGAGGAGGAGGACCATCTTGTCGTAGATCTGCTGGAACTGCTCGGCTTCAGTGGGGTAGTCCCGCTTGAACTGGACCAGCTTGGAGCCGAAACCTTGGGTCTTGGCGGCAAGGGTCTCAATCTTGGTCTTGCGCTCGTTGAGGAGCTGGCTGCGACGGAGGTACTCACCCTCCAACGTTTCGATTGGGTTGCGCGCCGCCTCGGCCTTGATGAGACGCAGGCGCAGGTTCTTGGCCGCGTCGCCCAGCATGGGTAGCACGGTCCATGTGATGGCCATCACGGCTCCGGCGGCGAGGAGGCCGATAAGCCCGGTGATCGCTGTGAAAATGTAGGGAGCTAAAACAAACCCGACGACAAGGACACCAGCGGCCTTGGTGATGGTGGCCCACTTCTGGGCTCTTTGTTCCGGGGACAGGGGGAGGGTTGACATGATTAGATGGTGAACGATGGCAGGTTTAGAGGAGAAAGTCAAGTGGGGTAAAAACCCTAGGCGTTGCTCCTCTCGTACAGATCATTCCAGAGGGCCAACTGTGTCTCGGTCTCGGCTGGGATATAGGGGAGGTCGTGCTCGCCCTCAACCCATACGCTGGTCCCATCAGCGAAGACCACGGTGCTGATCTTGAAGACGGGGGTGCTGTGGCCAAACTCGTGGCTTATATAGCCGTGCAGATCGGCCACCGGCTTGCCCATCAGCTTGGAGAAGCTGAGGTTATCAGAAGGCTTCGTAGCTCCATCGATCTGGAACGGGGTGAGGAGGGACATGGACGGCACTCTAGCAGAGACACGGTCTGGCGGTCAAGGAATAGATTGGCGGCCTTGAGGGGTATAAGGCCCGCTTATGGGACCTATTCGCCATCCGAATGGCTACCTAGGAGGAACCATGCAACCACCTCGATCGCCCAGTAGACTGGGCCGGCCAGTGTAGCCATCACCCAATTGGGCATCCAGCGCGGGGCGGCGGCTTGTGTCGCCCACCAGAACCCCCCAATGGACCATGCGAGTAAAACGGTGGCGATGAAGGGGAGGGAGATCATAGCTGGGGAGTCAGTAGAGCGGTTAAGGCCCAGTCGCGGCGCGCGGGAGATACCTGCGAGGCCCAACGCGAGGCGGCCAACTGGCGGGCGGCTTGGGGATAGGAGCGGCGGCTCAAGGCGGAACGGAAGGCGTAGAAGCGGTGGAAGCCAACGCGGCCGCATCCGAAGGCTACGTGGATAACGGCTAGTTGGATGGGGGGAGGGAGATCATCAAAACCTGCCACGCCAGACCGGCAACAGTCGATTGACCATGAGACGTCCCGGAGCAGAAAAGCCTCTACTTCGATAGGGGTATAGTGGCGCGCCTTCTGGCCATTGGCCGTGAGGTTGTGGCCGACGCCCACGCTATAAGCTGGACCATCCCGGTAGGGCGTCAGGGTGTAGCCCTCGAACCGCAGCAGGCTGGCGCGGATGTCGGCCAGTGAAACGGGCGCGCCGCGCAGAGCTAGGCCACCGAGAACCACCAACACGATCGCGCACAGCAGGATCTGCCGGCGGCGCGAGGGGAGGGGTGGGGGCATCATGACGAACGGGGGCCATCATCCCAGAGGATGACAGCGATGATGAGCAGGATAGCTGCGAGGAGGCAGGCGAACACAGGGGAAAGAGCGGGGGCTTGGTGGACAGCATTAGCCATCCGGCACGGGACAGCACCCCAGACCCGGTATACCACAAGGCTTGACCCCGCGGTCAAACCAAAGGGTTACTGATTGGAGGACGGCGAGCCGGCCTTGACCGTCTTGGTGGTCTTCGGCTTGGTGGCTTTCGGCGTCTTAGCGGGTTTACGGGCCATAGGATGGATTGGTTGATTATCAGACTTGACGAGACCACCCTAGCAGAGGTGGGCAATGCATGTCAAGCCTCATCTCAAGCAAAGGTGCCGTGCCGCATTCGGCGGACGTAGTTGCGCTCCCAGAAGGTGTCCAGTGTAGGCTCGGGGTCCATGCCGATCTCGGTGAGGTAGGCGGCGGCGGTCTCGCGCGCATAGGTCAGGTCTGTAGTCAGGCGGCGGTATTGGTAGGTGGTCAGCGTGAACCGCTCGTTACGGTACCACGCCGTCATCGCCTCGTCCCTCTCCTTGCCCTTCAACGCCGCGATAGCGTCAAGCTGCTCGCCATAGTGGCGGAACCACCTGTCCACGAATGAGACCTGAAGCCTCAGCTCCCCCGCCGTCCGCGGCATGTCAAACCACCGCAGCTCATAGGTGGATAGCGACGATTTGCCACCGTGCGAGCGCGCTATACGCTGCCGAATGGCTGAGTTATCCGAGGAGAGAGCCGCGCTGTGAGCGACGTCAGAGGCGTTACGGGCGGTGAATCGCCTTTTCCGGCGCAATTCATCCATGGCCCGAAGGCTAGATGGGTCAATCGCGACCCTGCTGTTCCGGTTGTCGCTCCACTGGGCATACAGCCATCTCATCCATGGGTTATTGGCGTACGAGATGGTCAGGGCGCGTTCCAGCAGGTAGAGGTAGACCAAATAGTGGGAGCCCTCATGCCAAAAGTCCGTCCCTACGTGGATGTGGCCGCCGCCTGTGGGGTAGTCTTGTATGACGCCGCGACGGTCTCTCTCGACATGGGGGACTAGATCTAGCGCGGCTGCGCTCTCATAGATCCCCTCGAAGGCATCGTTGTATATGTGGTGAGCCGGAAGCGGCACGTTACCCATCTCGATGCACCAGCTGGCGTGTGGCTGACCGAGCCATGTGGCGCGGAACGTATCGGCCCGAGCCTTGAAGAGCCCACGAACCGGGTGCTCTATGTGCTCGGCCAACGACCGAATACGCGCATCCTTGGCCATCTCTTGGTTAAGGGCCGCGGCGGCGGCCTGCGCCTCTCTCTTGCGGCGGAACTCGGGCCACCGAGGCCAGTGCTTACGAGGCAGAAACGTCAGTTCTAGTCCGTATAACGGTTGCAGCATGACCACACCATGCCACGGCGGCTGCCGTCCTGTCAAGCCTTATCGGCGCGAAACGTCGGGAACGTTGGTGTCCAGCAGACGGTGGATAGCATCCTTCTCGTCGCGGTTCAAGTGATCACACCCAGTTGTACTCAGCCGATAGGCCTGAACGAGCTGGACCGCGCGCTTGACGCGCCTACGGTACACGGGCGAGGCGGTGCGCCACTTCCACTGGGCAACATCCCCTTCGCAGCTATCGGTGGGCGGATATCGGCGCACTCGCAGCTTGTTGGTCGGGCGGTGAGGGAAGTCGGCTGGGGTCAGGCGGCCGGTAGGATCGTTGGGTCGGCTAGGCATAACGGGCTTGTCTGGTTACGCTACATCAGATTCGGTGTCGGACCAGCGCATCGTGTCGCGCGGGTCACTGTGGAGGTATTCGTCCAGCGTGAGGTCGGTGGTGGAGAGGTAGTCGGGGATGACGCCGTAGTCAGGCCCCACCTCGTGGTGCCAAAAGGTTTCGGTGAGCACCGCGGCCTCAACCTCCAAGTCGGTCTCATTGAGGCAGATATGGCCCACCGAGTCTCCCTCCTCATCAAGGATCGATTGGCGGACGGCCTTAGCCTTGTACAGCTGGGCAAACAGGTAGAGTCGGACGGCGGTCTTAGCCCTCTCCACTGGCATGCAGAAGTAGGCGGTGTTGAGGTGGCGGCCAGCGTGAAACAGCGGCTCGCGCGCCTGCCTGCGCCACTCCCCCTGCAACGTGGGGTACTGACTCTCCCCCCCGAAGGAGCTGAACAGGTTGGAGGCCCGCTCAATGAACTCGGGGCTGCCGCGCAGCGTGATCGCTTTGCATGACCCATGGATGCAGCGGCCATACTCTCCCGGTGGGTCCGTCAGCAGCCCATAGTAGGCCTCGGGCGGCGGCGGGTTGACGAGCGGGGCCACGGGGAGGAAGCAGAGGTCACTCATTAGGGTTGGGCTTGATGCCTAGAAGAGAGGCTGATACGGCCAGCTCACGATCAATGCGGGCCTTGACGCCCCTGATGCGCTGAAGCGTTTCCTTCTCATCGGCCTCCAGCTGACGCTTGGCCGAGCGAACAATCTTGAGATGCAGCTGCTCCCGGATGCAGGCCTTGGCCATGGATCGGAGTGAGGCGACCACTAGCGCTTTGGGCGACGGCATAGGCTGAGGGGATTGGTGGGTTGGCTGGCATGGAGGATATACACCCTTCGCTAACGCGCCGCCCTGCGCCGCCCCTTGACCATCCGGACACCATCGGTGTAAATATCGGGCTCAGGCGGTAGGAGCGGCGGGTCTTCCGGCACAGGAATGGGGCCGGCGAACTGGTGGTCACGCCAGTTTTGCAGCCACACAACGTCATTGGGCCGGGACCCGTAGCGGACACTCAGCTCAGTCTCGCCTTCCTCCCGATAGATCCTCACGATATCCTCCTCGTGGTTCGCGTTTTCACGATGGAACCACCAACCGATCCGAGCCACGGTCTGACAGTCAACCCATACGAGAGGAGAGTGCTTGGAGGCCATAACGGGCTTATCGGGTCGTAGGTTCTGCGGCCGCCTTGGTCAACCACTGGACGTCCCAATGGTGATCGGCGGTGGCGAGATCCGGCAGGTGTGCCGTGATAGAGTGCTGGTCGGGGGCGTCCGTCTGTTTGCCTCGCCGGCTGGCTGTCTGCCCAAACGTGGTGCTGACGAAGAGGTCTACCGAGGGTAGCCGCTTGAAAGTGGCCTTGTAGGCGGCGGTGATTCGGTTGAAAACATCTACTGCTTCCTGAACGGAGCCAACCTTAGCGATGGTGACCGATGGCATACGGGGACTATAGCAGGGGTGGCTGATGCAGATCAAGGACAATCGGACAGTCCGACGAGATCACTGTGCCGCGGGCGGGGGCTGGGTATCCTCTGATGTGGGGTCCAGTTCGGCCACCAGCTCATTGTACAGCTCGGGTCCGAGCGCGCGGCGGACGAGCATGCCCGCATATATCGCCAGTTCGGTGCCGTAGGTAGCGGCATCACGATCCTTTAGCTCTATAGCACTGGCACCAGCTGATCCGATGCAGACGAGGATGGCTTGCCATTCATCCCGACTGAAAGGTGCAGGGGCTTCGGGGGTCATCGGCCGTCCTCCCGATCAGGAGCACTGATCCAGTAGTACAGGTTGTCCGCGTTCCAGCCGATAACGGCTCCGATCATGGCAGAGGCCCAGAGAGGGACGGAGATCATGACCAAGACCAGTAGTTGAGCGGCTATAATGACCAGCAGTAGGCGCATCGGGGGGTTCATAGGGTCTCCTTTCGCACGACCACAATCTCGACCGGTAGCCTCGTCTTGATCCTCACCTTGGGGCTATCGGTCGCCGCCAAGCTCTTGGCCTTCAGGCGTTCCATGGCCTCCACAAAGGTCTTGATGGCCCGATGATTACGCTTGCCCCGACCTCGGCCCGGCGTTTCGTTGTGATGAGCCACAGCCTTAGCCAAGCGTTGAAGGAGGGCGTCACCGTGGTACGTATCGGTCGTGTCATCAGGTACCGTTACGATAAATCCGCCCGTTTGGACAGCGCGCGCCACGGCCTCGTCATCAGATCTCAGCAGAACGACGAAGCGGTTCTTGGTTTTGGGAGCCTTGTCCTTGGCGCGATCGGCGGCAGCCTCGCGGGCAGCCTGTTCAAGGTCCTTGACGATGCTGAGGAGTGTGCTCTGATCCACACGCTGGCGGAGGACATCAACGATGTCGCTGAGGGGAAGGTTAGGGTCGTTGGTTGGCATGAGAGGGGGCGTTGAGCCGGCGGGCGATGACCTCGCGGATCGCGGCAGCCGAATCGAGGTAGGCGACCTTGGCGTTGTGGGGGAGGCGGGTGTAGTGAGCTTTAGCCTTCCGGTAAAGGTGGCGATCGGCGGGCGTCATGAGGCGCGGGGCCGGTAACAAGAGGACGGCTCGGATGGTCTTGGCAGCTATTGCTCGCATGGGGTCAGGATAGCGGGCTTGGGGGTAGGGTGTCAAGGTCGGCGTCGCTCAGATCGATCGAGGCTTCCGTGACAACCTTGTAGGTGACATCGTAAACGCTATTGCGGGTCTCGATCGTAACGGTGTGGCGGACCTCATCGTGTACCACCCCTTGGACCTCGCTGGTCTCGAACAGGCCAACGCGTTTGAGACCATTGCGTTCCGTACGCAAGACGATCCAGCGGGGGCCTACGGTGGGGAGCACGTCGGTATACCCCTTGACGGCATAACCATCTGGCATATCAGACCTTGGCTCACCCTTAGCCACCCGCTTCGTGATGGTGACCGAGTAGAAGGGTTGGTCAGTGGTGGTCATGGCAGGAGGCTCCGCAGGTATGTCCAAAGCGGCGGACGAGGACCAAGGCTATAGCTAGGGCGACGATGATGAGGCCAGATATGGCGGGCTCTGGCACGGGATGACCCTTACCCTTACTGTTGGGCTGGGATTGATCGTAGGGGACCCATGCGTCGGTGGTCGTGGTCATGTCAGGGGGCTCCCATCCGGACCACAACCCTTAGAGGCCCAATAGTCGCGATAGTACGCCGCCTCGGCGGCAATGTCAAACGGCTTGCCAGTCAGGCGACAGTAGAGAGCTTTGAAGATGACCGCTGAGGCATCGTCCCCATGCCATATCCCGTGCTCACGTAACCAACGGCTGATAGGGGTTCGTCCATGCCAAAGGCCCCATCCATTCCTCATGGCCATTCCGCCTCCGAAGTGGGCATAGCCAAACGGGTGCTCGGGGTCCTCCCGTTGGGCGGCGGCCTTGTCTTCCTCGGTCATGCCGGCGACGATCTGATCAACAGCCTCATCAAGGGTCTCGGGGATAGGCGGGAGATCGGGGCGGTCGAGCTGGCTCATATGGATAGCGGGTCTACGGGGATGATGCGCTTGAGATAGGCGGTCGGACGGGTATGGTCGCGGTCGTCCTCCATGATGACGGCTACCAGTTCCCAGCCCTCTAGCCCGAGGGTGTTCAGGTCCACAACGTGAGCGGAGATCACCTTGTACTCAAACTGGTTGTGATACAAGGGGTTGAAAGGGTGGGTCATAGGACAGGCTTACCGACCATAGACTGATGGCCCGACGTGGGGTGGCTGGATATTCTGAGCCAGCGTAACGTTGGGCGCATCCCATCCATCCCCAGCCGTTGTACCCTTGAGGTGCTCGGGAGTCTCGGCCTTGGCGGTATAGGTCACCCGACCCGGACAATTGGGGTTGGTGCAAACGTAGTGGGTCATGTCCTTCCACAACCCGCCGCATACGTTGCAACGGTCAAGGCTGCTATCCTGCGGTATAAATGGTGGCCACGTCCACGGCCACGGAACCTGCCGCGCCGCATCGGCCTCCAGCTCTGCAATGCGCCGCTCAAGGGCCGCCTGCCTCTCCTCAACCTTCGCTTGCCGCGTCTCAAGGTCTCGCAATCGAGCCGCCGCAGCTTCCTCAGAGGATGGTAGGGGGCAGTTATCCTGATGGGGGTTCATGATGTGATCTGGTCAGGCCGGATGGTGGGTTGATGGGAGGGCGGCTGTGGGGTCGGTGGAGCTGGTGGCAAGCTTCCCCGGTGACGCCTGAAGAGGTCGGCGGGGGCCACGTGCTTGACCTCCTTAGCGTCAGCCCAGTTAACCCCGGCTAGGGCCGCGATACCCTTGCGTAGGTAGGCTGCGGCTGCGACAAAGCCCGCTCTCTCCAAATGTAAGGCTACCGTGAGGGTGTGCTGATCCAGTTCGGATAGCTCGATGTGCGGGGTCATAGGAGCTTCAGTTATCTGCTAGGTTATCGGGCGGTATAGAGGCAATCATCAGGTTGGTGGTCTCACTGATGCAGAGCAGCAATACCTCCTCAGCTATCTCTAAGGCCGCAATCGTTGGGCGGGGGATATCGTTGGCGCGCGCCGTGGCCAAGCCTACCCGGATCTCAACCAGCATCTCCTTCCAACCTTCCACTAGGGCGAATAGACGGTAGCAAGGTACCACGATGGTGGCGGGGTCAAAGGCCATAGGGGGACTATACCGACAGTGGGGGTGGGGTGTCAAGCCTCGCGTTCCACCTCTGGAGGGCTAGCTGCGCGCAACGCTCCTGAAACTGCGCGGCCATCTCGCCGGCCCCGGCGGCCACGGTCGCCTCTATCAGGTCGGGCGAGTCGGACAGGATGATAGCAGCCAGCTTGCGACGCTCTGCCTCCTCCATAGGTCCCATACGGATGACCTTGTCGATGCGCCCGGGCCGGGTGCTGCGAGTGTGTCCGTTGGTGGGTAGACCTAGTGCGGGGTCCACCATATCAAGGTGGTTCATGGTGATGAACAGGAGGACGCCGTCAGAGGAACCGATCCCACCGATGGTGTTGAGCAGGCAGTCGAACGTCAAGCCGTCCCTCTGCTTGCCTTGAACGGCCACATTGACCCGATGGTGGAACGTCACATCAATATCTGAGATGAGCGCAATGGCCGGCGCGTTCTGCATCACCGTCTTCCAGTCCTCGGTAAACCCCCGGTTGTCATAGGTGGACAGGTCGAACGTATAGATGGGCAGGTCGTGCAGGATGGCTAGGTTGCGGATGAGGGTCTCCTTCCCACAACCCGGCGGCCCAGCGATGGCATAACCGCGCCGCCAGCTTATCCCCCTCGACCTGAACCAATCCTCCGCCTTAAGCCATGTCCCTATCTCGGTGAACTGATTAAGGATCTCGGGGGTCACAGGGTGACACACAAAGGGAGCCTTGTCCTCGGATGACCGCTCGGTCAGGTCCTCGGGCTTCCAGATCAGGGAACGCACCTCGCCGCGCCGCAGCTGATTGAGGGTGTCACCTTCGGAAACACCTGATAATGGTGCGTCCCCTTTGCTCACCTCTATCCTTGCCCTACCTTGATCCCCAACGGACCCAACCGATCCATGCATCCTGATCACATTGAAGCGTCTCACCCTGCGACCCGAGGCCTCCATCGTGATGTGGGACTGGCGTACGCGGTTGTACTCGGTGACAGCCGTCACGAGCAGGTCGTCCACCTTGAGGGTGCCGCGGATGAAGTAGAGGGTGGAGGGCATCGCGTTACCCGTCTGGTAGCCAACGTTGGGAGCATTATCCGTGAACCCCACCTTGAACACTACGGGTACACGCCCAACCCAGAAGAGGCGGGGTTCCGATGCTACGCTTTCGTACGGGACCACCTCGACGCGCCGCTTGGGGGCTACGAAGGTGGTGATCCCCCCGAACATTTTCATTCCCAATGGCGACGGCGTCCCGCGCGCCCAGCAATAGGCCATCACGGCGCGACTGGTCTCCTCCTTGAGGATGATGCGGCAGACGAACAGGTCGCCGAACCAGCTGAGGGCGGTCCGGATATAGCCCCAACCCGTGCCGAGCAGCGCGCCGGCCGCTGCAATGCCCGCCCAAGAGGTTAGGCTGAGGGTGCTAAGGTCCATGTGATGCTGTAGCGAGTCAACATAGCATCCACTCTCTGTTCAAAGGTGTGCCAAGCCGCGGCCAAGGCCTTGTCGGTGGCCTTAAGCATCGCGGCCAAGCGGGTGGGGTCCGTCCAACCCAAGGGTGGTGGCAAGCAGTCGGCCAACTGACCTATGCTTTGGACTGGATCGGCGAACAGGATGTAGGCCTCCGATGGCCGGATGGGGCTCTGGTGATCGGCTTTGAGTCCTGAACAGCAGAACAGGGTGGTAGCTCCGAGAAGGTTGAGCTTGGCCACGAGGTGGGCGATGGAGGCGTCCACTCGCGCGCCACCTTCGCTGGTATCCAACCCGTTTAGGCTTGAGTGGTCCAAGCCGCGTATGGTGCATACCCTCAACGGTTTGCGGTCTGTGGCCCACGGGCGCGTGAACCAGAAGGGGGCGGAGACGGTGATGGGGCTAGGCATAAGGGAAGGGTTGGAGGGTCTTGGGAAGGTAGAGGGGATGTCCCGGCGCGCCATCCTTGGTCACCTTCAATGCCGTCAGTCTGCCACTCAGCAATCCCTTGACCGTCTCGTCGCGGCCTCGGTGTCGCGCATGGACACCCCAACAGGCCACTATCAGAGATGTCTGGGCGGCAATGGCCATAAGGTGGTGGTCGTTATCGGGACCAATAGGGTCGGACGCGGCCATCATTACGCGCGGATCGGTGGCGCGGTAGGCAAACACGTTGGTCATCACGAAGCCATCAAATCCCCAGCTCTGACTAAAGCCCTTGACTCGGCGCAAGGTAGGGTCCAACTGTTGCTCATCAGCGGTTGACGGGTTCAGCCCTATCCACATGACCAGCTTCGGGAACTGGACGGTGTTCCAGATATGGGTCAGCAGGTATCGGTAGAGATGATCTGGACTGAAGACACAGGTGGAGGACTCGCGCGGCATTGGGGGTAGTCTAGCCACCTTATGGTATGGCTGTCAAGAGGGAGAGGGTAACGGTGGCATCCTTTCCGATCCCTCGGGGGCGAGGCCCCTGAACGGGAGGCCCTTTTGCCTACTGCGGGAGCGTAGCGATCCGCGCTGTCTGCCTACACTGAGCCTGAGCAAGGGAACGATTGGTTACGCGAGGGGCGTGACTGGGTTCCGCTCAGGCTCAGTGTGTAGATGGGGTGACGGTTGGGCCACTGGGTCTACTGTAGCACACTGGCGTTACCGCCAGTCATCATGCTATCATCGGGGAGTACATTCCTTGAAGACCCGGCGTGGTGCAGCCCCGTCCGATACGAGGGGACGGGGAGGACCACTTGCCGCATGACGAGAGGTGCGCGGCTTTCACGGACGAGCTACTGACCACGCAGAGAAACAGGCTCCACGGAAGCCCCCATTTCGTCCCCTATCCCTAGGGGATCAGTCGTGTGTGGTGGGCGCGACCCCAATCCGCAGGAACGACCCCCGGCTTTCACCGGCTGTTGGCTCGTGGTGTGATGGGGTATCTCGCCCCATCGTGTCTTTGCTGCACGCTACAAGTGCCCAGAGATTGTGCCCGCCTACTTGCGCACGGTGTAACGCGCCGCTGAGGGCATAGGGACCTATGGCGTCTGAGCACCTGTGGTACCGAGGGGTATCAAAACCTCAGTATCCATATACACCAACTGCGGGAGGGTTTGGGAGAGAGGCGGTAGACTCGGCGCACAGTCTCAGAACTGCCGCCTCGGTGATACCCCATCGCCGCCTACAAGGACGATGGCCGGACGAGCGGTGCCCGTCAAGGATATGATAGGATACACCCGTGCGGGTGTCAATCCTCACCTCAGGCCCAAAGCCGCCGCCAAGCCCGCGCGACCAACTGGCCGCCGACGATTGCCCAAGCGGTCACAGAGCGGGGGGATCTATACGTTGCCCTCCCATCATTTACAATCCCGGCACAAGCAGTCGGCCGCCAGCCTACTCGGGGGCTGAATACGTAGGCTTGGTGGTACCACCGGATGGTTTCACCTATGGATAACCTCCGCCACTTGCGGTCGCCATCATCGTCTGGGCTTAGGACAGGGTGGTTAGGATGAGCCTCGGTCATGATGGACATGGTAACCACCTTGGGCGGCGGGTGTCAAGCATCGTGCGCGTTATCGATCGATGTGAGAGGAGTGTGGCGTACGGGCTTGCGGCGACGTCTGCGCAACAGGGGCTTCTGACCGCCGTTGCGCCCAAGGACGTCACGTTTCCACAAGCGCTTGAGCATGTTGTTCGACTGTGCAGCGAGGTACGAGGGCGAATGACCCGCAGACACAAGGTACCTTATGACGACGGGGCGAGAGGGGATATCAAGGCTCAACCGTCGAGCGCGGCGTTTACGAGGACGTGGCAAGAGCTGCATACCGAATCAGGTCCACAGATGCGGAACGAGCGAGACAATCGTGGTCATGTGCTGCCTATCCAGCTCAGTCATCTCGGCCTCCAGCCGCCAGACCTCCTTATAGGCCGCGGTGCGCTCGGGGTTGGGCTGGTTGAAGTCGGCCAACCAATCCTCCAAGCTGGTATCAAGTGGGGGTAACGGAGGATGGGCGGCCTCAATCCGGGCTTGGTGGGCGGCGCGCCCCGTCTTAGCCCACGCATAGACCGCCTTTAGCTGGGCCTCCTCAGCGGCCAAACCGGAGCCGGGCCAATCAGTCACACCGAAGCAGTCCTCCTCCTCAACGAAGTGGACCACAACGGCGAACAGGAGGTCCGGGACTAGGTTGGTCTTATCGGTCCAGTCCCTCGGGATCTGCTTGGTGAGCCACCGTTGGCGCGGGAAGAGGCGGGTGGTTACCTGTGCGTGCCACCAATGCTTGACACCCCAGATGGCGTGGCGGACAGGGCGCGGCAAATGGAAGACCACTTCGCTGGCAGTCTCGTCTACCCACCAACGCGCGCGAGTCCAGCGCGAGATGGGCGCACCGCTTCCCTTGATTGCGTGGGCGAAGGTGGTGGTGAGGGAGTCAGGGTCCGGTGTCATGGATGGTAACCTAGCCGATAAGCTCAGGCGTGTCAAGCCCTCTGATAGGCCTCGCCTCTCAAATATCTGATGACATCCTCAAAACTCTCCACCTTGACGACAGCTACGCCCTCAGCTATCTCGAAGGAGAGCCCCTCCTCGATCGCGTTTTGGAACCGGCGAGGGTCCAAGACGGTCGCAAAGGTCAACTGGTCATTGAGACCGAACACTAGTGTAGCCTCACGAGGTACATCAGTAGGTCCGGTGTAATGGATGGTGAGGGCTTTGAGGATGGCATCACCCACCCTGATCGAATTGAGGGAGGTGATGTAGTCGTCGGGACACTCGGCGGCGGCCAAAGTGTCGAGGCGGGTTAGGCAGGAGGGGAGGGTCATACGGGGATAGAGTCATCCTTGGCCTTCTTGAGGCGCACAGGACACGGTTGGATGATGAGGCTGTCGCTGAAAACCAATCGACCGTCGCGACTGAAGACGCCCTTGACCAACACGATGTCGTCGGGCTCAGGTAGGCGGCCATTGAAGGACCGGCACGCCTCAACCCGCTCGGCCCCATAGCACATCAGCATGATGGAGCCGGTGTCATCACTGACCATGCCGCGGAGGTAGGGTGTACCATTGGCCTTGCTCGCGCCGGCCTTCAGCTCATCCACGAAAGCCACGAAGGTGATGGGGTCCTGCCTGACGCGCTCCCCATCCTCGGGCGGTGTTTGCTTGGCGAAGGCCTCGCCGCGCGCCTTGACATCAGCCACCGGGACCAAGCCATTGATGCGCTCGCTGTACACCTCCCACAAAGATGAGGTATAGCTCCATCCGAGGAGACTCCGTTCCATGATGTACGAGGCCAGTTTTTCGTGCTTAACGTTCCCTAGGTACAGCTCGTAGTAGGGCAGGTATTTGCGCCGCAGTGTTTCCATCTGGCTCTCTGCCATCAGGGGTGTCCCCTTCTCGTTCTTGACAGTGGGGAGGGCGCGGAGGATCTCGATGATATCATCGGTCCCATGTTGAAGCCCATACTGCTTGACCTTCAGCTTCTGGTTGTCGGTCAACAGGTTGTACGTCTGAGCATCCAGCGCGAGCTTGATGCGCGATGTCCCCGGCCAGCTGATAGCTCCCGCGTATATCAGCCCAGTCAGCATGTTGATCTGGATATGGGCCGCCTTCGTCTGGTCGAACAGGGCGAACTTAGTCTCAAAGGCCTTGCCGCGCAGGTCGGTCAGCTTGGCGAAGGTTGCCTCACTGATCCCCTTGATGGAAGCTAGGCCGTAACGGATGGCGTCACCCTCAATCGTGAAGTCCATCTCGGACCGCAGGATGTCGGGAGGCAGCAGCCTGAAGCCGGCGCGCGTCATCTCGGCGATGATGGTGTTGAGGTACTCCGTAGGGTTGGGCTCCTCCTTCGCCAAACGAAGCATGGTGACGTAGAAGGCGAGGGGGTGGCGGGCCTTCTGAGAGGTGGTCGCGGCCGTTAGGCAGGAGTATTCGATGGCGTGACTGTTGGACACGCTGATGCCGTTGGCGTAGAAGAGGTGGTCGGGGTGGGCAACCTCAAGATCTAGCGTCACGACGGGAGGCTGCTCCTCCACCGAGCGCAAGACCGTGTCATCGTCATCGGTGATAGCCCAGTCCTTAACGTGCAACGGGCAGCGTTCCATCCAAACGTCCTCTAGCCTCCGCATCTGGCCATCCGTGCAGAGGAGCTTGTGGTCGAGCGAGCAGACCACCTCGTGTCCACCGAACGTCCGCGCACAGTACATAGGCTTGGACTCTCCCCAGTGGAGAGCGAGCACCTCTACGTAGTGATCGGTGGCCGAGTCGGTGTCATACGCTAGCACCCTCTCCCCAACCCTGACATCAGTCATCGCCTGAGGACCCCGGAGCTGGGTGATGACCGTGGTCAGGGGGTGGAGACACTGGTTGAAGCTGTAGTCCGCGCTGGCCAGACACGTGGCCCAGAAGGTGTCGATGACATCCTTGGGTATCCCGCGCGCCGCACCGTTGGCCCGAATGACGTCCTCCCACTTGAGCATATCCTCCCGCTTCTTCTTGCCGCAGGCATACCGGACACTGTCGGCATCCACGCCAGACATGCCGAGCACATCGCGGCACACCTCCGTGATCTGCTCCTGCATGATGAGAGCCCCGCCCGTGGGGCGCAGGATGGCATCGATGGAGGGATAGAAGGGCTTGATGACCCCCGTCTTGACATAGGTCACCAGCTGGTCAAGGTAGGATAGCGCGCCCGGCCGGCTGATGGCCACAACGGCGGCCAGCTCCTCAAGGTTCCGCGGGCCAACGCGCCGCGCCGCATCCTTGGTCGTGCCATCCTCGATCTGGAACAGGCCCACATAGGTATCGTGCTCGGCGATATAGCGGTAGATGATGGGGTCCTCGACGTCCAGATCCATCAGGTTCTCGCCCACCAGATTGGCTGTGCCCGCAACGAGGTCAAGGGTGCGCACACCTAGGATGTCCACCTTAACACCGATGCCAGCCATCGTCTCCATGTCGTAGGAGGTCACGAGGGTGGGCACACCGCCCTTCTCCTTGGCCACCTCGACCGGCACCGTGCCATCCAGTGGGTGGTAGCCGATGAACACGCCGCTGGGATGCTGGCCCTTGCCGACCGCCAGACCCTCGATGGCCATCGCCACGTTGTAGATGTCCTCGTTCACCTTCGAGGCGGCGATCCACTTGATGATCGCATCG
>Ga0082335_1004776_pt1 | contig 19798 bp, 12 predicted proteins | sample Subgrocontami58m_FD_72375 | JGI IMG/M metagenome (GOLD analysis project Ga0082335, IMG submission 72375) | Subsurface groundwater microbial communities from S. Glens Falls, New York, USA - GMW37 contaminated, 5.8 m (SPADES assembly) (version 2) ... | reverse complement strand
TGCTCCAGACTTATCATGGCCTTTTCTCCAGAAGTACTTCAACTCCGGGCAGCACTTTCCCCTCCATAAACTCCAGGGAAGCGCCGCCTCCTGTAGAAACGTGAGTGATTTTGTCCGCCAGCCCCAGGCTTTCTACCGCTTCAGCAGTGGAACCACCACCCACAACTGTAGTGGCGCCTTTCAATGTAGATAGCATACGGGCGATAGCCTGAGTACCCGCCGCGAAGGGAGGCAGTTCGAATATACCCAATGGGCCATTCCAGATGACGGTATTACATTTCCTTAATTCTAAAGAATAGTTGGCTATAGTTTGCGGACCGATATCGCCGATTTTTGCCGAAGGTGGCACCTTTGATACTGATACTGTCTGCGTTTGAGATATGGCATCCAATTTTTCGGACACCACCACGTCCTCCGGCAGAAGTAGCCGGACCCTTCTGGTTTTAGCCTTTTCCAGCAATTCGCGGGCAAAGCTGACCCTGTCCTGTTCCAGCAGGGACTGGCCTACCGGGTAACCTTGAGCTGCCAGGAATGTGTTAGCCATGCCTCCGCCGATAAGCAGAACATCCACCTTGGTCAAGATATTCTGGAGGACGGCTATTTTATCGCTGACTTTAGCCCCGCCGATAATGCTCGCAAAGGGCCTAATCGGGTTATTGAGGGCTTTTCCCAGCATCTCCAGTTCCTTCTCCAGAAGGAAACCGGCTACGGCAGGAAGATAGCGGGCTACGCCGACAGTTGATGCGTGGGCGCGGTGGGTAGTGCCGAAGGCATCGTTAACGAATATCTCACCAAGTTTGGCCAGAGACTGAGCAAAACCAGGTTCATTTTTCTCCTCCTCCTTATGGAATCGAAGATTCTCCAGGAAAAGGATTTCACCGGGTTGGAGCATTGCTGCCATTTTCTCCACTTCCGGCCCCACACAGTCAGGAGCAACAGGCACTGGCCGTCGGATAAGCTCAGAGAGCCTATTAGCTACTGGCGCCATGCGTAACGACTCAACCACTTTTCCGTCGGGCCGTCCCCAGTGAGAGCAAAGGACTACCTTAGATTTCTGGTCCAGGAGGTAGTTAATAGTCGATAGGGAGGCGCGTATTCGGGTATCGTCGCTGATCTGGCCGGTTCTTGGGTCCTGGGGCAAATTAAAGTCCACCCGCACCAGGATAGTCTTGCCCTGAACGACAATATCCCTTATGGTTTTTTTCGGCAAACTTCCCTCCTTTCAGTTTCAGATGGGGTAAAAAGTTAAGACTTTGTTAAAAGATTTTCCAGTACGTCTTTTATTTTCCTGACCTGTTCGGCGGCTGCGGGAGATGCCTGATAAGCCCCCATCCCTTCGCGGTCGGCGTGGGCCAGCTCGGGGTGGTAATCAATAAAACCCAATATTTTCATATCGGGCAGGCTTTCGCGAATGAATTGCTTATCCTCTTCTCCACGGACTTTAGAACCCACTACCAGGCAATGCTTGATGCCCAGGTCTTTAGCCAGAGCCTGCACTGCCCGGGCCGTGCCAACACTCCGTTGACCGGGTTCAACCACGACCAGGAAGGCATCCACGAACTGGGCGGTACCCCTCCCCAGGTGTTCCACCCCTGCATCCATATCCATAATCACTACTTCAGAGCGGCGAACCAAAAGGTGAGCCAGCAGGCTGCGGATAAGAGCGCTCTCCGGGCATAAGCAGCCTCCACCACCCTCTTTAACCGTACCCATCACCAGGAGTTTTATATTGCCATTCTTAAGGCTGAAACGGTCGGGGATGTCATCCACAACGGGATTGATTTTGAAGTAACTGCCCGACTGCCCTGGTTTGGCTCCAGTCCGTTCCTCAACCAGGTCTTTCATTTCAGCAATGGGTATCAGCTTAGCGACCTCTTCCGGAGGTATCCCCAAGCCCATCGCCAGGTTAGCATCGGGGTTTGCATCAATGGCAATAACCGTCTTGCCTTCGGCAGCATAAACCCCGGCCAAAAGGCTTGATAGAGTCGTCTTGCCCACTCCGCCCTTACCAGTCACAGCTAGTTTCATGGTTAATGTCTACCTCTCTGGATATATCATTTGCTTAGATTGATTATAGAATGCTCCTGATAGCTGGTCAATGGGAAATCAAAGCAAATCCAAACAAATTATTCCTGAAAAATCCTAAAGTGATAATAACCTAATAATACGATGTAAGCAAATATTATTCCTACCTTTGAAATAACACGTTTATGTATTGACAGTATGAATGCAGGATGATAGAATTCAGCGTAACTTGCCAGAGTAGGTTTGAATTCAAATCTGGCCCGAATAATTTGTCAGCTTTTGTTCCGAATATAATAATATTTTCGAAGGGAGTACAACGAATGCCCGATTATGCTGTCATTGGTAAAGATATACCTCGTCTGGATGCCGCTGTAAAGGTGAGCGGGCAGGCTATATATGCCGCCGACCTGGTAGCGCCGGGAATGCTACATGGGAAAGTCCTGCGGAGCCCTTTTGCTCACGCAAAGATACTCAGTATAGATACATCAAGAGCAGAGAAATTGCCCGGGGTACGGGCGGTTTGCACCGGCAAAGATTTTCCCGGTATCAAATTTGGCTTTTTACCGTCTACGAGAGACCAGTTGCCTATGCCAGTGGACAAGGTACGCTACTTTGGAGAAGGTATTGCTGCCGTTGCTGCCGTAGATGAAGATACCGCAGAAGAGGCCCTTGACCTGATTAAGGTGCAATACGAAGAATTGCCTGCTGTCTTCACCATAGAGGAAGCTTTAGCTGAAGGCGCTCCCCTGGTACACGACCACGCTAAAGGCAATGTTACGGCTTCCAACCGCTACCACTATGGCGATGTGGACAAGGCCCTTAAGGAATCTGATTTCGTTCGCGAAGAGACCTTCCGCAGCCAGAGGGTGGTGCAGGGCTTCATCGAACCCCACTCGATACTTGCCCACGTAGATGCTGAGGGCAGGGTAGTTATTCAGGCCTCCAAGCAGAGCCCTTATATTACATGGCGTCACTTCTGCCGCGCAATGAATTTACCTCTGAGCAAAGTAAGGATGATTAACTACTACATAGGTGGAGGGTTCTCAGGTAAGCAGGACCCTTACGACCTGGACTTTGCCTGTGTTAAACTGGCACAGAAGACGGGACGGCCCGTAAAGATTACGCTCAGTCAGCAGGAGGTACTGGCGGCACAGAGAATGCGCCACTCCAAGAGAATAACCATCAAGCTAGGGGTAAAAAAAGATGGCACACTGATGGCCTGCGACGCCAAAGCCTATTCCGAGGGCGGTGGTTACGCTGCCGTCGGCGCACTAAATATCGATATACTCGGGCGTTCCTTTACGTTACCCTACCGCATGAACAACATCCGCTATGAAGGTTACAGGTTGTATACCAACAAGCCTATTTGCGGCGCTGTAAGGGGCCAAGCCCAGGTCATAGGCCGCTATGCTTTCGAGTGTATGATGAGCCTGGTGGCGGACGAGATGGGACTAGACCAGTTGGACTTCCGTTTGAAAAATTCCTACCGTAACGGGGATATTACTTGCAACGGTAGCCATATTTATGACTTTGAATTTATTCAAGCATTGGAAAAGGTCGGCGAAGGTATTGGCTGGAGAAAGTATGCTAAAGAGAAACCAGCGTGGAGGGGTATCGGGTTTGGTTCGGGCTCAACTGCCTCCGGTTCCTCCCGTTTCTCGGGCTATACCAGTTCGGCAGCCGTAGTAAAGGTCACAGAGGATGCCACTATTACTGTTGTGCATGGTGGAACCGAGATTGGCCAGGGTATTGATACGGTAGTAGGACAAATAGCCGCCGAGGTGCTGGGTGTGCCTATGGAGGATGTTACTATAGCAGTAGAGGATACCGACCATACCCTCCTGGAGGCAGGCATGTATGCTTCCCGCGGCACCGTCTATGCCGGTAGCGCTACTAAAGCAGCCGCTGAGGATGCCCGCCGTCAGTTGACCGAAGTTGCAGCCGGGATGCTGAAAGTGCCCGCTGAACAGGTGGATTTTAGGAACCGCCGTGTATTCGATAAAAAGAACCCCGCAAAGGGCTTCAGCCTGCAGGATGTGGTACGCAAAGCCTATTACGATGTTGGCAAGCCTGTGTATGGGCGTGGCTCGTGGACAGCCCCCCGTATTGATTTCCCTGATTTTGAAGGCACCGGGTTAGGGACACACCCCTTCGACTATTCAGCTATTGTCCAGGCCGTTGAGGTGGAAGTAGACCCGGAGACCGGTAAAGTAAAGGTTATTAAAACGGTTGCCGCTGATGAACTGGGACAGCCTATAAATACTCTGTTGTTATCCGGCCAACTAGAGGGTAGCAGCCTCTGTGAACAGGGACAGGTCCTGTACGAGGAGATGGTGTGGGATAAAAAGGGTGTACCTTTGACTGCCGATTTCCTGAATTATAAAATGCCAACAGCCATGGACGCCCCACCTGTTACAACGATTCATATTATATCCCCATCACCTTACGGGCCATTTGGCGCTAAAGGCGGCGGTGAGATCAGCACCAGCTCTTCTTTGCCAGCGTATGCCAATGCCGTTTCGGCGGCTGTCGGTGTGCGCTTTACAGCGTTGCCCATAACCCCTCAAAAAATTTGGAAAGCCTTAAAAGAAAAAAACGCAGCCAAGAAACAAAAATAAGGCAAAGTTAAGTTTCTATTGTATCATTCAAGTGGGCCGGTATTCCGGCCCACTTGAATAATGCTTACTCTACTCTCAGAGCAATTATGAAGCACAATAAATAGGCGTAGAGGTGATAACATGGCGCTAGTCTTAGAAGGTATACGGGTTATTGACTGGACTGGTTTTCTTATGGGTCCACGAGCGGCAGCTCACCTCGCGGACATGGGTGCCGAGGTTATTAAAATTGAAACCCCTGAAATAGGGGAACCCACGCGGGGCGCTCGTGGTGGTGTGTTACCCAAGCCAAAAGGTAATTTTGTATATACGTGGCACCTGGAAAACCGGGGCAAAAAGAGCATTACAATAGACCTTAAAAAACCCAGAGGTCAGGAAATAGCCCATAAGTTGGTCAAGACTGCTGATGTCTTTCTCTCCAACTTCCAATACCAGGCATTGAGACGGTTTAAACTTGATTACGAGACTCTATCACAAATTAACCCCCGGGTTATCTATGCCTTCGGGTCAGGCTGGGGAATGAAAGGGCCAGACAAGGACCGTCCGGCTTTTGACTATGCCGTGTTTGCGCGCAGTGGCATGATGGATGCCTTTGGTGAACCTGGAACACCTCCGGTTATGTGTCGGCCCGGCCTGGGAGACCATATCACAGCGGTAACGCTGGCCTATGCGGTCATGCTGGCTTTATACCACAGGGAGCGCACCGGGGAAGGACAGATGGTTCACGCCAGCCTTCTGGGATGCCTGATAGACGCGGGCGCCCTTTCACTCCAGGCCCAGATTAGCACTGATGAGCCTGTAGGTAGAAATGCCCGCAATGATGCCAAGAATCCCCTATGGAACTTTTATGAGACCAAGGACCATGGCTTCATTCAATTCTCTATGTCCCACTCGGACCACTACTGGCCGGAATTTTGCAGGGTTTTGGGCATTGATAAAAGTGAAAAAGACCCGCGCTTTAACAGCCACGAGAACCGTGAAAATCACTGCCAGGAGCTAATACCTATCATAGACAAAGCCCTTGGTTCGCGGAGCAAAGAGGAATGGATAAAACGGCTAACCGGAACGGATATAGTCTGGGCTTGCGTTACGACCTACACAGAGTTAGCCCAGGACCCTCAGGTCTGGGCAAATGACTATATCGTTAAAGTAAAGAGCGAGAATTATGGCGAGCAAAAAATGGTAGGTATCCCGGTTAATCTCAGCAAGACCCCCGGAAGGGTGTCGCCGGAAGCGCCTGAGCTTAGTCAGAATACCGAAGAGATTCTCCTTGAGCTGGGATATTCCTGGGAGGATATTGGCTCACTTAAGGATGAAAAGGTTATCGGTTAAGGTAATCAACCTGACATATCCTAAGTAAGGTAACATTAAAAGACCCCCCGACCAATCGGGGGGTCTTTCTATATCGACTCTTCAACGGGATTGCTACAGGAAATAATTAACCGATAAACCATATAATAAGAAAATAAATAGTCATAACCACCAACCCCAGTGGCACTCCAAGCTTAGCCCATTCCTTGCTGGATATTTTTAGCTTTCCCGCTGAAATTATGTTGGGAATATTTCCTGGTATAAGCATCCCACCAGCAACTAATAGACCCATTAATGCACTTTTTATTTGTAATTCGGTCATATTAGGGCTTATCTCTGCCGCTGTAAGGGTGGCATTATCCAAGATGGCTGACACCATGTTAGCCCAATACAGGATACTACTTCCCCAATGGGCCACATAGTTATCTATTATAGGCTTGAATCCAGAACCCAGGAACACTAGAGCCATAACAAAAAGATAAGTTTTCCCTGCTCTTAGCAACACATGGAGTATGGTCTCCGGCGGCTCTTTCTCCTCTGAGGACCTGCTACTATCATGATTGCGCGTTAAGAAGATAGCAAATATGCCGAAACCAACAATTCCGGGGATTATATAAATACCCAGCAGACGAATTAAAAAAAAGAAATCGGCGTGGTATGGCTCCCCCCTTAGTTTAGCAATTGCTATCGTAGATAAAGGTTCGCCAATCGGTGTTAAAGCTGCCCCCAGCCCAATGGCGAAACACGCGATTACCACCAGATTTATAGCTTGTTTTCGGTTCAGTCCAAGGCCATGTATTATTTCTACCAGGAACAGAGCGGCTATAATAGCAGTTATTACACTTGAAAGTAAGCCCAGCACTACCACTATTAAGAAAATGAACACGGTAAAGGGAATAATCCGGAGAACCCTCTGAATGCTGTGGTGAACAAATCCTCTGGTGTATTTAAATACCATGCCGAAAGCTAAGACTGCCAGGCTTATCTTTAAGGGATCGATAAACGCTTCCTTAATCAACTCCAGATTCATTACCCCGGACACGATAGCCGATAACATGCCCATGATAAAAAGGAAGGTCTCCAGATTCCTCTCTACCTTGTGGGAGAGAAATGGGGCTACGAAGACTATCAACAGGATGACCAGGAGCGCTATAAGAACCAATGTTATTCCATTACCTCAAATACGATGTCAACTACAAGTACCCATACTATTGTGCAGGAAGAATATGCCGGCTAATTCTTCCATTTTTAACCGAGATGGCATAGTAATACTACAGGTTATTATAAGAGAAATTGTTTACCTGGCGAAGCCGTTGAGTCCTATTTAATAATATAGCTAATATCTTCTATCTGAGAAGTAAATCCCAGATAGAAGATACTAGTTGCCGATACTCCCCAATGCCGGAGAATTTTTTAAATGTGACCTGATTTAGGGGTTCTCTTTCTTAGATAGAAGATCACACCACCACTTATCGCCAGTACCGCTACTATCCCTATAATCAGCGCAATTGGAGGTTGAGGTGATGGCTTCGGCGCAGGCGTAGCCGTTGGAGCGGGTGTAGGAGCTACTGTCGGCGCAGGCGTAGCCGTTGGAGCGGGTGTAGGAGCTACTGTCGGCGCTGGTGTAGCCGGAATCGGTGTAGGAGCTACTGTCGGCGCAGGCGTAGCCGTTGGAGCGGGTGTAGGAGCTACTGTCGGCGCTGGTGTAGCCGGAATCGGTGTAGGAGCTACTGTCGGCGCTGCAGTGGGCGTCGGAGTTGGCGTGGGAGGAATCGGTGCGCTTACTGTGAAGTTTCCCAACAAACGGTCAATAAGCACGCTATATGAGCCAGCTTTAGGCTGTACTGTGAAAGAACCCGGTACGGTAGCATTTGCCGGTACACTAAGCACGCGGCTGGATGACACTAAATTGTTCAATCTTAGCGTTGCGGTATAGTCCTCTGCTTTATCTGTAAGATTGGCAACCTGGAATTGAATTGTGACGGTCTGCCCTTCCTGAGCCTGGGCAGGGCTTATCCTCAGGTTATCTAGCCTGAATGTAGCTGGCGGAATCTGCGGGCTTCCGGCTATTGCCCATACAGAGAAATTCTGAGGAGTAACACTATAGTAGACACGGGTTGAGTCCTCTCTTAGCCATTTAGCTGTGAACGGCGTCCATGTCTTATCGGTTTCATTATAGCGGATGAACTGGACGGCCCACGGGTGGATATTATTAGCTTTAATCCAAGTCTTCTCCACAAAGAATGTAACGTGGTTCGCCACAATATCCTCTTTGTTGAAATTAGGAGTGAGCCGCAGGTAAGCGCTTACTACTTGCCCGGACTCCAGAGGAGGAGAGCCGGCAGGCCGTTCTGAAAGGTCTTCAACGTTAATGTGGGCGCCCGGAATTACCCTGCTAAATTTCGTAAGAATCCTGTCTAATGGGGCTGGTGAACCTGTTTGCGCCCACCCGTCTACACCGGGAACCGGGCTATCTTCTTGTGTAAAGGCATCTGCCGGAAGTGAGTTACCCAACGCAGACAGGGAGGCGGGACTAATATTAGCAATAGCGTTAGCTGTAGCAACCGGGTTTGCCGACGCGCTTGAACTCAGTGCTTGAGCCATGGCCCCGGGGTTGGATGCAATTGCGCTATTCAGAGATGCTCCCGCTGCCGCAGGGTTGGACGCTGCCGCACCGGCAAAGGCCGCTCCTGATGCCGCAGGGTTGGACGCTGCCGCACCGGCAAAGGCCGCTCCCGCTGCCGCAGGGTTAGACGCCGCCGCACCGGCAAAGGCCGCTCCCGCTGCCGCAGGGTTAGACGCCGCCGCCGCAGCAAAGGCCGCTCCCGCTGCCGCAGGGTTAGACGCCGCCGCCGCAGCAAAGGCCGCTCCCGCTGCCGCAGGGTCAGACGCCGCCGCCGCAGCAAAGGCCGCTCCTGCATTTGTGCCCCCGGCTGTTATGTCGCCAGGAGTTACAGTGGTGCCGGTGCCGGTGCCAGTGCCAGTACCAGTGCCAGTGCCGGTGCCGGTGCCAGTGACAGGGCCAGTGACAGGGCCTGCTTCACCTCCTCCAGTTGAGGGGGGTAAAAACAGCGCCATCCCAATGGGGAATCGCGTTCCGGTGGCAAGGGGTAAAAGATCCAAAACAGTGAAGGTATCTGGCCCAAATGAATAATACATCCTGGTTAAGGGGCCATCTATAAGCACACTAGGTGCGGCCACACTGCTCCATGCAGCGCTATTACTACCTGTGAGGCTTTGAGCGCTTTGAACCGTGAGGTTAACACCATCACTAGCCGGAGATGTAGCATAGCCGACTGATGTATTGGTATTACTTAAAAGTCCTTTAATATTATTGATATTCAAGGCGGCAAGGTTAGTCAGGAGGGCGCCAAAATTCCCCGATGTAAAAGCATTGATAATGTTCCAACCGGTGTTGGCTTGACTGGTTACCTCATTCAGTAAGGTCGGCAAATTAGCTGTCGTCAGATTAGACCTGCCCTGTGTGTATAATATTTCAAAATAACCACCAGACTCAACCACGCTCGGGTCTCCTACACTGTTATATAGCCCGGGACCGCCGGTTAAAACCTGAGGATTCCGCATTGTGAAGGTATACCCATCACCGGCAGGGGAGTCAGCATATCCAATCACGGTCCGGGTGTTGTCCATGATATTCGCTAATTCATTTACACCAACGGTTGTCGGGTTGATCGCCCCTAAATAAGCCGACGTAATCGTTGTGGAAACACGGGTAAAATACATCCCGTACTTGCCATCAACACTGCGTTTAATCACGCCGGGGGCGAAAACACTGTTAAGGGCGCCGCTACCACCAACCAACGCCTGCGAATTCTGAATTGTAAAGTCCTTACAGTTATTGGCAGAGGCGGATGCGATAACCGTCCTGGACCCGTTCAGCAGGTCCGTCAAACCGGCGTTTCTTTGTCCTGTGGTCGCCAGCTTATTCAGGGCGTTTTGAATTTGTAATTGGGTAAGATTCCATTCCAGGCGAGTAAAATACATTTTGCACATGGCGCCATCAACAATCACGCTGGGGTTACCTATACTTACCCAGGCGCTATTGCCGCCAGACAGGCCTGTGATAGTTTGCAATGTCCAGTTGACGCCATCCGTGGACGAGGCAAGACCAATATCAGTATCGCTATTATCAACCAGGCTCTTTAGCTGGGTAAGGTTAATCGTGTTAACACCATTCAGGGATGCTGTACGGTTTAGGGCTGTGATATTATTAATCAAGGCGCCAGGGATTGCACTCGATAATGTGGTGGCAATATTAACCGCACTCCTATTGGTCTTGCCGTAGGTAAAATACATCAAGTAGGTTGTGCCAACTTTAACCACCGAGGAATCAATTACACGCAGTCCACCGGGTAGTGATTGCGGGATGTTATATTTAACCCAGCTGACTGAGGGTTGCGCATTGGAAACCTGGGTGGAGAGTGGGTGGATAATAGGGCTCAAAGAAATAAATATAGCTGTCACTATTATTATTAATTTCTTACACATTCTCACAAAAAACTCCTTATCACGGCTATAAATAAAAGCTAAAACTACATATAACATCAAATTTATACCACAACGAGGTTGAACTGTCAAATTATTGTAAAAAAGCTTCCCGCGAAACTGCCCTATAGATATGTAAATTGAGGTAGCAAAAATGGTGTTTACCCAAATTTTTCTAAGGGAAATAGCTTCAAACGAACAACAAATTGGAAGTATATTGGAAGTATATAGAAATCTTTACCCCAACTTACTCCGGTAACGGGTATTTGGGGTTGTTCCAGACTCTAATATTTTTAAAGCCACTTTAAAAGATTAGTATGCTATAATGTGGGCAAGTAAGAGCTTTGCGACTTCAATTTCTATACCTGATTATGCTATTTCCGCATTTATGCTTCGTTGCAAGTAGCTTAAAAACTGCATCTGTTAACTGAACGCCATTGACTTATCGAAGGGGGTAATAGTTCGTTGCCTGTATCTAAGCAAGACCTGGATGAAATAGCCCTTAGCGAAGAGGAATACAAGCTTATTGTTAAGCAGTTAGGGCGGGAACCAACTGCAGTAGAACTGGGGATGTTCGGGGCGTTGTGGAGTGAACACTGCGGGTATAAACATTCCAAGTTACTGCTAAACATGTTTCCCATATCCGGGAAACGTGTGTTGATAAAAATAGGTGAAGAAAATGCCGGCGCTGTTGATATAGGGGATGGTATGGCCATTATCTTTAAGATGGAATCTCATAACCACCCCTCTGCAATAGAGCCTTTTCAGGGGGCGGCTACGGGTGTGGGTGGAATAGTGCGTGACATCTTCACTATGGGAGCCCGGCCTATAGCCCTTATGAACTCTCTGCGCTTCGGCCCTTTAACCGAAGCCCGTAATCGCTACCTGTTCGGTGGAGTGGTTGGGGGTATTGGCAGTTATGGTAACTGCCTGGGGATACCTGATGTGGGTGGTGAAGTGTTTTTCTCGCCAGCTTATTCACATAATCCCGTGGTTAATGCTTTCTGCCTGGGTATCGTAGATAAGTCCAGATTGGTGAGGAGTGGAGCCAGCGGTACCGGTAATTTGCTAATGCTGGTAGGCAGCGACACCGGTAGGGACGGCCTTCACGGAGCCTCAGGTCTGGCATCCCGTACCTTTGAGGAGGAGCGGGAGCTACGCTCCGCAGTACAGGTGGGGAACCCCTTTTTGGAGAAACTCCTTATCGAAGCCTGCCTGGAACTGGCTGAGACCGATTGGATTGTCGGCATTAACGACCTGGGTGCAGCAGGTCTGACAAGTTCAGCGGTAGAGGCGGCGGGGCGGGGCGGTAGCGGCATGGAGCTTGATGTGCTTAAAGTACCGCGACGTGAATCAGGTATGACTCCATATGATGTCATGCTTTCTGAGTCCCAGGAGCGGATGCTTGTAGTAGCCAGGAAAGGCTACGAGGAAAAGGTTAAGGCCTTGTTTAAAAAGTGGGACCTGGAGGTTGACGTGATAGGCCAGGTTACGGGTGACGGGTTAGCCCGCATTAAAGAAGGCGATAAAATAGTGGCTGAAGTCCCCATCTCAATACTAAATGAACCTCCCAAGTATCGGTTCCAGGTAAGAAAGCCTCAATGGTTAACGAAGCTTCAAACGTTTGATTTAAATTCCCTGCCGGATATTCCCCCCAAAGAGTGCAATTCTACACTCTTGCGCCTGCTTGGTTCCCCCAATATCGCCAGTAAAGAGTGGGTCTATCGGCAGTATGACCACCAGGTCGGCGATAATACGGTTATTGCGCCCGGGGGTGATGCAGCAGTGCTGAGGATTCAGGGCACAAAGAAGGCAATTGCTATGACCACCGATGGAAACGGCCGCTATTGTTACCTTGACCCATATACCGGAGGAGCAATGGCCGTTGCCGAAGCTGCCCGTAATTTAGCCTGTGTTGGCGCTGAGCCTATCGCTATAACCGATTGCCTTAACTTTGGCAACCCGGAACGCCCGGATATTTACTACCAGCTAAAGGAGTGTGTCCGGGGTATGGCCCACGCTTGCCGAAAGATGCATATCCCGGTCATCAGCGGCAATGTCAGCCTGTATAACGATACGCGCGGCCAGGCAATCTATCCCACGCCAGTTGTAGGTATGGTGGGGTTGCTGGAGGATGTGGATAAGCGGTGCACCAGTGGTTTCAAACAGCAGGGAGATGTAGTTTGTTTACTCGGTGAGCTGGTAGAGGATATAACCGGATTAGCCGGCAGTGAATATGTGGAGATGATACACGGCAAGGTTACAGGGCGGCCGGCTCTGGACATGGACTTAGAGATTGGTGTCCAGGCGGCGTGTCGAGAGGCTATTAAACAGGGACTATTAAGTTCGGCCCACGATTGTTCCGATGGCGGTCTCATCGTAGCTCTGTCTGAAAGCGCTATTATCGGGGGTATAGGGTTCAAGGGAGATAAATGGACGCAAGAAAGCAGACTGGATACACCGCTTTTCGGTGAATCTCCCTCCCGGATAATAGTTTCCCTGCCTAAAGAAAAGATTAAAGCCCTGGGAGTAATTGCGACTTCTTGTGGTGTGCCATTGCGGCGGCTGGGAGTGGTAGGTGGAGATAGATTCATAATATCAGGATATATAGATTTAGCCGTGGATGCGCTGGGTAAAGTATGGAGGGGAGGGTTGGAGAAAAGCCTCCAATAGAACTCAACTATTGTGATTAATAACATGGACAGTAATCATTGTAGATAATTATTATTTTGTATTTATTGACAACTACACCTTCTTTACCTATTATTAAACCCAAGACGGAAGGAGCGCTGAAACCGTGCCTGAAAACCAGCCAGACTCATTACTTGGCCCATTCCGGGTGCTGGACCTCACCGATGAGAAGGGCTATCTCTGCGGCCGTATCCTGGGAGACCTCGGTGCAGATGTTATAAAAATAGAGCCGCCCGGAGGTGATCCAGGGCGGAAAACAGGGCCATTTTATAAAGATATTCCGGATGTAGAGAAAAGCCTGTATTGGTTCGCTTACAATCTAAATAAACGGGGCATAACCCTGAATCTCCAGACTAACGATGGCCGTGAAATATTTAAAAAACTTGCCAGCCATGCCGACTTCGTTATAGAATCTTTCCCTCCGGGTAATATAGCTGAACTGGGGCTGGACTATGAGACACTGAGCAAGCTTAATCCCCGGATAATTATGACATCCATCAGTTTATGCGGACAAAAAGGCCCCCGCCGCCAGTACCAGCCATCGGACATCGTAGCCTCAGCCTTTGGCGGTTCCATGTATCCCACCGGCGACCCCGACCGGGCGCCTGTACACATAAGTTTCCCTCAAGCCTACCTTCAAGGGGCAGAAGAGGCCGCTATTGGAACCCTTATTGCTCACTATCACCGTCAAAGGACCGGTGAAGGGCAATACGTGGATGCATCTATCCAGGAATCCCTTGCCTGGAACGCCATGAATATGCCTCACTTTTGGGAGTTTAACAAGGTCATTTTAAAGCGGGTGGGCGTTCACCGGAGCTGGTCAAGTACGTCCGCACAAAGACACCGGGTAATCTGGCCGTGCAAGGATGGCTATGTTTCATTCACTATCTATGGCGGGAAAACCGGAGCTCCCACAAACCGCGGTATCGTAGAATGGATGGCAGGTGAAATGGAAGTGCCCGGCTGGCTTAAGACCATGGACTGGGATAACCTGAGTATAGGAACGTTCACGGAGAAGCAGTTTGATGAATTTGCCGAACCCGCCGCGGCGTTCTTTTTATCCCATACAGTTGAGGAACTCCACCAGGGAGCGCTATCCAGAGATATGATGCTATACCCCGTATTTACCATTGCCGATATTGTTAAAGATGAACAATTAGAAGCCAGGGATTTCTGGCAAGAAATACCACACCCCGAGTTGGATGACAGTTTAGTCTATCCCGGCCCTTTTGTTAAGCTATCGGAAACGCCACTTCAACTTAAACGGCGGGCGCCTCTTATCGGTGAACATAATCTGGAGATATTCGAAGGCGAACTGGGCCTATCCAGGGTTGAAATTAACCTGCTAAAGCAGAGCGGGGTTATTTAGAGGCACGGTACACGTGCCTGTATGAGGCAAGGAAATGTCAAAACAGGTTTTTGAAGGTCTTAAAGTAGCTGACTTTTCGTGGAATGCAGTGGGGCCGATTATGGGCTCTTACCTGGCCAGGCACGGCGCTACAGTCGTCAAAATAGAATCGTGGCACCGCCCGGATGCCATGCGCGGCACACCCCCTTTCAAAGATGGTATTCCTGAGCCTGATCGCGCCGCAGATTACCCCTGGCTAAACACAGGAAAATATGGAGTCGCCCTTAATATGACCAAGCCGAAAGCTGTGGAAGTCGCCAAAAAATTAGTGGCGTGGGCAGATGTGCTGCTCGACAGCTTTATACCGGGAACGATGAAAAAATGGGGCCTTAGCTACGAACAGGTGCGCAATTTTAATCCTCGAATTGTAATGCTCAGTACCTGTAATCAGGGACAGACCGGCCCGCATTCCCACAGGCCGGGATTCGGCACCCAGCTTACTGCGCTTTCAGGTATCATCCACCTCACCGGCTGGCCGGACCGGGGTCCCGATTTCCCGTTTGCCGCACATACCGATTTCGTGGCTATGCGTTTTGGACTGGCTGCTCTCCTTGCTGCACTGGAATACCGGGAGAGAACGGGTAAAGGACAATACCTGGACCTTTCACAATATGAGGCATCATTACATCTTCTATCACCGCTTGTTCTGGACTATAATGTGAATGGGCGGGTGGCTAAACGGATGGGCAACCGCTCTAATTATGCTGTTCCCCACGGCGCTTTTCCCTGCCGGGGCGACGACCGCTGGTGCGCTATAGCTATTTCCGACGATGACCAGTGGCATGCATTTTGCCGGGTTATTGGTGAACCTGCCTGGACGAAAGATGCCAGGTTTGTTACTGTCCTTGGTCGCAAACAGAACGAGGATGAACTTGAAGCGCTGGTTTCCGGTTGGACGGTCAGTGTTACCGCTGAACAAGCAATGGAAAAACTTCAGTGCGCCGGGGTATCGGCCGGGGTTGTGCAGAACGGGCGTGATATGAACAACGACCCTCAACTGGAGGGCCGCGGCTCTTACGAATTTTTAGAGCACCCGGTATTGGGAATACACCGTTATAATTACCCCAGCTTTAGATTATCCAAAACGCCATCACAGATCAGACGGGGCCACTGCCTGGGTGAACACAATGAGTATGTATTTACGCACCTCCTGGGGATGCCTGACGAGGAGTTTACCACCCTACTTGGTGAAGGTGTATTCGAATAGAAGGAAAGCAAGTGTGTAACGTATGGATACAACCATTATCACGAACATAGCAGTTTTAACCAGTGGAGGGGACGCCCCCGGTATGAACGCTGCTGTCCGGGCTATCGTACGGAGTGGCGCTGCTCACGGAATAGAAATAATAGGCATACGCAGGGGCTATGCCGGCTTGTGCCAGGGTGAAATAACGCTCCTTAACCCCCGTTCGGTTGCTAATATCCTGCACCGTGGCGGCACCTTTCTGGAAACATCCCGTCATCCGGAGATGAAAACCGTCGAAGGCCGGAAAAAAGCGATTGAAACCCTGAACCGAAATGGCATCGAAGGATTGGTAATCATAGGTGGTGACGGTACGATGCAGGGGGCAGCGGCTCTGGCCAGAGAGTGTTCGGTCCCGATAATATGCGTGCCTTCAACTATTGATAACGATATCTATGGAACTGACTATACAATCGGGTTTGATACCGCTGTCAATACGGCAGTCAGTGCGATAGATAAAATCAGGGATACCGCGGAATCTCTCCCCCGACTCTTTTTTATTGAAGTAATGGGTCGAGAACATGGCTTCCTCTCCTTAGAGGTAGGGGTTGCTTGTGGAGCAGATGCTGTTCTGTATCCGGAAATGGGTAGCAACCACCTGGATATTTTATGTCAAACACTTTCCGGAAGCCTCAGAAGGGGGAAACTCAGCCCTATAATCGTGGTTGCAGAGGGAGAGGCGCCCGGAGGAGCCGTAGAGGTTGCGCAAAAAGTAAAGGCCAGGTTGGGCATTGATTACCGGGTATGCGTGCTGGGCTATATACAAAGAGGGGGGCCGCCTACCGCTCGAGACAGGATATTGGCCAGCAAATTAGGCGCTGCCGCAGTAGAAGCCCTGCTTGAGGGAAGGAAAGGGTGCCTGGTGGGAGAACAGAATTGCACCATTGAGCTAACCCCTATCGAGGAGGCTTTGTCCAAACCCAAGGCGATGGATAGCAGTAAGGTGCAACTGGCAAATATGCTGGCAATCTGAAAAACGAGGCTATTTCAATAATATTCGTACCAGTCCCCGGTAACCTCTGTTAATTGTTGCGGTTTTAAATTTAGTTTTTTATACCAGGGGTTAGCGTATTTAGCCACGACATCGCCAAGCCTCTTTAATCTATCGGCGACAACTGTGTTCAGATATTTTATTCGTTCCTTTGCATCCGGGATGGTAACACCTTCCTGCCAGATAGCCCTTCCCGCAGCAATCCCCGAAGCTCCACCCCGACAGGCGAACTCAACCTGCTTAGCATAAGTCTCATAGTTCACTCCCGCGCTAAGCAGCACCCACGGATTAGGCGAAGCCTTATCCACCTGGCGGCATAGCTCCACCAGCTTTCCATCATCCCTTTCATACCTCAAATCGGCAGGAAATTCCGCTTTAAAAACATCTATAGGCAGTTTTGAAATCTGCCGGGCAGTTTCAATAACCAGGCCCGCTTTTTTTGCGGCAAATTGGGGCGAGTCGACTTTTTCCCCCTTTATGGTGTAGGCAACAGTCTCTAACAGAAATGGAAGGTCGCTTCTCTGGCAAGCTTTGGCTACTTTTAGCGCCGTCGCAAGCTGGAGCAGAGCTGCATCAGCCAGGTCCGGGCGGTAATATAAAAGCAGCTTTGCAGCTGAGCCACCCATCCTTTTTATCTTGGCTATAGTCCACCCTGCCTGTAATTCGGTAAGTGCGCCTTCGCCTTTCGGTAAATAGCCGGTCGCCTCGGTGCTTACAAGCAACCCGGTTTTGCCGGGAAGAATATTTCTGGCAATTGCCTCATGTGCTCCATAGATAGGGTCAAGTAGAATTGCACTGCTAAAGGGGGCCAGAGCCTGGCAAAGCTCCATTTTACATTGAACAATTGTTTTGTAGTCTACCGTTCCTGGATTTCCTTTGCCAAGCATGTTTATGAGGGATCCCCTGTGGTCTATTGCGCAAATAGTAAAGAGGCCTTCGGCATTGGTAATCTGTTGCAGACCCCGGATTTTTCCTATGGTTAGTTTTTTCATATTAAATCCCCTTTTTACTACTTGCCCTTCTACCCTAACTTTAAAACCTCGAGGAAAGCTTCCTGTGGCACCTCTACCTGACCGATACGCTTTAACTTTTTTTTACCTTCAGCCTGTTTCTCCAATAGCTTACGTTTTCTGGTGACGTCACCGCCGTAACACTTGGCCAGCACATTCTTACGCATAGCCACTATAGTCTCTCTGGCGACAATCTTGGAACCTATTGCGGCCTGAATCGGCACGTCAAACAACTGGCGGGGAATAAGGTGACGTAGTTTTTGTACCAGAGCCTTACCTTGTGCATGAGCTTCATCGATCGGGATAATCCTGGAGAATGCATCTACAGGTTGATTATTGACTAATACCTCTAATTTTATAAGGCGGTTGGGTCTATAATTAGCAACTGAGTAATCTAAGGAAGCAAAACCCTGCGTCGCTGATTTTAACTGGTCATAGAAGTCCACTAATATCGCCCGCAACGGTATAGTATATCCGAGCAGAGCCCTATCCCATGGCGAATCGCCGACGCCGCCTCCCATATATTCCAGTTTATTAAACTCTCCCTCTCGTCCGGTTATCAGTTCCATGACCGAACCGATAAATCGCCGTGGGGTAATAACCGTGATATTCATCCATGGCTCTTGAATTTCCTCAATATCCGCAGGTGGAGGCATGGCTGCCGGGCTGTCCACAATCATGGATGTGCCATCGTGCTTTGTCACTTTAAAAGCCACACTGGGAGCCGTTACCACCAGAGAAAGATTATATTCCCTTTCCAACCTTTCCCGCACAATATCCATATGCAGCATACCCAGGAAACCGCCGCGGAATCCAAAACCGAGGGCCTGGCTGGTTTCCATCGCATATACTAGAGAGGCATCGTTTAGCTTTAATTTTTCGAGGGCATCTTTTAGTAAGGGATAATCATTTGCCTCCACAGGATAAAGCCCTGCGAAGACCATGGGCTTGACCGGCCGGTAGCCGGGAAGTGGAACGCTGGCCGGGTTGGCTTCGGTAGTAATGGTATCTCCGACCTGGCAGTCCTGGACACTTTTTAGGCCGGTAGCTATATAGCCTACCTCACCCATCTCCAACCGCCCTATTGAAACCGGCTGGGGACGGAAAATACCCACCTCCAGAGCCTCCAGGCGCTTCTGTCCCGACACCAGCAATAATTTTTCCCCCGAACCCACCGAACCATCCACCACCCGCACGTAAGCAATAACCCCTTTGTACGAATCGTATTTGGAGTCAAATATTAAAGCTTTTAAAGGTTCATCAGGCCGCCCTTTGGGAGAAGGAACACGCCCGACAATAGCTTGCAAGACCTCAGGGATTCCTTTGCCCTCTTTAGCAGAGACATAGAGAATCTCCTCCTTATCGAATCCCAGCACAGTCTCTAATTCTTTAGCCACCCGTTCCGGCTCGGCATTCGGCAGGTCTATTTTGTTGATTACAGGTATGAGTATCAGGTTATGCTCAAGGGCAATATAAACGTTGGCCAGCGTTTGGGCCTGAATGCCCTGGGAGGCATCAACCACCAGAATTGCGCCCTCACAGGCAGCCAGGCTGCGTGAGACCTCATAGGTAAAGTCCACGTGGCCGGGGGTGTCAATTAGATTGAGTTGATATGTCTGACCATCGGGAGCCTGGTAGTTAAGCCGCACGGCTTTTGCTTTGATAGTGATACCCCGCTCCCGCTCCAGATCCATCTGGTCCATAACCTGGTCTTGCATATCCCTGAGTTGGATGGTGTTGGTTATTTCCAGCAGACGGTCAGCCAGAGTAGACTTTCCATGGTCGATATGGGCAATGATGCAGAAGTTACGAAGATGGTTCATATTGAAAACATCGTAGCACATTGGACGGAGATAGACAACCTGTTATAAAGTAACGAGCTTCCCGCGAAACTGGCTTGGAGATATATAAATTGAGATAGTAAAAAGGGTATTTACCCCAATTTGTTCTGGTAGAATAGCTTTGAGAGAAGTTAACAACCAGAAGAAAGGAAATAAA
>Ga0082335_1004775_pt1 | contig 19799 bp, 15 predicted proteins | sample Subgrocontami58m_FD_72375 | JGI IMG/M metagenome (GOLD analysis project Ga0082335, IMG submission 72375) | Subsurface groundwater microbial communities from S. Glens Falls, New York, USA - GMW37 contaminated, 5.8 m (SPADES assembly) (version 2) ... | reverse complement strand
CCGCCTGCGTATACCTGCCGATGTGTTATGGGGGCTGCCGGTACATGACCCTGGTCAAGGATGGCAATATCGATAAAATAGATTGTAAAAAAGCCTACTTCGATGCCACCCTGGAAACCCTGCTGAAGCAGGATATCCGGTACCGGTCGCGGAAATAGGCGTCACCCTGAGCTTGTCGAAGGGTGAGCCTTCGTCAGGCTCAGGACGTGTCATGGTTCGACGAGCTCACCATGACACGTCCTATTTCCATGCCTCGTGATGCCCCGCGGGCATGGGGACTTATCTAAAAGCGTCAAGGATTTACCCGAATTTGGAGAACGAAACAATGTCCCTGCCGATGCCAGCCCAGGATTACAGCCTGCCCGAAAACAACGCCTGCCCGGTGCATATTCTCGTCGTGGATGACGATGAGCAATTCGGGCAAATGCTGGAGGCGGTAGTCGCCAAATATGCCGGCTATGCCTGTTCCTCGGCCGTCGGCGCCGAGGAAGCCTTAAAAGTTCTGGCCGCCGGCGCCGTGGATGTGGTGATTACGGATATTAAAATGCCGGGGATGAACGGCCTGGAGTTGACCAGGATTATCAAGGCCCGCTATAACGCCGATGTAATTATGATTACGGGCTTTTTTGAAGATTTTACCTATGAAGAGGCCATCGAGAACGGCGCCAATGACTTCATCGAAAAACCGGTGCGGCCTAGGGAACTGATCATCAGGCTGAACCGTGTTCTCCGGGAACGGGCGATTCTAAACGATCGGCGCCGGGCGGAAGAGGCCCTGCAGAAAAGCGAGAAGCAATACCATGACATCTTCGACCGGGCCATGGAGGGCATCTTCCAGGCTGATCCGGAAGGGAAATTTCTCACGGCCAACAAGGCCCTGTCCGGCATGTTGGGCTACGGCTCCCCCGGGGAACTCATGACGCGGGTCCTGCACATCCCCACCCAGCTCTGCGCCCATCAGCAAGACTTCGCCGCCCTTTTGCAGACCTTGATCAACAATGGCTCCGTCAACCGGCACGAACTGCAACTCCGGACCAAAGAGGGCCGGCAGATCTGGGTCGAGGCCAATATCATGGCCGTTAAAGACGACGCCGGACAAATCCTTTCTTATGAAGGCAACGTCGAAGACATTTCCCTGCGCAAGAGCGCCGAGGAAGCGCGAAAAGACAGCCTGGAACGCCTGCGGAAGGCCTTGAATGCCACAGTTCAGGCCCTGGCTTCCACGGCTGAGGTCCGGGACCCCTATACCGCCGGCCATCAGCGGCGAGTTGCCGACCTCGCCCGCACGATCGCCACCAGGATGGGCCTGTCAGCCAAGCAGATCGACGGTATCCGCCTGGCCAGCTCGATTCACGACATCGGCAAGGTCTCCGTCCCGGCAGAAATCCTGATCATGCCGCGGAAATTGACGGACCTGGAATTTGCGCTCATCAAGACCCATTCCCAGACGGGATTTGATATCCTGAAAGATATCGAGTTCCCCTGGCCGATTGCCCGGATGGTGCTGGAGCATCACGAGCGGTCAAACGGCTCGGGGTATCCGAACCGTCTGACCGGCCGGGAAATGCTGATCGAATCGCGGATTATCGCGGTCTCGGACGTCGTTGAGGCCATCGCCTCGCACCGGCCCTATCGTCCCGGATTCGGCATCGCGGCGGCGCTGGACGAAATAGACAAGAACAAAGGCATCCTTTACGATCTGGAAGTCGCCACTGCCTGCCGGCAGGTTTTCCAGGAAGACAACTATCAACTGTCGGCTTAAAACTATTTCAAGTGGTCGGCAAAAACTTCCCGGGCCTTGGCCGCGTATTCTTTTTCCCGGAGGACGTAGTCTTCGTGGTCCACAATGAAATATTTCTTGGCCCGGTCGAGCCGGCGCGCCGGCGCCAGGTGGTCGGTAGGAACATTGGTTTTTATGCTGGACAAACCACTGGCCTGGCTCAAAACGGTCTGACCTTCCTTACTTAAAATCCAATTGACGAAAACCTTGGCGGCGTTGGGGTGGGCCGCCCGGTTGATCAGCGCGAGATCGTTTGGTCCCGCCGAAGCCACAAAGTCGTCTTCCGGAATGACTTCCTTGATCGGCGCCCCGGCCTTGATGAACTCCGTGGGCAGGTCGGTCTGCATACCCAGGCCGATGGCATATTTCCCTCGGGCGACCCATTCCACCTGTAATCGTTGATCCCGGTTAATGACCGGGTTCTGTTTGGCCAGTTCTTTCATATAGTCCCAACTCTTGACCTTCACCGCCGTCACGCCGACAAACCGCAGTCCCGGTCCCTGCACGCTGGGATCATTCAGCACGATCTTATCCTTCCATTTGGGGTTCAGATAATCGTCATAAACCCTGATTTCGCCAGGTTTCACCAAGTCGGTATTGATGATGGAACTCTGGCCGGGTGTGGGCATCAAAAGCAGGACGATGATCTTCCGGTCCCTGTCCGCCCAGAGATAATCGCCGCCCAGCCACAGTTTCTTGTCCAGCACATCGGGCAGCATCAAGACCGGCTCCAGCGGATCAATGGCGCCCGCGGGCTTGAGATCGGTCAAGATCGTCGTGGTGCCCCCGATGTAAACATCCTGCACGTAAAGGCCGGCCCGGCGCTCGTTAAGCAGTTTGCGGCCCAGTTCGGAGCCCTTCCCCCCGCCGATATATTCGATATCCACGCCGAAACCGGCCTTAAAGGCCTTCGCAACGGCTTGCCGAACCGCCGGTGTATGGGAAGTGGAAATGACCAGCTTGCCTTCCTCCCGGGCCTTGGCCACCATGTCGCTCCAAGCGGAAGCCGCGGCGGCCCCCGCTACAGGCGGCTGCGCAAGGATGGTAAATAAAAATACCAAGAAAATACCGATGTTTGTCCATTTTGTATTCTTCATGTCTTTAACCTCCCATAGATGCCTTAGTCTTTATATAAAAATAGAATTGTCATACCGGCGAAAGCCGGTATCCAAGGGCCTGGATTCCGGGTCAAGCCCGGAATGACTATGGCTTTTTCCTGCGATCTGGTGCCCCACGGGGCATGGGGGTTCGTAAGAATCGGACGCTTTTACAAAGCCCTCAAAGGTCGCTATTCCAGATTCCCCAACGTTTCCGTTATGATGTCGGAGAGTGCCGGGAAGATGTGCATGGCGCCGGTTATCGAATTTACATCGGCGCCGTTCGTCATGGCATTGACCACCTCCTGAATGAGGATCGCCGCCTGCGGGCCGATGATATGAAAACCCAGGATCTTCCCGCTATCCTTGGCCACGACGGCCTTGGCCAGACCGTCGAATTCACCCAGCGCCTCGCCCATCACGGTATCGGAATAGCGGGCGCGCCCCACCAGGATTTCACGGCCTTCTTTTCCGGCCTGCCCCTCGGTCAGCCCCACGGAGGCTATCTGCGGGTAGGTGAAAACCGCATAGGGGACCACCTCGAAGTTCATCGGGATCTTCTTTCTTTGGGTGGCATTATGCCAGGCGATTTCCGCCTCTTTGTCGCCCGCATGGGTGAACATCGCCCGGCCGATGGCATCACCGAGCGCCCAGATATGTTTTCTGTTCGTCCGCAGATACTGGTCGACCTTGACGAAATTGGCCTTGTCCAGCTCGATCCCCGCCTTTTCCGGCTGCAAAATATCGGCGTTCGATCTCCGCCCGGCCGAGACCATCACCGCCTCGGCTAAAAGCTCTTTTTTCCGGCCGGTGCCAATATCTTTGACCCGCAGGGCATAACCCCCGCCGGCGGCTCGCACGTCGAGTGTTTCGACGCCCATCTGCAGGTCGACCCGCTTCGCCATCTCTGCTTGTAAGAGTTCGGAGATCTCCGGTTCGCCAAAACGGAGAAAGGTCTTGTTTCTATCCACAATACTGACCTTGACGCCCAGGGCAGAAAAGAAATGGGCGTATTCGAGCGCTATATACCCACCCCCGATAAAGATCAGGCTGGCCGGTTTCTTTTTCAGCTCCAGAACGCTTTCGTTTGTCAGATAGGCTATATCGTTTAGCCCCTTCAGGGGGGGCAGGGCCGGACGGGCGCCGGAAGCGATGAAAATCTTCTTGCCTCTTATCTTGTCGGCGCCGACTTCCAGGGTATGTTCATCGAGGAAGCGGCCCTCCTGATTGAGGAACTCGAGGTTTTCCGACCCGGCCAGGCCCTCTTGGATACCCTTTCGGCCGCTCATGACCACCCGTCTCATCCGTTCCATGACGGCCCGGAAGTCGACAGCGATTCTTGCGGACTTGATACCCAGCTTCAAGTCGCCGGCGGCCTCCATGATCCGGTCCGCCGTACAGATCAGGGTCTTCGAAGGCACGCAACCGCTGTTCACGCAGGTACCCCCCACGTTTCCCTTGTCAATCAGGGCGGTACTCAATCCTTCCGCGGCGGCCCGGAAGGCAATCCCCAGACCCACATCACCAGCTCCCACGACAATAACGTCATAGCTTTTCATGGCTTCCTCCTTGCAGGTTCAGATCTTGACGGGCTGATAACGGGCAAACAAACTGGTTGCCAATTTATTTCGGCAGCGATTTATTAATAACCGCCAAGATACGGCCGCTGGTCCAATTCATTCATGCAAAACGAAATCTCTTTCTTCCAAAAGACAAGGTAATTGAAAGCTGTTTTTGCCACAGCTTGAAAAATGATACTACTATTGAAGCATTTCCTGCTTCACTTCATATTCCGGATGCGGACTTCAATGCCGGAATCTTTCAATAAATAAACTATCTTGCGGGTATCAGTCTCTGCGAAGTGGTAGGGATAGAGGATGTGGGGTTTAAAGCTATTGGCGGCCGCTGCTGTCATTTCGGGGGTCATGGTATAGGGCAGGTTCATGGGCAGAAAGGCGATATCGATGTTTTTCAGGTTCTTCATCTCCGGAATGTCTTCCGTATCCCCGGCGATGTAAATCTTCTTATCGGCAAGGGTGAGGACGTAGCCAGTGCCTACCCCTTTGGGGTGATAGGGCTGGCCGTCAGGACGCTTATGCACTAGATTATAAGCCGGGACCGTCTCGATCCGCACGCCGGACCAGGTTCTCACATTCCCGTCTTTCATAATTTCGCCACGCTTGAGTTTCCCGGCACCGGCGGCCGTTAAAAGAAGGACGGTTTTATCCGGTTTGGTAGTGAGCTCGATGGCCTTGGCATCCAAATGATCGGGGTGATCGTGGGTGATGAGGATCAGATCCGCCTTGGGCAGCTTGCCGTAGTCGGCCATCTGCATCACCGGGTCCACATGGATGACCTTGCCGCTCCATTCCATCATCAAAGTCCCGTGTCCAATAAACGTGATCTTCAGATCACCCGCCGTAGTTTTGAAAACATCAGCGGCAAATTTTTCTTCCGCCGCAGCCGATAAAGAGGAAATGCCCAGAACACCCGTAACGATCAAGATTGCCAATACTATCCTCATGTTGCACCTCCTGATTATTGCTTAATAAGGCCTGACCTATTCCTCTTCGTCGCCGCCCTCTTCCTCACCCCTCTCAATGCCCGGCAGCATATCCATGCCCGGCGCCGTTTCGTCCTCGCCCGCCTCTAGTTCCCGGCTTTCCTCTTCCCGTTCCACCCGGGCCACGCCGACGAGCTTTTCATCATCTTCCAGTTCGATGAGTTTCACACCCTGCGAGGCCCGATGGACCAGCGGCACTTCCTCCACCCGGAGCCGGATGATTTTGCCGGCATTGCTGATCAGGATCAGGTCTTCGTCACCCACCACCTGCATGAGGCCCGAAACGCTGCCCACCTTCGGCACGGTTTTCAAGTTGACGACCCCCTGGCCGCCCCGGCCGTGCACGGGGTATTCCGCCACGTAGGTCCTTTTCCCGAATCCCTTCTCCGAGACGGTGACCATCGTCTGGCCTTCCGTGGGAATCTCCATCCCCACCACGGCATCGTCCCCGGCCATCCTGATGCCCGTCACGCCCCGGCTGACCCGGCCGGTGGGACGCACGTCCTCCTCATGAAAACGGATCGCCTTGCCCTTCCTGGTCCCTAGGAAGACATCCTGGCTGCCCATCGTCATCTGGACGTCGATCAATTCATCATCCGGATCGATATTCGCCGCAATAATGCCTCCCGCCCGGGGATTGGCATAGGCGGTGAGAGCGGTCTTTTTGATGATGCCTTTTTTCATCGCCATCACGACAAACCGGTCCTCCGTAAACTCCTTCACCGGCAGGATCGCCGCCACCCGTTCCCCGGGGGCGATATTCACCAGATTGACAATGGCCTTGCCCTTCGCGGCGCGGCCGGCTTGGGGAATCTGATAAACCTTGAGCCAGTAAACCTTGCCCAGGGAAGTGAAGATCAAAAGGTATTGGTGGGTGGAGGCGATAAAGATTTTCTCGACGAAATCTTCCTCCTTGGTGCCCATCCCTACCTTGCCCCGTCCGCCGCGGTGCTGGCTCTTGTACAAACTGACGGGATTTCTTTTGATGTATCCGGAATGAGAGATGGTGACCACCATATCTTCCTCGATGATCATATCCTCAATCGCAATATCCTCGGAACTGGCCACGATCTCCGTCCGCCGTTCGTCGCTGTAGCGCGCCTTGATCTCCTCCAGTTCGGCGATGATCACATTCAGCACCTTGCGGGGATCGTCCAGGATGCCCTGTAAGTGAGCAATCAGCGCCACTAATTCTTTATATTCCGCATCGATCTTCTCTCGTTCCAGACCGGTCAGGCGCTGGAGCCGCATCTCGAGGATGGCCTTGGCCTGCACATCGCTGAGGCCAAAGCGGGCACAAAGGGCCGTAGCGGCCTCCTGAGGATTGGACGCCGCCTTGATGACCGCGATCACCTGGTCGATATTGTTCAGGGCAATGATCAGCCCTTCCAGGATATGGGCCCGTTCCTTGGCCTTGCCGAGCTCAAAGATCGTGCGGCGGACGACCACCTGCTTGCGGAAATTGATAAAGCTCGAAAGCATCTCCTTGAGGTTGAATACCTTCGGCTGACCGTTTTCAATCGCCAGCATAATGATGCCGAAGGTGCTTTCCATCTGGGTAAATTTATAGAGCTGATTGAGAATAACCCCGGACTGCTCATCCCGCTTCAAGTCGATGACCACCCGGATGCCTTCCCGGTCCGACTCATCACGGAGATCGGAAATGCCGGTAACCCTCTTCTCTTTCACGAGTTCGGATATCTTTTCAATGAGATGGGCCTTGTTCACCTGATAGGGGATTTCCGTTACGACGATGCTTTCCCGGTCGTTGCGCGCATTGCGTTCGATCAGCGCCCGGGCGCGCATCCTGATGATGCCCCGGCCTGTTTTGTAGGCATCGTTGATCCCTTGCCGGCCGTTGATGAAACCGGCGGTCGGAAAATCCGGCCCCTGGATATGGCGCATTAACTCCTCGACGCCGGCCTCGGGGTTGTTGATGAGCATGATGGTGCCGTCAATGACTTCTCTTAAATTGTGGGGGGGGATATTGGTGGCCATGCCGACGGCGATTCCCGAGCTGCCGTTAAGCAGCAGCAAGGGCGCCCGGGCTGCCAGGACGGACGGTTCTTCCATGGATTCATCGTAGTTGGGTACAAAATCGACCGTTTCTTTGTCCAGGTCCGCCAGGATCTCCTCGGCGATCCTGGCCATGCGCACCTCGGTGTACCGCATGGCCGCCGGCGGATCGCCGTCGATCGAGCCGAAATTTCCCTGACCGTCAATTAGCAGGTAGCGCATGGAAAAATCCTGCGCCATCCGGACCATCGTGTCATAAACCGCGGCATCGCCATGGGGATGATACTTACCGATGATATCACCGACGATGCGGGCGGATTTTTTATAGGGCTTATTCCAGCGGTTGCCCATTTCGTGCATCGCAAAAAGCACCCGGCGATGGACGGGCTTCAGTCCATCCCGCACGTCGGGAATGGCACGACCGATAATGACACTCATCGCGTAGTCGAGATAAGATTTTTTCATCTCGCTTTCGATATCGACGAGCACATTTTTTCCATAGAGTTGCTGTTCCATGCTCTTACAGAATCTCCTTAAAAAAGCAGCCGCTCTTTAATCAGCGCAGCTGCCGGAAAAGATAGGGGCCACTGTTTCTTTAAACATCCAGATTGGACACAAAAAGGGCGTTGCGGTAAATAAAATCCCGTCTGGGCTCCACTTGATCGCCCATCAGGGTGGTAAAGATTTCATCCGCCTCTACGGCATCATCCACCCTCACCTGCAGAAGGGTTCTTTTATCCGGGTTCATGGTGGTCTCCCACAGCTGCTCCGGGTTCATTTCCCCCAGACCTTTATAACGTTGCACCGATAAGCCCTTTTTCCCGGCGCTCATCACATACTCCACGAGCGACGTCATACTGGGCAGGGAAATCTGATTTTCCTTGGGCTTGGCCGTCGCCGGCGCCTCATTGTTTGCGGCGCCGGCGACCGGTTCCGCCGGTTCGCCCGCCTCCAATTCCAAGCGGTAGGGCGGGGCGCCCAGGGCCTGGAGCTGGCTGAAATGCAATTTCAGTTCCACGAATTTCGGCGACCGGAAGGTATCCCGGTCCATGGTGTAAGTAAAAACTTGTCCATTTTTCAGGACTGTAAACAATATCCGATAGGTGCCATGCTCCGGATCGATCTCGAAGGTGTAACCCTGGATGTCGGCATCTGCCGCCGCCGTTTTCGCGGCTACTTCCCTCATCCGGTCCTGATTGTGAAAATCATCATCCCGCAAATCCTGCTGACTGGCGACCATTCTCATCACTTCTCTGTCCCGGCCCTCTTTTTCAAACTTATCCAATATCGCATCGATACGAAGGATTTTCTTAATGAAACCAGTCAACTTATTGCCGGTAAAGACCGTAACCTCCCCATTGCCGGTGAGCAGTCGAATCTTACCGACCCCGCTTTCCAAAACATAATTCTTCATTTCTTCTTCATTGTGGATATAGATCTCCTTTTTCCGGTCCACAATTTTAAAGAGCGGCGGTTGGGCAATATACAGATAGCCCCGTTCAATCAACTCCCGCATCTGGCGGAAGAAAAAGGTCAACAGCAAGGTGCGGATGTGAGAACCGTCCACGTCGGCATCGGTCATGATAATGACCTTGTGATAGCGGAGTCTGCTGACATCGTATTCTTCACGCCCGATGCCGGTACCCAGCGCCGTCACCATGACCTTGATTTCCTCGTTTTCCAGCATCTTATCGAATCGGGCCTTTTCCACATTCAAGACTTTGCCCCGGAGCGGCAGGATCGCCTGGTTTTTTCTATCCCGGCCCTGTTTAGCCGATCCGCCGGCCGAATCACCCTCCACGATGTAGATCTCACTCCGGGCCGGATCCTTTTCCTGGCAATCGGCCAGTTTTCCGGGCAAGGCGCCGACCTCCAGGGCGGTTTTTCTTCTCGTCAACTCCTTGGCTTTTCTGGCCGCTTCCCTGGCTCGGGCCGCGTCCAGGCACTTGCTAAGCAACTGCTTGGCAATAGAGGGATTTTCTTCCAGGAAGGTACCGATCTTATCGTAGACGATGCCCTCCACCAATCCCTTGACTTCGCTGTTGCCGAGCTTGGTCTTGGTTTGGCCCTCAAATTGCGGATTCTTGATTTTCACACTGATCACACAGGTAAGCCCTTCCCTGAGATCATCTCCCTTGAGGGAATCCTGGCCGTTCTTCAATATCTTATTACTCGTGGCATAATTATTAAAAACCCTGGTCAGGGCGGAGCGAAAACCGATCAGATGGGTGCCGCCTTCCGTAGTGTTGATGCTGTTGGCAAAAGAAAATAGATTTTCCGTATAGGTATCGTTATATTGCAGGGCTACCTCGACAAAACAATCATCCTTGGCGCCGCTGATGTAAATGGGATTTTTATGGAGGATCTTTTTGTTGCGGTTCAAATACTCGACAAAAGATACAATCCCACCGCGATACTGGAATTCGCTTTTCTTGTCGGTGCGTTCATCGATCAGGGTAATTGACACTCCGGAATTAAGGAAGGCCAGTTCACGCAACCTGTTGGCTAAGGTATCGAAGTTAAATTCCAGCTCTTCAAAGATGGTATCGTCGGGCGTAAAGGTAATCTTTGTTCCCCGCGCCGCCGTGGCACCGATTTTTTGCAGCGGCGCCACGGGAACCCCGCGCTCGTAAGACTGTACGTAGACTCCACCGTCTCTCTTGACTTCCAGTTCCAGGAAACTGGAAAGGGCATTGACCACCGATACCCCTACCCCGTGCAGACCGCCGGAAATCTTATAACTGTCATTGGAAAATTTCCCCCCGGCATGAAGGATGGTCATTACCACTTCCGCCGCCGATATCCCTTCCGTTTTATGGATATCCACCGGGATGCCGCGGCCATTATCTTCCACCACAACGCTGTTATCTACCCTGATAACCACGGTAATCGTATCGCAGTAGCCCGCCGCCGCCTCGTCAATACTATTATCGACAACCTCGTATACCAAATGGTGGAGCCCATCCCGACCCGTGCTGCCGATGTACATCGCCGGCCTCTTGCGGACGGCCTCCAATCCTTCCAGTACTTTAATGCTATCCGCATCATATGTGTTAGTCATGCTGCTTTTCCTTCCCGACCCCGGTAAACGGGATAAGTGCGTTAACTGATTTATTTACTGCCACTGAACAAATTATAACTTACTAAAGTTTAAGGGGCATTAAGATGCAGGTATAACGATCATTACCCGCCCCCCTGACCAAGCTGGGTTTATTGCCCATGCCGATCTCGATGGAAACGTTCGGCTCGTCAATAACCTCAACGGCATTGAGAAAATAGCTGATGCTGTAGCCGACGATGACTTCCTCACCGCTGTATGCTACCTCTATTTCATCGGTTGCCTCACCGAGATCGGGATCATTGAAGGTAAACACCATCAGGTTATCTTTTAAAGTTACCACAACCCCGCCATAACCTTCACTGGCAATAACGTTGATGCGTTTCAGGGCGTGCAGCAACTTCTCTTTTTCAATCAGGACCGTCACCCCCTTTTCCTGGGGGATGACCCGCCGATAATCAGGGAATTCCGCATCTATTAAACTGCATTTCAAGACTGCCTCCTGGCTTTTAATGACGCACATATTTTTCTCGACACCCAGATAAACATCGCCCATGTTCTCTTCCAGCAGCTTTTTGATCTCCTGCAATCCCTTCCGGGGAATAATAATTCCTTTTTCCAACTTTAAGAAATCTCCCGCAATGCCGGCGGATTCCACGATAGCCAGGCGATGACCGTCTGTGGCCGCCACCCGGAGAATGTTCTGGTCATCATGAGTGCTCTCTACTTCCAAAAAGGCGCCGGTGAGATTGGGTCTGGAATCATCCGTGGAAATGGCAAAAAAGGATTTGGTGATCAATTCCGTCAGAATCTTGCTGTCTATTTTATAAAGCTGCAACTCCTCATCTTCGGTAACACTGGGAAATTCCTCCGCCGGCATGCCGCTGATCCGGTAGACGGCCTTTTGGCAGGAAATTGTTAACTGGTTGCCGGCATTTCTTTGGACATGCACGATGCCTTCCGGTATTTCTCTGATCATTTCGTGTAACTTTTTTGCCGAAACCGTAATTTCTCCCTCTTGCACCACCTGCGCTTCGTAATTGGCTATTAAAGTAATTTCGATATCCGTTGCAATAATGGTTATTCTGTTATCCCGGACGCGAAGCAAAACATTGTTCAGGATCGGCATGGTCGTTTTTCTTTCCACTATGCCCAGAGTTTTTCTGATGCCCGTCAAAAGAGTGTTTCGCTGGATATGGAATTCCATTATATAATCCTTTCTTTATTTCTTCTTTATTAAAACTTAGTAGTAGTAAAATAGGCTGTGGATAATGGTGATAACCATGAAAACTCATTCTATATCATAATACTGCGCCGATTAATATTGTTGATAAGCTGTGATCGCAGCTTGTTCATAACAAGCGACTTTTGTTGATAAGTTTTTCACCCTTTATTTAAAGATTCGCTGATATTATGGACGATGGTCTTCATGTTTTCGTCAGTATCGAGAAGATTTTTAATCTTATTACAACCATATATGACTGTTGAATGGTCACGTCCGCCGATCTTAACGCCAATATCCGGAAAGGACAAAGCGGTATATTTACGGGCCAGGTACATGGCAACCTGCCGCGCAGTGGCCAGATTCTTATTTTTTTTCTCGGACTTTAATTCATTGATTTTTAAGCCGAACGATGAGGCAACTGCTTTCACCACTTCATCAATGGTAATCTTTTCTTTTTCCACGTTAATGATTTTCCTCAACACCTCCTGAACCAGGGTCAGGTCGATTTCTCGTCCCGTCAGGGAGGCATAGGCGGCGATCCTGATGAGATAACCCTCCAATTCCCGGATATTCGATTCAGCGCGGGAGGAAATATAATGGGCCACGGTACTGGGCAGGATAATGTTATTTTCCTGCGCCTTCTTTTCTACAATGGCAATTTTTGTTTCAATATCCGGTGGTTGGATATCGGCAATCAGACCCCATTCAAAACGGGAACGCAACCTTCCTTCCAGATTGGGAATGTCTTTGGGAAATTTATCACTGGTAACGACAATCTGTTTGCCGGAATCATGCAGGGTATTAAAGGTATGGAAGAATTCTTCCTGCGTTCTTTCCTTGCCCGCAATGAATTGGATATCGTCAATCAGCAGACACTCGATTTGCCTGAATTTATCACGGAATTTAGGCATTTTGTCGTAACGGATGGAATTGACCAGTTCATTCATGAAGGCTTCTGCCGAAACATAGAGGACATTCAAATTAGGATGAATGGCCATGGTATGCAGGCCGATGGCATTCAGCAGATGCGTTTTTCCCAGACCAACGCCGCCGTAAATAAAAAGGGGATTGTAATTTTTCGCCGGCTTTTCTGAAACGGCCACCGAAGCGGCATGGGCGAATTGATTGCTGGCGCCGACGATAAACCGGTCAAAGGAATAAAGTTGATTGAGTGATGAATTTATTTTAGTTTTCGAAGATTTTGACGGTTGGCCGCCCCCGCCACTGCTTTTGCTGCCGGACGCTTTGCCGGCAATGATCTCCTTGTCCTGAGATATGGTGAAGCTTACCTGCACGGCTGCCCCCACCAAAGCCGTCAGCGAATCTCTAATCAGTGAATAATAGTTTTCCTCCAGCCAGTCCTTGAAGAACCTGTTCGGTACGGATAACCTTATACAATCATCCTCCAGGGAGGAAATCTTTATCGGCCTGATCCAGGTATCAAAATTCTGTTGGGTAACTTTTTCATTAATAATATTAAGGCATTTTTCCCAAAGTATATCCAATTTATGCACACCTTACCAACAAGCTGTCAACATTAACCCAGAATGTTTATTAAGCGATTTAATTCTTCATTGCTGGAGAAAGTTATTTCAATGGCGCCCCGTTGTTTTCCATACTTGATCCGTACTTTAGTCATCATCCGGGAAGCCAGTTTCTTTTCCAGCTCCATAATATAGGGATCGGCCGAGGAGTTCTTTTTTGTGGCCGGGGCGGCCGCCAGGCTCTTGATGAGGCGTTCCGTATCCCTGACAGTCAACCCTTTTTTGATGATATCCTGCAGGACGGCAATCTGTTCTTCAGCAGAACTGAGCGTCAGGAGTGACCGGGCATGACCGGGAGTAACCTTTTTCTCGATCAGGGCGGCCTTGACTTGCCTGGGCAGTTTCAGGAGGCGGACGGAATTGGCAATAGTCGAACGGTCCTTTCCTACCCGCGCCGATATCTCTTCCTGGGAAAGACCAAATTTGTCCATCAAGGTCTGATAGGCGTCGGCCTCCTCCAGGGCATTAAGCTCTTCGCGCTGCAGATTTTCCACCAGACATAACTCAGCAGCTTCCAGATCGCCGGCCTCTCTAATGATCACCGGTACTTCTTTGAGGCCCCCTGCCTGGGCCGCCCGCCAGCGCCGCTCGCCGGCGATGATCTCATAACCATTTTCCGCTTTCCGGACAATGATTGGTTGAATAATGCCGGTTTTTTGCAGGGAGGCCACCAGCTGTTTCTGGGCTTCGTCGTCAAAGTTCTTGCGGGGCTGAAAACGGTTGGGATAGAGTTCCTCTATACCGCACCGCATGAATGACGGCTTCATGTTGAGATCATCGACGGTGGCGGTCAAAATAGCGCCCAGACCTTTGCCGAGGGAATTTTTCTGCGACATTCTACAACCTCCCGTGGGAGAGCATTTCCTGCGCCAGTTCCATATAGGCGATGGCACCCCGCGATTTAATATCGTAAAGAATAATAGGCAAGCCATGGCTCGGGCTTTCCGAAAGCCTGACATTACGCGGAATTATAGTTTTAAATACCTTATCTCCAAAGTATTTTCTCACATCATCGCTCACCCGCCGGGACAACAGGTTCCGGGTGTCAAACATGGTCAGCAAGATGCCGCCCAACGTCAGGGAGGGATTAAGCTTGGCTTTGATTAACCTTACCGTATTGATTAGATGTCCCAACCCTTCCATGGCAAAATATTCACACTGCAATGGCACAATAATGAAGTCCGAGGCCACCAGGGCATTGACGGTCAGGAAGCCCAGCGACGGCGGACAATCAATAATGATAAAATCATATATTACATCCAGTTGCATCAGCAGGTGGCGGAGCTGCTTCTCCCGATCCATGATATTGACAAATTCCACCTCGACACCGATGAGATCCCGGTTGCAGGGAGCTATGTCGAGATTGGGCACTGCCGTAGGAAGGATGATATCTTTAAGGCTCAGGTTGCCGATCAAGGCGTGGTAAAAATTTCTTTCGCTGATCCTGTCCGCATCGATGCCCATGCCGCTCGTGGCATTACCCTGGGAGTCGCAATCGATCAGGAGGGTTCTCTTCTCCGCCGTGGCGATGGATGCGGATAAATTGATGGCCGTAGTGGTTTTGCCCACCCCCCCCTTTTGATTGACGATACATATAATTTTGCTCATTATTTTATTAAGCGTGTATGTTGCGATATTGAACCTGACGGGCGAGTGATAACATAAAAAGGCATTTTTATATAGGGGTATTTTTTACTCCGACCGGGCGAAATTTTTCCCTCGCCCCCTTGCTTTTAAGGCCGGAAAGTTTTAATTCAATGAGCACGTGATTTATGGAACGAAGTGAACATAAATCGCAGTGCGAATTAACCCTGAGCGACCGAACGGAGCGAGGGAGTCGAAGAGGCCACCCCATGTGTAAGATTACGGTAGTACTCGGTTTTGCCCAAGAACCTTATTTCCACCGGTTGATAGAGCAATTTCTCGCCGCTCCCCTGGTGGCGAAGGCACTGGTCATTGCTCCGGAAGATCCGGGCCTCATGCCGGCCGGGTGTGAATACCTGGAAGGGCCGGCCCCCACAGCCGGCGCCATTTTGCACCTCTTGTTGGAGAAGGTGGATACCCCTTATTTATTGTTCCTCCAGCCGGGCCGGGAGCTGCAGTTGGGGCCCGGGGCTTTGGAACGGCTGACAGCGGTGGCCGATACCACGGGGGCGGGCCTGGTTTATTCCGACTACGATGAAATCCTGGCTGGCGAACGGCGGGAACACCCGGTCAATGATTATCAACCGGGGAGCATTCGGGAGGAATTCGATTTCGGCGGTCTTACCCTCTTTTCCCGGACGGCCGTCCAGCACAGCCTGCGTAAATGGGGCGCCGCCGCCGGCTCGGCCCGGGCCGGTATTTATGACTTAAGGCTCAAGGTTTCCGTGGACTATCCCCTTTATCATGTCCGCGAATACCTTTACGCCGAGCGGGCCGAAATCGCGGAGACGGGGCTTTTTGCCTATGTGGACCCCGGGAATTATCTCCTCCAGAAAGAGCTGGAAGAAGTGGCGACTAAGCATCTGCAACGCATTGGGGCCTATCTGAAGCCGGTCTTTGCCGCCCTGCCTCCCCCCGGGGAGACATTTCCGGTGCTGGCGAGCATCGTAATTCCGGTGCGCAACCGGGAACATACCATCGCCGAGGCGGTGCAGAGCGCCCTGACCCAGGAGACGGATTTCCCTTTTAATGTCCTCGTCGTCGACAACCATTCCACGGATGGCACGACGGCGATCTTGACTAAGCTGGCCGGCAAGTCCGGTGCCCTGCGCCACATCATACCGTCGCGACGGGACCTGAACATCGGCGGCTGTTGGAACGAGGCCGTTTTTTCCCCCTTTTGCGGTCGTTTTGCCGTACAGCTCGATTCCGACGATCTTTATGCTTCGCCCCGGGCCCTCCGGGAACTGGTGCAAACGCTGCTGCGGGAAAATTATGCCATGGTCATCGGTTCTTACACCCTGGTAAACGGGCAGCTGGAGGAAATTCCGCCCGGACTGATCGACCACCGGGAATGGACGGAGGACAACGGCCGCAACAATGCCCTGCGCATCAACGGGCTGGGGGCGCCGCGCGCTTTCAGCACGGAGATTTTACGCCGGATGGGCTTTCTCAACGTGGGCTATGGGGAGGATTATGACGTCGCCCTCCGCATCTCGCGCCACTATCGCATCGGCAGGATTTACGATAGCCTCTACCTTTGCCGGCGCTGGGGCGGCAACTCCGATGCGGCCCTGACGATTGTCCAAAAGAACCGCTACGATGCCTTCAAAGACCAGATCCGCAGCCTGGAGATCCTGGCCCGGCAGAAGATGAACGGTGATTAGTGATTAGTGACTTGTGATTGGTAAACAGTGATTGGTAAATGGAATTAGACCGAAGTCGAATATTTGCCACCTTCAGCGAGGGCAGCGCAACTTCCCTGCCGGAGCTGTCCCTGGCCCTGCTGGCCAGCCAAAAGTCCGCCTGGGCGCAACTGCGGGACGGCCATGCCGGATTGGACGGGCGTTTAGAGCGGCGGATTGAGGAAGGCGAACTGGCGGTGCAATTGCAGTGCAATCCGCAGCGGATTGTCAGCACGGGGGCGGATCTGGATCCTGCTGCCATCAGGAAGCGGGCTTGTTTTTTATGCCGGCCCAACCTGCCCCCGGAGCAGCAGGCGATCCTCTATCATCGTCATTTCCTGGTGCTCTGCAATCCTTTTCCCATTTTTACCGCTCATTTTACCGTCGCCTGCGTTGAACACCTCCCGCAGGCCCTGCAGGGCGTCTGGCCGTCGCTCCTGCAGTTGGCCGGCGATTTTTCTCCTGCTTTCGCGGTGCTTTACAACGGCCCGCTCTGCGGCGCCTCCGCGCCCGACCACCTCCATTTTCAGGCCGTTCCGCAAGCGGCGATCCCGCTGCTGAAGTTGGGCATGAGGGATAGGCTGAAGTTGCGTGAGCAGGGCAGTGTAGCGGTCTGGAAGGTAAAAGGCGGCCTGGGTCCGGCGTTGATGGTTGAGAGTGGCAACGATCAGGTGCTGGTCTCTTTTGTGGAACGTATTTTAAAGGCTGCGGAGCGCACTCTCTCCCGGCCCGGTGAGCCGCTGATCAACCTCTTTTGTCTTTACCGGGAGCAAAAATGGCAGATTGTTATTTTTTTCCGCCGGCAGCATCGGCCGGCCGCCTATTACCGGACCGGCGATGCGCAGGTACTGGTAAGCCCCGGGGCGGTAGACATGGGAGGACTGTTGATTCTTCCCCGTAAAAAGGATTTTTACGGCCTGCGAGTCCCCTTAATCCGGGAAATAATTAGTGAAGTTTCCCTGCCGGAAGCGTTGCTCGACGAGATAGCTGCCGCAGCGTAACTTACAAGACCCGGGCCGCCATGATGCCCACCCGCAACTTCCTTTGCTGCAGGTAGCGGTAAATGGTCGCCTCGGAAATCACCACCTTGCCCGCAAGCCTGGAGGAGTGGAGGAGATGGAATCCCCTGTTTCGGTGTACGGCGAGGCCCACGTGGGTCACATCCAAACCCTCGATGTCCGTGGCAATGGCAATCAGATCGCCATTGTTGATCTTCTGGATGACGGACGGGAGCTGCCTTTTGGGAACATAATAGAGGGGGCGCGCCGTGCAGTTTTTTTCCACCTGCACCAGACGAGCATAAGCATCAGGGACCCTGAGGGGTGGGTAGCGGTCCCGATGGGCCGTCATGAAGTCTATTTTCTTGCGGAAAGGTATCCCGCCGAGGGCCGAGGTTATGTCCCGCAGTATCCCTTGCCGCTGGTTTTCATGGAGCCAGTCCGTAAAATAATGGAGGCGGGAAGCGAAACCATCCGGTACGCCCTGACGGTAACGGCTGGCGGACAGCGCCTGTTCAAAATCGGCCCAAGTGGTCCGACCGGTGCGGATCAACCGGGAGAGCACGACGGTATTTTCCAGGAAGGTAGAGCAGTCCATTTGCCGGAGATTGATTACCAGCTCTTCCGGGCCTTCCCGCTCCAGGGTGCCGGCGGCATAGGGAGCACCCAGGAAGAAGGAGCCCACGGACAAGAGCAACTCCCCCATGTCGCCCGGGGGCCCGCTGCGGCGGATGGTCTTGAGGAGGGCATGAAAGATGTCACGGTCTTCGGCGGTGGCAAGCAAAGGGCACCTTCTTGATAAGTTAGAAATTGGCTGATATGGTTTTATCGATAGCATAATTAATCGCTCTGCTCAACCGGTACGGTGATTAATACAGCAGAGCTTCGTCGCTCGACGCCGAGTTAACCCCGCCCGGGAGGTGGTATTGTGACGGCAGACCAAACCAAGGCAGTTATCGTCGACAGCCGGCTGAGTTTTCCGGAAGCCCTGGCCGGCATCGGGGCCCCTTTATCGATCATCGATATCCTGAGTCTCCTTACGGTCACCTATTATTCCTTCGACGGCCGGCTGCACCAAGGGCAGCTGGTTGTTCATGGACGCCTGCGGGAAGAACTGCGGGAAATCTTCACCATCCTGAAGGACAGCCACTTTCCCGTGGGCAAGGTTATTCCCATCGTTCATTACGGTTGGTCGGATGAAGCCTCCATGGCCGACAACAACACTTCGGCCTTCAATTACCGCTTGATTGCCGGTACGGACCGGCTATCGAGTCACGCCCGCGGCCTGGCTATCGATATTAACCCCGGGCAGAATCCCGTTATTTACGCCGATGGCCGTTCTTTGCCGCCGGGGGCCGTTTATGCGCCCGGAGCCCCGGGCACTATCATACCGGAGGGGCCTGTTCTCGAGGCTTTCTTGTCACGCGGTTGGAGGTGGGGCGGAGATTTCGATCAGCTCAAGGATTATCATCATTTTGAGAAGACAGGGGATCTCCGGTAATCTGCTTGCGGAAGAAATTCAGGAGAAATTCCGCTTCCAGCGGCGAAAGATCGAATTTAAAGACGGCTTCTTCGATTAGTTTGGTGCGCGATTGCTCGGGGTCTGTTGCCAGGTTTTCCGATATCCATTTCACGGCCTTACGGATATCCTCACCTTGCGGTGTCAGGGTGGACATGGTGGCACCTCCTCTTTAACAGAATAGAAACACGAGTTCGACGTTTCAAACCATATTTATGATCAATAGTAAAGGTCCTTTCTGACGGGGGTGCGGATAAGCGGCTTCGCCCGGGGAGGCCAACGAAAAAGTATTGGAAATTTCATCCGAATAATACTATGCAGAAGGATAGATTTTTCTTAAATATAAGGTGCAAAGATGAGATTCGACATCGCTAAAAGTGGCAGCGGGCTTACCTACGAGATAAGAAATATTGTCGCCGTGGCCAATAAGCTCCAGGAATACGGGGTGGAACTGAACTGGGAAAATATCGGCGATCCGGTGCAGAAGGGGGAGAAAATCCCCGACTGGATGAAGGAAGTCCTCTTTGATGTCTTGCGGGATGACCTGTCCTTTGGCTATTCTCCGACCAAGGGCATCGCCGCCACCCGGGAGTTTCTGGCGGGGCTGGGGGACCAGCGCGGGGGGATCCAGATCACCCCCCCAGACAGTATTTTTTTTAACCGGCGGGGC
>Ga0082335_1004774_pt1 | contig 19803 bp, 14 predicted proteins | sample Subgrocontami58m_FD_72375 | JGI IMG/M metagenome (GOLD analysis project Ga0082335, IMG submission 72375) | Subsurface groundwater microbial communities from S. Glens Falls, New York, USA - GMW37 contaminated, 5.8 m (SPADES assembly) (version 2) ... | reverse complement strand
AGATGCACAAAGGTAAACTTCGATACATCCCCCACGGCAAAACTTTTACAGGGAAAAGGCTCGAAACCACAGATTACACAGATTGCACAGATAAAGAACCAAAAATTTCTGTGGATAATAAACCACGGAGACACGGAGGCACAGAGATTACGAAACAAGGCGATTATTCCCATTAAAAATATTACAATAAATAAGATTACATACTATTTACTTTAGACAAGATTTACAGGATATTTTTCTTTTTGATTTCGTTTTATCCTGTCTATCCTGTTAATCCTGTCTCACTAAAATAACCCGATAATCGTTCGACTGAGCGCTCACGACGAAGTCTGCGTTAATCCGCGTCCAATATGCATTTTTTACATTTCATTTTTTTTCGTCTTTTTCATCACAATCTCAATGTCTTTTTCTTCTCCTGCTTCAAGCGTTATCGTCTGCTTGACCGCATTATAGTCAGGTAGGATGGGTCAAGCGGAGCAGACCCATCACAAAGCTGGCGACATAGATATTAACGCATTACAGAAACATCAAACATTAGTTCCTGAATTTTGTTGTCTGTGATATTGAGAACTTTCATCCTGATTTTATTGTAATGGTCCCATTTTAGATAAATAAAACCCTGCTGAATATCGCCAGGGAAAATGACTCTATCCTCAAATGCCAAATTTGCAAGCTCCTGTTTGAATTTTACGGTAAAAGAATCAGATAAACCCTCTGCTGTACCAACAGCAGCACCAGAAGCTCCTCCAATAATTGCCCCCGTTGCTGCTCCTTGAGAGACATTGCCGCCTGCATAACCTACCCCTGCCCCAATGCCTGCACCTATCGCCGCTCCAGCCAATGTTCCAGCAACAGCCCCAGCAACCGCGGTTGAACCAATGGATGATTTCCGCACGTGTTCAGCAGTCTTATTTAACGTGTAAGCCACCGTGTATTTCCCATCTGACGTAACACCAAAAATCTGTTGATGATTAATCTCGAACTCTTTCGATCCACTATTCTGAACGATTAGATGAACCGGTAAAACATTGGCTGCCTTTAAATCTGTACCAAAAATCTCCTTTGATTTTTCTAGTGAATCTATTGGAACCACCGCTATTTGTAGTCCATCTATTTCTTGCTTATTTTGATAAGATGATGGCGAATTAAAGGATACGGTATCAGTCTTTAATGGAGCAGCGCATCCCGATAGAATAACAGTTATCAATGTTACAGAAAGTATCAATTTACTGTGATGCATGAGAAACTCCTTTTCGTTTTTGTTCCCATTTATCAATATACACACATAAATTTTGTGATTTACTCATATCACTTATAAGGTCTCCAATTGCCTTATCAATTGTGCTATCTATAGCCATTGCATATCCTCTTCCCGCTTCTTGGTAATACATTGGACCCAACTCTTGATGGGTTGCGGATTCCTTCGCTTGAGTAGTTCCCACCCATATCGTCTTTTTTTCGTCAAAATCTTTAATTTCCGCTCTAATGGAAAGTCGTGTATAAGTTTCTGCGGAAACCGTTGTTAATCCCGATTTCAAACTCAAATTCAAATCTACATCTTCTAAATTGACATACATAACAGCGTCTATGGTATCTGTCCCTGTATAATTTGGACTTTCAATAAAATGTATAGTCTTAAAATTATAAGCTAAAGCTTTAATCAACTTCGCAGAAAAAGCCCTTCCGATATTAAAAGAAAATTTTCCGCTCTGAACATTTTGTTCTAATTTTAGTTCTTTAATTTTTGGATCTATATAGAGGGCTAATTTAACGTCCTGCACATCAATCTTCCCCATCTTTTCAAAGGCGTCCATGCTAAGGCTAGAATTAAGGACGGGTGTTACATTTACCGCACAACCCGTTATTCCCAAAGTTGATACACCCAAAGTGAGTATTGTCCAAGTAGTTTTTCCCATCATTCTGCCTCCTAAATAAACATTAGATTCTGTCTTCTATTATATTTAATCGAAATTCCTTTTCATCTAACTCGATGTGAGATAATTTAATATGAGAGTAATTATCATTGCTTTTCAATAGGGCAATAATATTTTGCTTGCTTTCTTCCAATATATTACAACCTAGAGTTATTCCTTTGACGCATTCAATGGGTATCGGGACTAAACAGATTTCATGATTTCCTTCTGTTATTCTTTTCTTACATTCTCTTAATGTATAAAACATCCTCCATTCTTGTTCATATTCCCAATGCTCACTTTTAACACATAAAAAATTACTCATCCAATTGTCCAAATTCTCTGAATCATTCAAATTTGGATCAAATAATATAAAGTGAGGTCTCTGTTTTGAATAACGTACCTTTATGAGATGTCCTCTCAACTCTCCCGGCTTGGTTCGTTGATCAAAGAATTTATGCTTATCATCAAATTTTATAACAAATCCCTTATAGCCATCAGCATAATGAGCCCACATGAGAAGGTTACAGGGTTTTTCAGTCAGAGATAAAACCCCAATTTCCCGATTCATGGCATTTTTTAATATAGGCAACATAATCTGCCTACATCCTGGTGTCTCCAACTTAAGCATCGATCCAGCCATACTTGTTATTATTGGCTTATATTGATACATTGTTTCCTTCAAATGCTTTTTTATGAACGCTTGAGGTTTTATTCCCATTACTTTTTCAATTTGCTCTTCACTTATTGTTACATTGTATTGATTTTTTATTTCGTCAAGAGCTTCTTTTAATGTCTTTTTTGAATTCTCCTCTGAAATCTTATCAATGTGATCTTCATCCCACCTCCAATCATCGATAATCTCATCAATAAATTTACTATCACTAAGCGATTTTAAATAAGGATTTAATTCAAAAGGATCATTAAATTCCGAAGGTTGTGTAAAACGTATATGAGCATTTTGTAGGATATCAATTCGCTCTTCAGTTACATATTTGTATATAGGCACAGGACACTTTCTCCTTACGGTAATGTACGTTCATACTTTCAATTTTCAGAATATATGCCTTTTTTCGTTGTCCTTTTCATCACAATTTCAATATCCTTTTCTTCTCCTGCTTCAAGCGTTATCGTCTGCTTGACCGTCTTATAGCCCTTCTTTAATGCGATAATAGTATAAGTATCAGCATTTAAATCTGTAAATTCGAATAATCCATCTTCGTCAGATGTTGTTTTTTTGAGAACCTTTGAATTTACCCCTTTGAGCCTTATTTTTGCTGATTCAATTGGGTACTTCCTTGCATTTATGACATATCCAGAAATAATACCTTTTGAACTTGGTTCTTGTGTTGGCGTAAGAGTTGGGATAGGTGACGATGATGGATTTAATGTTGGAGTAGGTGTAGGTGAGAGTTGTGATATTGGAGTAGGAGCAGTGCTACTATCAAACTTCACAGTAATTGTATCAGTTCCTTTATTTCCTGCCCCATCTGCGGCTGTTACGGTAATGATATTTTCACCGCTTAATAAGCTTATGCTCGAAGATAACCAACTTGTAGTACCGCTTGCCGTACCACTTCCACCTTTATCATTATTCCATGTTACACTACTAATGCCACTAGTATAATCAAAGGCAACACCTTCTATGCTTATGATTTCGCTTGTAGATGTGTATATTGAACTGGAAGTTGGGCTAGTAATAATTATGGTAGGGGGTGTTGTGTCCAAAATAATAGAATCATTGAAGGAACTTGATATATTTCCAGAATCATCTTTGTACCAGACATACACTGTCTTATTACCATCACCACTGCTTAAGGTATATGAGACATTTTCAGTGTAACTAGTGGTTGAAGTTATCGATAACCAGCCAGAATCAAATATTGATGGTATGGTAGAAACTGTAGAGATATAGTTACCTGTTACCCCTACATCATCTGTAGCGGAAAGGCTTAAAGTAATTGTGGTAGAGTTAGTATATTCGGCATCATTATTGATATTTATTGAACCAGTTGGTATGACGGTGTCTGGTATTGGTATGGATGTTGGTGTAGGTGTAGGTGTTAATGTTAGGGTTGGTGAGGGTGTCGGCGTTGATATCGTTGTTCCCTCTGCCGTTACCGAAGCCGTATCCGTCATCGTTCTTGAAGAACCAGTTGTATTAACCTCATCGGTATAGCTAATCGTTAAAGTATCACCCTCAGCAGCCTTAATTTTGCTAAACTCTGTCGTATCGCCACTGGAAGCAACCTGAATTGAACCTTTGAACGTTCCAGTATCTACACCTGTTTCTATCATCCTTACCTTCGTATTATTTGCCGAAGAGGTCTGGATGAATACATCACTCAAGAGAGATTGCGCCACAGTAATGCTCGTATTCCTCTCCGCATCAACCAGCGTTACCAATGCATATGTTCCCAAGGTATATGAATCGGCATCAAATGCCAAGGTTGCATCAGATGCACTGAACGATAGATTCTTCGTTGCTGAAGATGCAGTTGGGCTTATATCAGTGTATACAACATTGGCTATACCACTCTGTATTGCTTTTATTGTACCACTGTTCGCACCTGTTCCACCACCCGTGGTCGATATTCCTGTTGTAATTGAAGCAAGAAATGTACCAGTATTTACACCATTCTCAACAAGATTCATCGTCAGGTCTGTTCCTACAGAGTAATTTGTTCCTGTTATTTTAAGGGCGGTGGTTAACGTGTCTGTGGTAGTTAAACTTGTGTTCCTGTCGATGTCTACAACCGTAACAACAATCGTATCACCGGATAAATAAGCCGTATCTTTACTAAGGCTTAATGTTCCCAGTGATGATACAATAATAATTGGATTTGTAGCAATGTTATTAGATGAATTGTCTGCCGCATTTAAGCTCGATAAAGTATTAAATAGCAAAAATAATATTGCTGTATATCTAAAGAGATTAAACTTATTTTTAGTGAGGACAAAAGATGTGTTTTTCATGAGATTATGGCCTCCTTTTAAATAGGGACACAGATTTTGATAGATATACGCTGACAATGACTTTCTCAAACATCAAATACGTTGCACTAACCTCTGTTTTGCTGCAAAATATCAATTAAAAGCTCGGCTTCATGCTATTTACTTTTAGACAGGATTTACAAGATATTTTTTGATTTCTTTTTATCCTGTCTATCCCGTTAATCCCGTCTAACTAAACCATCTTGATAATCTGGGTTTATCCGCGTCCAATATGTTAATCATTTTGGCTGGTATCTTGAAATCGTCCTGAGTTTGTTAAGAAACGACTCTGCGACGCTGCGCGATTTTATCAAGACGGATGCCTCGTGATTCTTTTTTAATGCGCTGTATGTCCAGTTCGTACTGCCTACTATGGTGATGTAGTTGTCTATAACCAATATCTTGCTGTGAGTAATGCGGTCTTTGCTATCGTAAAATACAGGGACGCCATTTTTTTTGAGCAGTTCGTACGCCTCCTGACTCCTTCGCTCTATTTTTTTACCCTTTTTCCCTTCTTCCCAAAACATGGTATTTTGATCAAAGATAACCGTCACAGCCACACCACGCCGATGGGCGCCGATAAGGTCATTGACCAGATTATATTCCCAACCCTTATTATACTTTGGATTAATGTCGGCCATGTACATGACGCACATGATTGACTTCCTTGCAGTAATCAGTGCCAGATGGACCTGGGGATAATAGTCTCCATCCACCAGCGGTATGACATCATCAGCAGGCAAACCAAAGGAAGAAGGGGTGTGGAAGGCACAGAAAACGATAAGAACGATGATAAAGACTTTTGTTTTTATGGAAATGATTTGTTTCATAAAACACTTCGTACGGAGTTGTTTTAACTTGACAAAAATAACGGTCAATGTACACTACGGAAGAACGGAGATGATTCTATCAGACTGTACAACCTTTTTGAAGAGAAAACTCACATGATTATTGGTATACCCAAAGAAATCAAATCCGACGAATATCGAGTAGCCCTCATTCCCGTGGGAGTAGAGGAGATGATAAAACACGGGCATACGGTGCTAGTAGAAAAGGACGCTGGTATGGGAAGCGGCATTCCTGATCTGGAATATAAGAGAACTGGAGCAAGAATAGTCGATAATCCCAAGGAAATATATGACCAGGCACAGTTCATAATGAAGGTAAAAGAACCGCTGCCCATTGAATATCCTTTATTGAGGGAAGATCGAATTATTTTTACCTTTTTCCACTTCGCTGCTTCAAAAACATTGACAGATGCCGTACTGAAGGCGAAGGTAGTGGCCATTGCCTACGAAACGATTCGTGATGAACACAATCAACACCCAATCCTGACGCCCATGAGTGAGGTGGCAGGGCGGATGTCCATACAAGAGGGCGCAAAATATCTGGAGAAACCCATGCTTGGACGCGGGATACTTTTGGGAGGAGTACCCGGTGTAGCTCCTGCAGAAGTGGTCGTCGTCGGTGGCGGTGTTGTAGGAACCAATGCCGCCAAAGTGGCCGCTGGGCTTGGGGCACGGGTTACAGTTCTCGATATCAATATAGAAAGGCTCAGGTATCTGGATGACATCATGCCGAAAAATGTCGTAACGCTCATGTCTAATGCCCACAATATACGGGAGAAGGTTAAAGATGCCGACCTGTTAATTGGCGCTGTGCTTATCGAAGGGGCGCGAGCGCCGTATGTGGTAACGAAGGATATGGTACAAACCATGAAGACCGGCGCAGTAATTATCGATGTCGCCATCGACCAGGGAGGATGCATTGAGACCAGCAAACCCACCACCCACAGCAATCCTATTTACAAGGAATATGACGTTATCCATTACTGTGTGACCAACATCCCTGGCGCAGTGGCATGCACGTCAACCCATGCATTGACTAATGTGACATTACCCTATGCTCTGGAAATTGCTGACAAGGGATATGAACGCGCAGCCCATGAAAATCCAGCCATATTGAGAGGAATCAATATGATAAAGGGAAGGGTCACCAACAAGGCTGTGGCGAATGCCTTTGGAATGGAATATTGTGCGTTCGAATGATAAAAGAAACCACAGATTTCGCAGATTGCACAGATAAATCAAAAAGGAAGAAAGCTTCAAGCAAAGTACCTAAAGACGATTTTTTTAAAAGTAAAAATGGAATCGGCCATATATTCCAACCAAGGTGATGAATATCAAAGACTCATAGCACTTCATTGGGTGGTGAGACTTCTCTATGAAGATGATCTGGATTGGGTTCAGATAGAAGCCATTGCATCTCCAACCACTCAAGAACGTATTTTGGTTGAAGACATTGTTGTTGGCTATAAAAACGGACTTAAAATCTATATTCAGGCAAAAAAAAACCAGCCGGACCATAGGGCATGGAGCTTCTCCGAACTTAAAGATATGCTTTCCAAGGCAAAGAATCAATTAAAAAAAGACCCCACAGGGAAAATCTCTTTCTATTCCAGAACCCCATTTGGCGACCTTCAAAAGCTCGGAGAGGCCGTAAATTTATATGAAAGTTTCTCCATGTTTAATACTAATACCTCTGCTAGTGTTAAACAGATTTTTGATGAATTTAAACATCTGCTTAATATCTCATGCGAGGTAGCTTTCGACATCTTGGGTCAAATTATAATAGGCACTTATCATACCTTTGAAGACTGGGAAAATGTTATTAGAAATGATTTAAAACGACATTTTATCAGCCATAATTATGCATATAGTTTTTTAAAAGACTTAGTTACGAAACAAAGTGCTCGCTTAAACGTTCTCCATAAATTTACAAAAGATGATTTATTGGAAGCTTTGGCAAAAGAGGGATTGCATAGGGCTCCGGTATTAGAAGAGGCAGAAATACTTGAAAAATTTGAAACCACATCCCAGATCGGGCGTAATTACGATACACGAATAGGCGGCCAAAAAATATATCGCGATGAGGTTAACGCTGTCCTTGACAACATCAAAGCAAAGAAAAGTTCAACCCTTGTTACCGGCAAGAAGGGCTGCGGCAAGACATGGATTTTGCTTGAGGTGGCAGACCAAATAGAAAAAGCAAACGCATTCGGGATGCTTTTTATCAAAGGGGACCAGTTTGATGATGTCTATTCGGAAGACGAACTCATGCGACGGTTGGGTTATGAACATGATCCTTTCATTCTGGTAGCAAGACTTTCCGAGTATAGACATGTTGTAGTTATTATCGATTCCCTAGATGCCCTCTCCCTTTCAAGGGATCAAAAGGCATTGAAAATCTTTCTGTCTTTGATAGACAAATTAATTTCCTTAGAAAATGTGACAGTAGTTCTTGCCTGTAGAGACTTTGATCTTGAATACGACCCGCAGTTGCGGAATCGTTCATGGGAAATCAAAATATCACTGCCACCACTAAGTTTTGAACGAGACGTCAAGCCAATACTTGAATCATGGAGTATCGATGTCAGGAATATCCATGAGCATCAGCAAAGGTTGCTCTCTCATCCGCAGAACTTAAAACTTTATGAGAAAATTTACAACAAAACTCCAATTTCCTCAATCCTTACGGAGTTTCATATTATAAAGCTCTTCTTTGAGGAGTCCGTTGAAAAGAATTCAAAATTAGGACATGAAGCTATAGAGTCATTGCAGTCTATGTCAAATAATCTCATGAAAAAACGCTTACTTTTTATGCCGAGATTGCAATTCAATGGGACAGAAGAGAGAATACGAATATTATCCTCAGAAGGTGTTTTGATAGTAGATACATTCAGGGATAGACTCTCATTTGCACATCAGACGATGCTGGATTACCTAATGATAAGAACGTACCTTAAAGAAGGCAAAACCCTGCTGGTGTTTATTCTGGAACACCCGCAATTACCTTTCATCCGTCCTTCAATCAGAACATTTTTATTTTATCTCCACTCGATGGATAACAAAGATTTTTTCAAAGAAGTCATACAAATATTAAAAAATGACGGAGTAGCTTATCACGTAAAAAGGTTGATTGTTGAATCACTCTCAGAGCTATCACCAATTACTGATGTGGAGCTCAATCTATTGAAAAATATTTACACAAATTATTGCGATCTTTTTAATCGTTTTTTGCAGAGGGTAACTTCACCAGAATGGCTCGATGCGATGCATCCGGTTTTGACCAAAGCCATACTCACAAAAACTGAAAACGATTCAACAAAAGTGACACTTACATATGCTCTGGAAAAATGGATGCACGTTCGTCCTGATAAAGTGATTGAATGCTGGAAATATGCCTTAAATTCTCCAAATCCGGATATATGGTCAATTAGTCGAATAATAGATGAGTTTTCACATTGGGAGATTGTGGGTATTGAAGAGGTTTTGGAAAGGCTTTTGAAGATTGAAAAAGAAAAAACATGTAATCGGTGGACAGGAAAGGCGATTTCACAGTATGTTAATGCCACGAATAAAGGAGATACCCTTCTCTGGCAATATATAACACAAGATGTTCCAGTAGGAGTTATCTCTCAGGACTTTTTCAGATCACATGAAAAGGGTTTAAATTGTTCAGATCATCATTTCCGCAGGAAAGACTTTCTTGCTAACCGTTTTAAAAAATCCACATGGCTGCTTGAAACAGCTATCAATGCTGTAATTTATTGGAGTTCAAGACACGAATATCATGGCGAAAATAATGGATTAAACACAGTTTTTCTTGGAGACACAGCTTGGGATCAAAAGCATCAGGACTACGACACCCATTATGCTGATCCTATAAATGAATTTTTAAATGCAATCCATCAAGCGCTTCTATTTCATGCAAAAGAAAAAACCGATTGGTTTTTCAAGGAAGAGCCTAATCTAAGGAGAACAAAAGATGGTGCTCTAGCGTATTTTATGATTTATTCGTATCTAACAAATCCGGAAGATTATGCAAACAAGGCATATGATTTTTTATTAAGACCAGAAATACTCTTTGAATCCAACCTTTCAGATGAAGTAGGTGAACTTATCCAGGGAATATTCCCTTACCTCTTGCCTGAACAGCGGGAAACCATTCAAAAAATAATCATGGAAAGGAATGATCCTGATAATAAAGATGAAAACGAAGGGCAACCTCGTTGGTTATTAAAATGGAAATACAAGCAGCTTTCTGTAATTCCAAGAATCTTTCGTTTACCTGAAACCACGGTATTTATTGAAAAATGGCAGGACCGTTTTGGTCTCTGGCCTCAACCTCCTGAAATTAGAGGATGGGGAGGAACGGTAGAATCACCCATATCAGTTTCACAAATGGAGGATTTGTCTGAAAAAGGACTCTTAAAATTATTTGGCTTTTATAATGATAAGACGTCAGGACGTGATTGGTTTAATCCTTCCGAACATTTAAAGGGTGGAATTGATGAGATTGCTCATGTGCTTTCGCAATGTGTTGAAAGAAATCCCCAAAAATACATCTCATATATGGATATATTCTGGGAATCAAGGATTAGTAGTGAATATATATACGCTCTTTTACAGGGAATTTCCTATCATATACGTTATCGTTTTGGAAGGCTTCAAAAGCCTGCCGAAATAGAATTTACTGAACCGCTCTTGGATGGAGAAACACTTGCAGAAGTTATTTTGGGCTGGTTAGACAAATACCCTCAACTCCTGGAAAACGGGGATAAAACAAGCCAAGCACTTTATGCAATCTCTTATGTAATAGAGAAAAAGGATCTTCAGAAAAAACTCATCAATTCTTTTATAAGAATGTCTGGACATCCTGATCCTGAAAAAATTGAACAAAAGATATTCAATCAAGATAAAAAAGAAATGAATAAAGACGACCTTCTTCACATATCAATAAATTCAGTTAGAGGGCACGTAGCAGATGGGGTTACAACCCTTACTGGAAGATTGCTTGAAAAACAAAAGGAAGTTCCAGAAGAACTTTGCAAACTTCTTGAACATTTTGCAGCGGACTCAGTGGAAGCAGTGAGAATCCACGTCCTGAAATTACTTCCCTTTTTGGAATATAAAAAACCAGAAAAGGGCTGGGTTTTGTTTAGAAAAGCATTCGAAAAAGCACATCCTGCCCTTTGGCCACATGGTTACAGATTCTTATACTATCAATATAAAGAGCATTTTGATCAGGTGTCTCCGATTCTAGAACGAATTAAAAATGAAGGAGGCAAGCACGGTGCAGAATCGTGGGGATTAATTTCGGCACTTTGCTTTTTAGACAATCTCATAACAATTGAATCACTTATTGTGCAATTAAATGAGTTCAATCAGGAAGATGCCTGGAGTGGTGCTGTAAGGGTCTTTATTTCTAACCTCAAAACACCCGATTTAAGAAATCAGTGCCTTAACGGTCTTATTGCTCTGATAAATAATGAGGCTTTTCCAGTTAATTTACTCAATACTATTGAACGCGTATTTGAACAAATTCCCATATCAGAGGATGAATTAATAAGGGACTTTTTAGACTTGTTTCTTGATAAGATTCCATTAAGTGATGGCCTACGTCGTTCGGATCATTTTTTTAGTTACTTATCAAATATTTCTGATATCTATCCAGAATGGTGTATGGAAATAGCAGAAAAATATTTGAAAAGTATTTCAGATAAAATTCCTCCGCACATGTGGAAAGTAGAAGGTTTGGTTACTGCCACAATCCAATTGTTAAGATGGGCTGATACTGAGGATAATCAAGGATTGATAGAACGGGTGATTGCAATACAAGATCGTTTGCTAGCATTGGGATGGCCAGGAATTGATGAAGCCGTAGCCAGAGCAGAGAGAGAATAAACACAAACTACTTGATGTCTTTCTGTTTCATGGAGGCACTTAAGGCATTGAGTACCAAACAGCGTCAATCGGAGCAGGAACTGGAAAATCTATTCAACGGTTTAATGCAGCGTGCATTTCGCGGGCAGTTGTAATTGTAGCGCGAGATTTATCTCGCCTGTAAAAGCATAAAAAAGAAGTTAGAAAATAAGCGATGACTTGATATAATATGTCTAAATTATTCACTTATTAATGTGTTTATTGGTATGCAGACATTCTTTAAGCTTGTCATTCCGCACTTGATGCGGAATCCAGTTCCTTTCGTAATTTCCTGCTTTCGTGGAGATGACGAATTACTATGTCATACTTATGAACCCATTAGCAAGAAAGTATAGAACACAAAAGAGACTCTATTTATGAAGGATATTTCAATAGAAAATATTTTAAATGAGGTAATAAAAAGGATATTGTCTGTGGTACGGCCTAAAAAGATAATCCTCTTCGGTTCCGCCGTACGTGAAGAGATGCATGCAAACAGCGATATTGACCTTTTGGTTGTTATTCCTTCCGGCCAGCACCGCAGAAGGACTGCGCAAAGTATTTATTTGAATCTTATAGGCCTTGGTTTTGCCGCAGATGTTGTGGTAGTGACAGAAGATGATATTGAGCAGTTCAAAGAAAATATAGGTATGATAATTAAACAGGCATTGGATGAAGGCAGGGTGTTATATGCCGCTTAAAGGAAGACTTGGAACACCCCAAGAATGGCTTAAAAGGGCCAAGAGTAATCTTGCTCTTGCGAAACAGCCGAAGACTGAAGATATATACTGGGAAGATCTTTGCTTTGAAACCCAGCAGGCTGCTGAAAAGGCGTTAAAAGCGGTTTTGCTTTCTAAGAAAATACAGTTCCGCTTTGTTCACGATTTAGCCGAACTGATAACCCTTCTTGAAAATAACGGGGTGTTCCTGCCTGAAGGAGTTCGTACCGCTGCCATTCTGACGGATTATTCTGTAGAGGTGCGGTATCCAGGACCTTTTGAACCAGTAACCAAAGAAGAATTCAAAAAAGCCTTAAAAATCGCTGAAGGTGTTGTGGTATGGGCAGAGAAACAGATTGTTAACAAATAAGATGAAGAAGTTTCAAATATCCTGAAGCTTGACCATCATCGCGAAAAGCACAGGAGAAATGGGCGGATGCGCTTTCAGACTCCGAGTTGCTTGTTATTTTGTCAGGAAGCGGTACGAAGGGTCGCGATGTTATGAGTGTGGCAGAGAGGAGATTAAACGCCCTTTTCTTGCTTCTTCACAAATTCGCTGATTTCTCTGCTTATCCTTTTCGCCTCGTCCTTGCCCAAAATGAGTTCAGCAAAGTCCGTGGCAAGCTCTGCTGCCTGATCCGAAGAAATACCCTTAACCATTGAAATCTTCCAGGTATCATCTTCTACCACTAATGTGCACTCCCCTAACCGTTCTTTCATCGGTAATTCACCGCGATCTAAAAGGGATTTTATATCTTCAGGATTCAGGGGAACCTTCAGGGTTTCTTCCATATCCGGGATTCGAGAGTGGATTTTCACTATAGCGGTATTACCGCCTACAGATGTGCTTACTATCTCCTGCCGGACTGCCCTATGGGCAAGATCAATAACCTTGGTAAGCTTTGGCGGGGTTATCTTTTTTATATACTTGATAAGTTCCAGCCAGTCGATGATGGTAGTATCGGTTTTGGAGATGAAGGAATATGCCTTATCGTAGTTGTTGTTCCTTACTGCATCGAGGTATTTCTCTATTACGACCTTTGGAGAGTCTTTGGCATAGCAAGCCCCGGTTAAGACAATTATGGAAATAAAAAGAATTGGAATTGTCTTTCTCATATTTTTTACCTCCGAATGGTTTTATTTATTACGAATGCAAAACACCTGCAAAATTACTTGACAATATTATATCATATTTTTTTATCCTTAACCAATTTTACCGGAATTTTATGCACGGAGGCAGGGAAAAGGCATTGCGTCAGTTTAATTAAAGAGGTGACGTTGATAAATATTGGGTAAAACTCTATAGTTCCGTTCGCATAGACATGGACAATAAACTGGAGAAGAGATAGACTCGAATGTTTTATTGGCGTGAGATCTTATACAAGCTTATGTGTGATATTCGGCATTAATGGTGACATATTCATGCGATAGATCGCATGTCCAGACGGTGTCCGCACAATCCCCCAAGCCAAGTTCCAGGCGAATATGGATATCCGTATTTTTCATGGATGCACTCAGTTTATTGAGGTCAGACTGTGTCGGCATACCCTTCGCAAAGATCAGGATATCGTTAATATAGAGATTAGTCATCGATTCATTCAGTTCAACACCGGCATACCCTGCGGCAGAGACTATGCGACCCCAGTTGGGATCTTCTCCGTTGATTGCCGTCTTCACGAGCGGTGAGTCTGCAATTGATCGGGCAATCCTTGCGGCATCGTTGCGTGACCTCGCACCTGCCACATCGATCTGAATGAATTTCGTAGCGCCTTCGCCGTCCTTCACAATGGCCTTTGCCAGATAACTGGTTACATAATTTAGTCCCTGTTGAAATAACCGTAGTTCCTGGCTATTGGAGGCAATATTTACTCCAGAAGCGCCATTTGCCATGATTGCGATGGTATCGTTGGTGCTCATGTGTCCATCAATCGTAATCCGATTAAAAGAAGATTCTACGGCATTTCTGAGGCATTCATTGAGAACTGGTGCTGGTATGGAGACGTCTGTCGTAAGGAAGCAGAGCATGGTTGCCATGTTTGGGGCAATCATCCCGGCGCCCTTGGTGATCCCACCCACAACTACATCTTTATTGTTTATCTTTAGCCTGACTGCAATGTCTTTTTGTTTTGTATCCGTCGTCATAATGGCACGAGCCATGTCATTGCCATGTGTTGGGGTGTTTCCCAGAGATGAAGCAGCGGCCTTAATACCGGCGGCGATTTTACCCATTGGAAGGGACCTTCCAATAATACCGGTAGAGGCGACCAGGATTTCATCCTCAGAAATTTTCAGACATTTTCCTGCAATCCGTACCATTTCCTCGGCATCTTTATATCCCTGTTCTCCTGTGCAGGCATTGGCATTACCGCTGTTAATAACAAATGCTCGTATATGACCTTTTTGGGCAACTTTCCTGCTCAGCTTTACAGGCGCTGCATAGATTTGATTTGTAGTAAACAAGGCAGCACCAGTCGCTGGAAATTCTGAAAAAATAATTCCCAAATCGAGACTATCTCTTATGGTTTTTATTCCACAATAGGTAGTTCCCGTTAAAAATCCCTTCGGGGCAACGATGCATCCGGTAGCAATTACTTCCACGTTAAAAATACCCTTTCCACCATGTCATATCAAACGAAGACACACAGATGGAGTCAAAGATCGATGGGGACTTGTTCTTAGGAAGATATTTGGGCAGGCTAACACTTTCTGTAGATTATATTAAAAAGTACGTTTATAAAATAAATACGGCAGCGGCAACGACCGTAGTCCACAAACCGTTCTTATCTCCACGTGCAGCCTGTGTGATGTTTCTGGTTTTTACGATTTTACCGCTCATCCGGTAGGTTTCTTTCCGTTCATCGTAGTTTTTTGCAGGATCAAATTCGATACCCAGGGTACTGGCCAGCATAGTAGCGGCAAGGTCTTCTGCATAATCGCCCGATTTTTCTTCGGTTTCACCAAAGGCATGGTGTTCACTGAGATATCCATAATGTTCGTGTTCGGCTGGAACAGCCATACCGACAGAAGCGGAGATCATCCGGTTAGGCTCATTGGTGGAATTTTCACTCATTACGCAAAAAATCACCTGCCCTGCCTTTAACATGGTAACTCCCTGTTCCTTCGTGACAATTTTACAATTGGGCGGGAAAATGCTCGACACCCTCACTAGATTGCATTTTTCAATGCCCGCTTTCCGCAAGCCAAGCTCGAAAGATTGTAACTTGTCTTTGTGTTTTCCAACACCCTTGGTAAAGAATACCAACCTCGGTATCATCATAATTGATTGGCTCCCTCAATCGATTTTAACAGTATTAATAAATTAAAAAAAATGTTTGCTTAGTGAAACAAATTTCTAAATAAAATGCAATAGAATTTTATAAATTGAGGCATATTTTTTACTATTATTCTTCACATTTGTATTTTCATCAGATATGCAACAATAGCCAATACCACACTCAGGACAATACGATAGTACCCGAACCATTTAAAACCGTACTTTTTCAGGAAACCGATAAAAGCCTTGATGGCAAACATAGCAACGACAAACGCCACGAAACTCCCTAAAAGCAGGATAGCTATATCATGGTGTTGGATTGTCTTGTAGGAATCCATCATTTTCTTGGCGCTAGCGCCTAGCATGGTTGGAACGGCGAGAAAAAATGAAAATTCAGCGGCTGTTTTCCGGTTAAGCCCTACAGTCATTCCTCCAATAATGGTGGCTGCTGCCCGAGATACTCCCGGAACCATTGCAATACACTGAAAGCAACCGATTTTAAAACCCTGGAACCATGATATTTCCTGTTCTTCCGTCCCTTCGGCATGCTTAAACCACCGGTCTACAAAAAGCAGAACAATCCCGCCAAGAAAAAGCGTAGCAATCACTACCCATATACTCTCTAATAAAATATCGATGTAATCACCCAATAAACCACCTGCAACAGCAGCCGGCAGGAATGCAAAGGCTAACTTCAGATAAAACCTGAAAGAGGTAAAGAATTTGCGCCAGTAAAGCACTACCACCGATAAAATAGCGCCTAACTGTATGACGATCTCAAAATTCTTTGTCAGGGCATTTTCACTGATACCCATAAACGTAGAAGCAATTACCATATGGCCGGTAGATGAAATAGGCAGAAATTCAGTAATTCCTTCGATAATGGCGAGTACTACTGCTTCTAAATAAGTCATAGATTATCTCTCTTTCATATGCATGGTTCTAAAAACCTTTTGTTTCATGATCTCTGAGGTTTATCCATAACCTCTGGTTCTGTTGGTTCTACTTCGAGCCCACGAGCTGGGAACAGATTGCGGTTTTGTAAAAGATACTTATCATCTCCTGCAATCCATCGCTCTTGTTTCCTGCCCTATGGTTTGTGGTGATGATATTATTGTCCAGGAGGCCGGAAAGCTTCATGGTATATTCCTGTAAATAGATGACTGAAAACTCTTGCTATACCCGGATAGGCATAATAACAACAGGAATTCCTTTAGAATACAACCTTCTTTGCACGGCAAAAACAGTGTAGTTATGGAGCCACCGTGAGAGAAAAGAATCGTTCGGAAAAATAAGTTGCCCCCCGAAGAAAACGGGATTGGGAAAACGCTCTAAAATCCTCAGGGTAATTTGAGCAATTTCATCAACAACGTCAACACCTATGGAATAGAAACCCTCAGCGTAATAACCGTGCCGCTGTACGAAATATATAAAACGATCTAAGTCGCTCTTTATCTGGGCTCGGAGGTGTTCGATCTCTGCTAACCCTTTGAAATTTCCAGCATCAACCATTCCAATATCAACAAAGACAAAATTTCTGAATGTCTTTTCAAATGTACGGAAGACACTGAAGAGTGTATGAAGTTCCCGTCCATTAAAACCACTAACAAGTAAGACTGCCGTTTTCGCTGTTGGATCAAACCCTTGAGGAGACTTCATATCCTGCGTTTTGCCAGTGGTCAGGCCTGAACCCGAAGACTCAGCTACCTCGACGAGGTTATCCAGTTTGCTCAGAAGACGACCGGTTTTATAGTAGTGTCCCTTTATAACCACGGCTATTCCTGCCAATGAGCCAGTAACAAGTAAGGTTATCCAACCTCCTTCATGAAACTTCAGTACAGTTACTGACACAAGAATAAAAACGGTCAGAACCAATCCCACACCGTTGATGAGAAGCTTCCACCATCGGTGCTTAACTCCTGTACGGGTACTCCACCAATGGCGCACCATTCCCAATTGAGAAAGGACAAATGTAATAAAGACGTTGATGCTATAAAGCACGATAAGAATTTGAACGGAGCCACGCGTGAGAAACATCACTATGAATGCCGCAATACCCATGAACAAAATTCCGTTTTTAGCTACTAAACGATCACTGAGCACAGCGAACCGGGTTGGAAACCAGCGATCGAGAGCCATATTTGCTATTACCCTTGGACCATCCAAAAAACCCGTCTGACCTGCGACAAAAAGCAGCATTGCCTCGGAAGCAAGCGTTACAATTACAAACCAGGTCTTCGACCTAACTCCCCAATCTCCCGTGACGTGCTCAAAGAGAACTGCATTCAGGGTTTTTCCAGATTGTGGCTCAACCCTATAAAGGAGATAAGCAAACATTAATCCCATCACCATGACTGCCAATGAAATTGCCATATAGCGCATGGTGCGTTTAGCCGTTCGTACCCGTGGCTCCCGAAGTACCGGAAGACCGTTACTGACAGCTTCTATGCCTGTATATGTTCCTGCGCCCATGCAATAGGAACGCAGAATCAGTAAAAGCATTCCTGCAAATCCCATCTTGGCACTCGCATTGTGAACATCAGACATCGTTGTCTTTACTACTTCTTGAACATTTGTCAAATGCGTTATCGGCGCATATATGATTACAAACGCATGAGTAATGACGAAAATCAAGAAGATGGGTATTAAGGGAGCAACTGCTTCTTTTACTCCTCGCAGGTTCAATAGGGTGAGCACCGCAATACCGGCAATTGCAAACTCCAGTTTGTATGGATACCATTCTACAGGAAGGAAGCTGAAAACGGCATCCGCACCGCTTGCAACAGAAACAGTGATTGTAAGTACATAGTCTACGATAAGCGCGCAACCAGAAAACATTCCAAAAGTGGGAGACAGCAATTTGCTGGCAACGAGGTATCCACCTCCGCCTGAAGGAAAAAGCTCGATGATCTGCGAGTAACTAGCACTAATCACAAAAATTGTCAGCACCGAACCCAAAGCCACAAAGATGCCCAAGTAAGGATATGCCTGCAATGCCCGAAAGGCTTCTTCAGGACCATAGCAAGAAGAGGAGAGACCATCCGATCCCAGCCCAACCCAGGCAAAAAAGGCTATCAGTGATAGTTTATGAAAGATTGTCCGATCATGAGGACTCCGGGCATCTCCTATGATCAGAGTTTTCAATCGTCGAGATAGTGATGTTTTTAATCGCATTTGCAAATCTACCTTTTTATATTTCGGGAGATCCCGTACGTATTCTTTAATTCGTCAGATATACCAGAAGCAGGGACAAGAAATTATGGGGATTGAAAGGCTGGATAACCCGTTTGCAATATTATTTTAACCTATGTTCACATGTGGATTGCAGATTAGTGTTCCTGAATAGAGCAATGGTTCCAAATAGTGACATAACACTAGCCATTACTGCAAGTTTAGATAGTCATATTTGGTTTTCTAAAGAAGTGAGGACTAAAAAGATTGTTGATAAACAATAATGAACTATTGACTTTTAATATTTTTAATAGTTTACATAAAATCTATTATACTATCAATACTTTTCTATGGAGATTGCCAACTGATTTCCGTTAACTTCCTGAGCGCATTTCTCGCACTACCACTGTCGATAGATTGTGCGGCAATTTTAAGTCCTTCCGTAAAATCTTTTGCCAATCCGCCTGCGATGATTGCGGCGGCTGCATTCAAAAGCACTACATCTCTTTTGGGGCTGTGAACACCGTCCAATGCGTCTCTGATTGCCATGGCGCTTTCGTCGGGGGTATTTACCGTCAGGTCAGAAAGATTTGATTTTTTTATGCCAAAATCAGACGGGTTTAAATAATAACTTTTTATGGTATTTCCAACAAGCTCACAGACTTTGGTTTTGTCCGTAGTTGTTATCTCGTCCAGGCCGTCCAGTCCGTGGACAACAAAGGCATGTAAGTCACCGAGCCGTTTCAATGCCTCAGCCATAATAATTGTCAGGTGTTCACTGTACACACCCAGGATTCTGTGAGTAGCGCCGGCCGGGTTCGCTAAAGGGCCAATGATGTTAAATATCGTACGAATGCCAATTTCTTTCCGAGGACCAACAGCGTATTTCATTGCCTGATGCAGCATGGGAGCAAAGAGGAATCCAATATTAGCCATTACGATACATTTTTCAACCGTCCTGACATCTG
>Ga0082335_1004773_pt1 | contig 19804 bp, 20 predicted proteins | sample Subgrocontami58m_FD_72375 | JGI IMG/M metagenome (GOLD analysis project Ga0082335, IMG submission 72375) | Subsurface groundwater microbial communities from S. Glens Falls, New York, USA - GMW37 contaminated, 5.8 m (SPADES assembly) (version 2) ... | reverse complement strand
GTTGTGTTCAGAAACGTGATAAAAAAAACGAGCCGAAGAGCCGTTTAGCCCTTCATTCACACTATCTAACGTTTCGACATCCACACAGCGGCAAAGAACTGACCTTTGAAGCCGAGGTGCCTGGTTTCTTTAAAAGTTTTTTTGATAACATATAAAAATACGCCTTGTAACCAGCAGAATGAGCGGATTTCCTCTACGTTCAAAACGCTCATCTTTAATATTCTGCTGGAGAAGGCACAATACACGGGTCATTGGTATCACGTCTTGGGGGAGCCGAAGGGGTCGCATCAATGAAGGATTGACCCCTACCCCTTTTTTTCTAATGCCTACCACTCATTTCCCCCCAGCGCTGCGCGCTCAGAGCAGCCCAGATTCGAGAAAGCTGAAGTAGCTGCCGCGGTTGAAAATGATGTGATCGAGGAGCTGGATACCAAGGCATTCGCCAGCGACTTTGAGTTGACGTGTTACGTCCGTGTCGGCGGCTGATGGCTCGAGGCTGCCAGCGGGGTGATTATGGGCGACAATGATGCCGGAGGCGCGGTCAGTAACGGCGTCAGCAAAGACTTCTCGCGGATGAACCGGACCGCGGTCAATCAAACCAATCGAAACGACTCGGATGTTCAAAATCTCGTTCGCTCCGTTGATCGTGGCGCAGATAAAATGTTCCTGCTTCCGGTCGGCATAGTGCCGAACGTGAGACAGTAGGTCCGCCGGGGTTTTAATCTTCACGCCCTCCGGTTTAATGCGGCGGCGGGCGAACTCAATCGCCGCCAGAATCAACGTGGCTTTCGCATCGCCGACGCCTTCGAACTGCGTCAGGTCTTCGGCTGTTACTTTCAGCCCCTTTTCGTCAATGAGCCTTGCCAGCTTTCCGGCGAGTGTCATTACGTCCATTCCCGGTGTGCCTTTCCCTAGCAGAACCGCCAGCAGTTCCTGGTCGCTCAAGGCGGGAGCGCCTTTGCGGAGAAGCTTTTCTCTCGGGCGGTCGGATTCGGGAATCTGGTCAATGGTCTTGCTCATAGCCTCACGCTGCGAATGTCAAATGGTGCTGGATCACCGTTACGGCCATGATGTCGAAGATGCCACCGGTGTCCGTGTATTTAGGATCGGATAACTCCTCGTAGCGACCGCGCCCGTCGTAGGCCGTCTGAATCTCCCCGTTGACCTGGCCGCGATATGCGCCTTCAAGGTAAACGCGGTCGTCCCGGTGTGCGGTGACTGTGTTGCGGATGCCTGGGTCAGCGGCTTTCTCCTCCGTGACCTGTTTGATGTAGAGCGCTTCCTCGTCGCTGATGTCGAACTTGGCGCGAATCTCGTCAATCATGTCCTGCACGGAAACCTTCTTGGGCGGTGGGCCACTGCCTTTCTTGCCTTTGCCCGGCTTCAACTTCACCGGTCCGGCGCTGGTGGTGACGCCTTGATACTCGACAGCGGCCTTGATGACTTCCGTTTGCCGGATTTGTTTCATCAGGTCGGACACGCTGCCTTGCTTGATGAGTTGCGGGCCGACGTATTCGGCGAACGTGGCGAACTCCTTCAACTCCGGCGCGTAGGTGAAGAAGCACGTCAGGAAATGGAAGCTCTTGACGTAGCGGGCGAGCAAATAAACGAACGCCTTCCGCTCCTCCGTGTCCGCAATGTTTGCCTGAAACCGTGTGCGCAGCGCGTTGACAAAGAATTGCACCTGGGCGTCCGTGCCCGTCGCGAGCAGCTTTACGAAATCGACGGCGTCCTTCTGTGTGAACACCCCTGCCGCCAGAATTTCGGCGTAGAGCCTGGGGCAAAGGTCCTGGCCAGGTTCTTCCGGCGCGAACGGCGTGCCTTTGCGGTATTTCTGGAACGCCTTGAGGATGGCGGCGGCGTTGTTGGTGAAGTCCACGACCATCACGCCCTTCTTGCCTTCGTGGCAGCGGTTCAGGCGCGATACCGTCTGCACGGCGTTGCGATCCACGACGGGCTTGTCGAGGAACATGCCGGCGAGCAACGGCTGATCGAAGCCGGTCTGAAATTTGTTGGCCACGATCATGAGCCGGTAATCTTCACCCTCGAACCGTTCCTCAATCAACTCGCCGTCTTTAAGCTCGTTGACGGCGTGCTCGTGAATTTCCGCGTTGGTTTCGGGATGCGTGAAATCTGAGAAGGCGTAGAGGACTTTGTAATTCGCGCCACGCTCCTTGAGCTTTTCCTTGATGATGTTGAAATAGCGCAACCCGGCCACACGGGAACTCGTGACGATCATCGCCTTGGCCCGGCCTTCGATGAGCGGCATCACTTGCTCCTCGAAGATGCGGAGCATGACCTCGGATTTGTATTGGATCAGACCGTCGTCCGCGAATGCCACGTTCATCAGCGCCTTGGACACGATGCCCTTAGGATAGACTTTTTCCTCCTCGTCCGGCGGGGGAACGAAATGGCAATGCAGGTTGTAGAGCGTTTTGTAGGAAATGATGCTGGCCGCCACGTCCACGATGTAGCCCTCGGCTATGGCCTCGGCCTCGGTGTAGCTGTCGAACGGCGCGCCGAACAGGGAGACGGTTGCCGGTGCGGGCGTGGCGGTGAACGCAACAAACAACTGATTCAGGTCATGCTCGCGGATGACCTTGGCAATCTGTTCCTCCGGGTCTAGCTCCGGCGCGTCGGCATCGGGTTCATCCGGCTTCTTGCGGAATGGCAGGCGGATTGATGCTCCCATCTGGCCTTCCTGCGAGCGATGGGCCTCATCAATCAAGAACGCGACGCGCAGATTCTTCAACGCAGGGTTCTTTTGAAGCTCCTCCAGCACGTAGGCGAGCTTCTGCTGCGTGGTGACGATGATCGGTTTGCGGTCTTTGAGAAAGAGCGGCAGGTCATCGGCTTTTTTGGCGAGGCCCACCACGTCTTTCAGGTGCGTGAAGTTCTCGATGTCGTCCTTGATATTCGTGTCGAGCGATTTGCGGTCGGTGAGGATGAACGTGATGTCCACCAGCTTATCATTTGTGCCGGGCTTAAACAGGCTGTGCAGACGGTCGGCGAGCCAGCAAATCGAGAGAGTCTTGCCGCTACCGGCGGAGTGGTCGGCAAGATATTTTTTGCCGATGTCGCCCTTCTCGGCAAAATGCTCCGAGATGTCGGCGGAGATTTTCCGCACCAATCGGCTTTGATGGTAGCGCGGGAACAAGGTGAACGCGGGGCGTTCCGGCTTGTCGTCCTCTTCCTCGCGCTCGGGCACGCGGACCAGGAAGAACGAGAGCGCCTCCAGCAAATGCTCTTTGGACAAAACTTCGCGGTAAAGAAACTCGACCGGGTATTCGTCGGGATTCGTGGGCGTATTGGTCAGGCCCGTGTTGTGCCAGCGGAAGTTCTGTTCACGGCGCGGGTCGGTGGCTGCCATCACGTCGCTTGTGTCGACGGCGAGATAAAGGAACGGATGCTGGAAAATCTTGCTCGCATGGTCGCGGGCAGCGAACTGCGCGACGGCATTATGCACGGTCTGGTTCTTTTCGTGTTTCAACTCCAGAGCCACGATGGGCAGGCCGTTGAGGAAGAAGACGAAATCAATCTCCCATTGCTTCTCGCCTGGAGTGGCTGCCCCGAAATAGAAATGCGGGCGAAAGGTGATGCGGTTTTCGCCGTATTTCTTAGCGGCGGCACTCTCAGCGGAGCGGGGCTTGGGATAGTAAAGCCGGAACTCTAACCCGCGCACCTTCAACCCGTGGCGTAGGAGCATCCACAGTGGCGTGTGCGCCAGTTCGTTTCGTAGTACCTTGAATACCTCGTCCCTCGCGTCCGTTCCGTAGTCGGCTGTGAGCTGCTTGAGCGTGTCGCCCTGCGTGGCTTTGAGGAATGCCCAGAGCTGGTCTTCGGCAATGTAATGCTCGGTGTCTGTAATGTCGGTCTGTTCGAGCACGCTATACTTGTGCTCGCGGACTAGGAAGTCCGCGATGTGCTGTTGAAAGGTCAACTCGGAAGCTTTCTTCTGTTTAGCCATGCGCTTTCACCTGGTTTAGGTCTGCTTCCGAAATCCGTCGCTGCCCAGTGACACATTCGTGGATCAGTGACTTGCGGTAGGCGAACAATGTTTCACCTGAATCTTGCACACGTAGTAAATAAAAGAGGGTGAAACCAAGGGGATTACCTCATTATAATAGGGGTAGTAAGCAATAACCTAATATAAGAGGAGGTAACCCAAATGGTTAAAGAGCAAGATAAGGATAACGCTAAAAGGCAGGGAAATCAAGGGGGAGCAGAGTGTCCGGCAAAGGCTAATAAAATAGGGCATTCTACGCCGTACAGTTATTGCAGTGAGCGGTTAAGCCCATTTGGAGGGCTATTGGGGTTGGTAAAGTTTATGGAGTTGATACGGTTTAAAGAGATATTTGCGGGATTGTATACACCTCCGACTCGCACCCCGGACATAGGTCACTATACTATGGTGTGTGGTTTTATTATGCTTTTGTTTATTGGATTCAACCGGGTGTGGCATTTTCTGTATATTCAGACGGACTCGATGTTGTGTTCGATATTTCACGTGGTGAAACTTCCGTTTGTAACGACATACTGGCGCTATGTGGACTCATTGGGGATAAATCAAGGGAAGTCGTTGTTGGAAGTAATGAGTGCATTGCGGGAGCGGGTGTGGCATGTATGCGAAATAGAATACCGGCGTATCCATATTGATATAGACACGACCGTAGAAACGATCTATGGTAAGCAGCAAGGAGGTCGCAAAGGGCATAATACGAAGAATCGAGGGAAGAAGGGGTTCCGTCCCGTGCTGGGTTTTATAGAGGAGACGAGGGAGTATATAGCCGGGAAGTTGCGGGTAGGAGAGACGATGGGGGGAGAGGAGGTTGGGGAGTTTATCCGGGGTTTTAAGAAATATCTTCCTGGGTGCGTAAAAGAGGTAATCCTTCGCGGAGATGGAGAATTCATCAGTTGGGAGAGTGTAGAAGCAGCCGAAGAAGACTTGTCCTCATGAAAATGGGGAAGGGTATCAGTATATCTTTGGCAACAAGGGCTGCAATCCGCCCCTTGATCCCTTGAAATGGTATAAGAATCGGGAGAGCTACGAGGTTGAATATAACGAGTGTATCTACCAGCCAATGGGATGGAAACGGGCACACCGTTTTGTTGTTATGCGCAAACCGGAGGACAAACCAGCAGAAGAAAAAGCAGTTCAGCGGAAGATCTTTGAAGATGAGAAGTATACCTATCGGGAATTTGTAACGAACGTGACGGGAAAAGCCCATAAGGTGATAGAGGAGTATGACAAGAGGGCGGATAGTGAGAACCTGATAGGGGAGGCCAAGCGTGAAGGATTGGCAGCAATAGTATCGAACAAGTTTATGACCAACTATGCGTATTTTCAGATCGTGATGCTTTCGTACAACATCTGGCGTTCATTCAAGATGATTGCGGGCCATAGCCAGTTGGAGCAGGAGCGGCAAGTGGAAGGAAGTAAACCTGAAATACCCTGTGCTGCACAAGAAGTGATAGACAATACCATACGGATTGCCCGTCTAAACTTGTCCTCATGAAAATGGGGAGCTTTTGTTTATAGCGGCCAAGATTACTGGACATTCGAATACCTGTGAGGTGAAATATTCGGAGCATGACAGTCGGGTGTCAGGCCTTTTTCGGTTCATGGGGTATCTTGATGAACGTATCCGGCAGGTAAGACCCTGGCTCGACACGAGGAGATGGCTTTCAAGACACCTCTCAGCGTTGGAAATAAAGCAAATTGCTTTTTCTCCGTAACGGCGGTGCAAGAAATTTCTTGCACGGGGTGTTTGATATGGGCAAGAAACCGTGTTATTGGGAAAAAAAGAACTGGGAATGGCGTATAACTTATTGGCAGGGGTAATCAATCAGCAATCCAGAAGCTTGATTGGATAAAATTTTACCGCCCACACAGGAGCGGTCTATTTGGTGCAAGATTCAGGTATTAAATAAGTTGACATTAAACGTCATTGCGAGCGACAGCGAAGCAATCCCTGTTTTGAGATTGCTTCGTCGTTCCTCCTCGCAATGACAACTTTCTTTTAACGTTTACTATAGTACCGGTTTGTTACCTTATGCAGTTACTGAAGAATTCAATAATTGAGGAGGTAAACAGAAAAGGTAAAATTACCTTTGCTGAGTTTATGCAAATGGCGCTGTATCATCCGAAATACGGCTATTATAATTCAGATAGAGAGCGGGTTGGGAGATTTGGGGATTTCTATACAAGCCCTACCGTCCACATGATTTTCGGGGAACTCATTGCAAAACAACTGGAAGAGATGTGGCGGATTGTGGGAGGAGGATTATTCACTGTTGTGGAGATGGGCGCCAATAAAGGAAGGTTATGTCATGACATCATTCAAAGTATAATGAAAGAATACCCCGAATTTTATGCTAACTTTCATTATATCATTGTCGAATCGAATCCATACGCAAGGGGAAAACAAAGGCTGCTTTTGGAATCTATTCATGTAACGGATGAGAAGGTGTCGTGGCATACTTACACTGAAGACGGATTTTCCTTTGACAGGATTCAGGGGTGTTTTTTGTCGAATGAGTTTGTTGATGCCTTGCCTGTACATCGTTTAAAGGTAAAAAATAAGGTTTTAAAAGAAATATACGTGAGTTATAATGATGCTGGCTTTTTTGAAATTGACGATGAGGTATCCACTGAGGCACTAAAAAGGTATCTTGATACTTATCAAATATATCTAAAAGAAGGGCAGGGGTATGAAGTAAATCTCGGTGCTGCAGAATGGCTAAGACACGTTTCAGAAAAATTACAGAAGGGATTTGTACTAACCATTGATTACGGCGATACAATCGATGGACTATATAGAGAAAATGGCAGTGACGGGACATTACGGTGTTTTTATAAACATACCGTGAACCGGGATTTTTATGAACGACCGGGCGAACAGGACATAACTGCCCATGTGGACTTTACAAATCTTATGAATGCCGGTAAATCAGTAGGATTAGAAGTTACAGGTTTTACAAAACAATCCCATTATTTAATCGCCTTAGGTATTCTGGAACGATTAAACAATACAAACAAAGATGTTGAAACAATACTAAAGGTAAAAAACCTCTTTCATCCTGAGGGAATGGGAGACGTCTTCAAGGTATTAATTCAGCACAAGAATGTTGAGAATCTACAATTAACCGGCTTACGACCATTGCATTCATTAGCAATGTAGAATTATAACACTACAACTCACCGTAGAGAACACTGCGAACGCAGAGAATTCTAGTGTTGTCTTTGTGTTCTTCGTGTGCTTTGTGGTGAATTATTTTGTAAAAGGTTTATTTGGAAAGGGGGGTTGTATGAAAACGAATCATACATCAGAACCTAATTCCATGATGGAAGTGCTCATGGAAGCAATCAAGAGAGAGCAGGAGTCGTACGATTATTACTATCGTGCGGCACTGCAGGCGGCAAAACCTGCCACCCGTAAGATGCTGTTGTGCCTGGCTGAATGGGAAAAGGGACATATCGAAGAGCTTACTAACCATGTGATGGAACTCAAAGCCCAGAAGGAAATTGATCGGGCTATTACCGGCGGTTAGTAAACAGTAAATTAATTGGGACACGGATTTCCGCAGATATACGCAGACAAATTTACGTCAAGGAATTTCAATCTTTTGCTGGTTCAATCGTCCCCGATTGAACCAAAATGTTTCGGTTCAGGCTACAAGCCTAAACCAGCACAGAACAGTGGCAGGAAACTACTGCCACCACAATAAATTGTATTTATGGTGGAGAAAACGATGGATGTCAAGCGAGAAGATTTACTACAACTATACTATTATTTGAAATTAACTCGAAGGTTAGAAGACCGCGTTACATCGCTCTATCATCAGGGAAAGATATTGGGAGGCGCTTGGACGAGTAACGGCACTGAAGCGGTTTCCGTGGGGTACGGCTATGCCCTCGAAAGAAATGACATTGCAGCCCCGTATTTCAGGGATATGGGGGTATTCTTGATCCGTGGTATTTCTGCAAAACGGATTATGGCACAATACTTTGGCAAGAAAACGGGTGTTACCGGTGGTAAGGAGGGGAATATCCACATTGGTGATTTGAATTTTGGTGTCTTTGCTTTCCCCAGTCATTTGGCAGATAATTATCCCGTGGGGACAGGCGCCGCCCTTGCATTCAAAATACGCGGCGAAAAGAGGATTGCAGTCGCATGTACCGGGGATGGTGGAACAAGCCGTGGTGATTTCCATGAGGGAATGAATTTCGCCGCTGCGAGAAAATTGCCCATGGTGTTTATCTGCAACAACAACCAATATGCCTATTCGACGCCGTTACGATTGCAGATGAATATTAAGGATATTGCGGAACGCGCCCTGGCTTATGGCATACCAAGCAAGATTGTTGATGGTAACAATGTCGTTGAAGTGTATAAGGCTGCAAAAGAGGCATATGAAATTGCAAGAAATGGTGGCGGCCCCACATTTATAGAATGCAAGACAATGAGGATGCACGGTCACTCCGAGCATGACAGCGCCAAATACGTCCCACGTGAATTACTGGACGAATGGAAGAAAAAAGACCCCATTTTAAATATGGAAAAATATCTGCTGGAAAACACTATATCTCAAAAGGCGGAATTGGAGAGCATCGACTCACGGGTAAAGAAAGAGATAGAAGAGGCTGAGGCATTTGCAGAGCAAAGTCCTTATCCTGAACCAGAAGATGGCCTAAAAGGTCTTTATGCGACCCCCATAGCAGAGGAGTAGATGAATATGAGAGAGATTACCTATCTAGAAGCAATAAAAGAGGCATTGGACGAAGAAATGGCGCGGGATCCGAGCGTTTTTATTTTGGGTGAGGATGTTGGGGTTTATGGTGGTGCGTTTCGTGTGACGGAAGGGTTTTATGAGAAGTACGGAGAGTGGCGTATCCTGGATACACCATTATCCGAATCCGGGTTTACCGGCGCTGCCATTGGTGCAGCGCTGGTTGGTATGAGACCTGTTGTTGAGATGCAGTTTGCAGATTTTATCTCCTGCGCCTTCGATCAACTGGTAAATGTTGCTGCGAAAAACCATTACCGTTGGGGGGCGGCCACTCCCATCGTTGTACGAGCGCCATACGGTGGGAATATACACGGTGGGGCATTCCACTCACAGTGTATCGAGGGATTCTTTTTTAATGTAGCCGGGTTAAAAATTGTAGCGCCTTCCACAGCATACGATGCGAAAGGCTTGTTAAAGGCGGCAATTCGAGATAATGACCCAGTCATTTATTGCGAACATAAATATCTTTACAGACGAGTTAAAGATTCAATTCCTGAAGGGGATTATATTGTACCTATCGGAAAAGCTAGGGTTGCCCTGGAGGGAAAGGACATATCAATTATCACATACGGAGCAATGGTTCATACCGCACTTGAGGCGGCACAGGCCCTTAAGGAAAAGGGAATTTCTTGTGAAATTATTGATTTGAGAACTATCCTTCCGTTAGATAAAAAATCGATTTTTACTACCGTAAAAAAGACTAACAAGGTTGTCGTATTACATGAGCAGACAAAGACGGGCGGTGTTGGCGCTGAGGTATCATCTCTCATTACCGAATATTGTTTTGATTATCTGGATGGCCCCATCATTCGCATTGCAGCCCATGATACACCCGTGCCGTACAGTGCGCAGATGGAAGAGGCTTTTATTCCGCAGGTAAAGGATGTTCTTTCTGCTGTAGAGAAATTAATACGCTATTGATGCGGAGGTTTAGATATGACTGTTGATGTGATTATGCCGCAGATGGGTGAAAGTGTCGTAGAAGGGACCATTCTCAAATGGCTTGTGCACGAGGGGGATCGTGTTGAAAAGGAACAGTCCATTGTGGAAATCAGTACGGATAAGATTGATACCGAAGTGCCGTCACCTGTCAATGGTATCATAAAAAAGATTCTCTACCCTGAAGGACAGACATTGCGAGTGCTTACGGTGATTGCTCAAATTGAGGCTGTTGAGGCAAAAGAAGGCGTGAGTGTACCGGTAGAAAAGCCGGAAGCTCCTAAGAAAGTCGAAAGAGTTGAGACAATAAAGGAAGCCGAGAAGATTGAAGAGATAGAAAAACGGTATTCGCCATTAGTAAGAAGACTGGCTAAAGAATACAACATTAATCTGGAAGAGGTAAAGGGCACAGGCGAAGGCGGACGGGTTACCAAAAAAGATATTATGGATTACGTGGCTTCGAAACCTGGTATTTCTGTACATCCTCCAGCAGAGGCAGAAAAGAAAGTTTTAGAAAGAGAGACACTAATTCCGGTAAGCCCGAAAAGAAAGATTACTGCAGACAGGATGGTGCAGAGCAAACGGACGGCTGCCCATGTAACGACGGTGTTTGAGGTCGATATGACGAAGGTCGTCCGGTATCGGGAACTCAATAAAGATGCCATGAAGAGGGAAGATATTCACCTTACTTATCTTCCGTTTATAACCCTGGCTGCAGCTCGTGCGCTTAAGGAACATCCCCTGCTGAATGCCTCATGGACAGATGAAGGCATCGTGCAGAAAAATTATATCAATATTGGAATCGCTGTATCCCTTGAAGACGGTTTGATCGTTCCTGTAATAAAGGATGCCGATAAAAAAGACCTATTCCGGTTGGCCAAAGATATTCAAGACATTGCAACGCGTGCACGGAATAAAAAATTGAATTTGGAAGACGTCCAGGGTGGAACGTTTACCATAACGAATTATGGCCTTAATGGCAGCGTGTTTGGAACGCCTGTGATATTATTGCCTCAGGTGGCAATATTGGGCGTCGGCGCAGTCGTCAAAAGGCCTGTCGTAATCGACGATGCCATCGCAATTCGATCCATGATGTATCTTAGCCTTTCATTTGATCATCGGGTTATGGACGGTGCGAATGCAGATGCGTTTCTTCACAAGGTAAAGAATATTTTGGAAGTTTGGGAGGGCTCTGTATATGAGAAAAAAGTGTCTTCTCCTCCAACCGGATACGGTGGGGTATGGTAGTTAACCACGGAGGAATTATGCTGCCTTCGGTAGCGGCTTTTAAGCTCCCATTATTGGTAGGACAAGCGTCCCCGCTTGTCATCGTAATGTCAGGCGAGGACGCCTGACCTACCACAGGGGCGGGGGGGGTGTTACGGCAAGATTACACGCCCCTTCATCCCCTCTCCCCACCTTCGTGAGGACATGTTTTTAGAGGGGAATCATACACATTGAAATTCCTGAACATTAAAATACACACTCTTTAATACAACAATATATAAAATAATTAAAAATGCCTACACAACGAACATCACGAATCAAACACTCAAAACATCCATATATTTCCGTTGATCCAAAGATATCTGGAGGAAGTCCAATAATCTCAGGCACAAGAATAAGGGTAATAGATATAGCCATAGAATATGATAGGCTTGGACTCACTCCAGACCAGATTGTTGATGCCCATCCACATCTAAATCTTGAATCAGTGCACGACGCACTCTCATATTACTACGAGAATAGGGATTCAATAGATAAAATAATCGGAGAAAAAAAACAAGTTGTTAAAAGAATTGCCCAAAAAACTCCTTCTATTCTAAAGAAAACCATTGGGTAAGATTGCGTTTTATACAAAGGAAAGTGTTAATGTGGCAACTTCAGAGGGCTTAAAGAGGCGCGGGATAAATATTTTAGCTGCCAGAGATGCTGGTAATCTAGGACTCTCAGATGAAGAACAACTGAATTATGTGGCGAAGAATAACTTTGTTATTGTAACACACGACGATGATTTTCTCACAATGGCAATAAAGTATGACCACAAAGGAATTGTATATGTCCATCAACAAAAATACGGCGTAGGAGATTTGATAAGGAAATTAAAATTGCTCTGGGATGTTGCAGAACAAGAAGATTTTAGAAATCACGTAGAATTTTTATGAAAAGAAATAGTCTTCTTCTCCAATTCGATGAGATTGAGTATGGTGAGGCATGGGAGTTGCAAAAATCCCTGCTGGATGCAAGGGTTTCTGGCAAAATAGAAGATTGTCTCATCCTTCTTCAACATCCCCCAACCTTCACCTTTGGCCGCAGATATAAAGAAGGTAATTTGATAGCAAATAAGGAATATTACGAGAGTCTGGGTTTCGCTGTTTATAAGACGGATAGGGGGGGATTGGCTACTTATCACGGTCCTGGCCAGGTCGTTGGTTATCCCATCATAAAGATTTCAACCTATACAAAAGATTATTATCAATATCTGCGTATGCTGGAAGATGTGATGATAAGAACCTTGATCGATTTTGGTATTGCAGCAAGGCGAAACGAAGGATATACGGGGGTCTGGGTAGACAATGCAAAGATTGGGTTTATCGGTGTTCGGATGTCATTTGGTTACGCCATGCATGGATTTTCTCTGAACGTGAATAACGATGTATCGCCCTTTAATCATATAACCCCTTGCGGAATTCGGGGAGTAAGGGTTACCTCTCTTAAAGAATTATTAAACACAGACATTGATATGAAAAAAATCTATATCAAGCTTGCCGGGCATTACTCTGATATATTTCGAGTACAATTAGCACCCCTAAAGGGATGGAAAATTCCCATGCCCCTTGTGGGAGAGGGTCTGGGTGAGGAATATTTTAGTGTCAATACTATCAAAACCGTAACAGTTTAGTTTTTTAAAAATTCCTCTAATGATGCGGTTATCATGCAATGTAGGGGTAATTCATGAATTACCCCTACATAATTTATTTTATGAGTAAAGTCGAGAAAGATAAATATAGACATGAATAATATCGTTGAAAACGGGATAAAAGAAGGAATTTACGGCAGCATCAAGGATAAGGAGATAGACCATGTTGATTATGACCGATGGACGGGTGGACCACGCGGGCCGGAAAAGATTACCTTCAAGGATGGTAGTGTCGTAATATTTAAGTGCGACATCCGCCATTATTGGATGGCCGATAATCCTGATACCGCAATTCGTGAAGCCATTGTTTATCAAATCGATAAAATCGTAGGGCTCGGATTGGTACCCAGAACAATGGTAATTGACGATACCATCGGCAACATACGATACGATGGCTCTGTTCAGGAGTGGATTAAAGACGCTAAAGATGGGTATCAAATAGATAAATTTACGGAAACAGAGAGGAAAGATTATGAACGATTAAAGGTCTTTGATTTTGTGATTGGAAATAGTGATAGACACCTGGAAAACGTATTGTTTACTAACGACGGTAAGATGCACGCTATAGACCATAATGCTAGTCTTATTATTTCTCAAGATGAAGACATCTTGTCTTTTCCGGATTCAATTATCATTTTCTTCAGCAAAAATGTTGTGCATGATATGCCGCATATTGTGGATATTATAGAAAAGTTTTATATAAACAAAGATAAAATATTGGGTTTGACAAACAAATACATACACGATAATACAGCACTCGCCAAATTAATGGTGGAGTCAAGGATTAATTACTTATATAACATGCTGAAAAAGGACAGGCCATTTCCCAAAAAATATATAGAATGGCGGAAAGGGCTGGACGAGGAAGTGCGAAATATTTTGAAAAGAAGACAGTAGTTTATTGACACGAAAATACCCCTCACCCAGAGCCTCTCCCACAAGAGGCGAGTGAACTTTTCCCTCCTCGCCTGTCCTGAGCGAAGTCGAAGGAATGGGAGGGATGAAGGGCGAGTGTTTTTTTCTTCGAAACAAAGCCCGAAGGGCTGACGGAATCTTAATTTAATGTTCAGGAAATTCAAGGTTGCAGTTGTAGCGCGAACTTCAGTTCGCAAAGGATGTAAGCGAACTGAAGTTCGCGCTACATTTACAATCCCTGGCAATATTTACGAATTACGATTTTATAGTGAACGTATTAAATAAGTTGACACAAAACGTCATTGCGAGCGACAGCGAAGCAATCCCTGTTTTGAGATTGCGGAGCCTGTTCCGAACGAATCTTAGTGAGGAATCTTGCCAATAGTTTGCTTCGGCTTTGCCTCGCAACCGTTCCTCCTCGCAATGACAACTTTCTTTAACGTTTACTATAGAAGTTGTGAGCACTCAGTCAAACGATTGAAAATGTAAATCTCAAATTCGGTTTGATATTAAAAGACAAAATCCAACGACTTTTTATTACCACACACCCCTTAATCCCCTCTTGATAGAGGGGAAATACAACAACCTCCCCTCTAAAAAGAGGGCCGGGGGGGTGTTAAGAATTTGATATACCTCACAAACCTGCACAAACAGAAAGTTTGAAATTACTTGACATTAAATTACGCTATGCGACCCAACTGGCTGAGAATAAAATTATCCACAGGTAAAAACTTCAATGAGATAAAAGGTATTTTACGGGAGAACAAACTTCATACCGTATGCGAAGAAGCATTATGTCCAAACATCGGTGAATGTTTTGAACAGCGGACGGCAACGTTTCTCATACTCGGCGACACCTGCACACGACAATGCGGATTCTGCGCTGTGAAGAAGGGTATGCCCTTCGGGGTAGACGAAGGGGAACCTCATCGAATCGCAGAGGCCGTCAAAAAAATGAACCTACAATACGTTGTAATCACCTCGGTGACGAGGGACGACCTTACCGACGGCGGCGCATCGGTATATACGCAGACAATTCATTGTATCCGTGAGTACGTCAAAGACTGCATGGTCGAGGTATTGATACCCGATTTTGGCGGATCGTCAAAGTCGTTGGAAATAGTTCTCAATGCCAGACCGGACATAGTAAATCATAATATCGAAACCGTCCCCCGCCTCTATTCCCAGGTCAGACCAATGGCCGATTATAAACGTTCCCTGGAATTATTGAAGCATGCGAAGGAAACAGTACACGAGGTAACGACAAAATCGGGCTTGATGTTGGGCCTGGGTGAAGAGTGTGATGAAATAATCAGCGTCATGCAGGCTATCAGGGATGTGGGCTGTGACATTCTTACGTTAGGGCAGTATTTGAGTCCAAGGAGAGACGCCTTGCCGATCCAGCGTTATTATACCCCAGAAGAGTTTGCAATACTGAAGGTAGAAGGTGAGCGGATGGGGTTTCTGCATGTTGAGTCAGGACCGCTGGTACGGAGTTCCTATCATGCAAAGGCGCAAAGGACGCAAAGAAAAAACTTTAAAAGAGAAAAAGAGTTCACAGAAGAATTATCTTCTATAACAAAATCACAAGGATTTTCATAAATTTCCAGCATTTACTTTCTAAAAAATAATACCTTTGCGCTCTTTGCGCCTTTGCGGTGAACTATTACGAAATAGGGGACAGGTCTTTTATCTTGCTATAAGGTTGTGCAAGAGATAGATTATGCTTCACAGCAAGCTTCTTAACAAACCTTTAACAGGAGAAACACTATGAGTAACGACGTGCCCGAGGACTTCATGACTCCGGATTCTCTCAAGCGAGCGCTTAAGACGTTCAGGAAGCGCCTCAGACTAATGCGGCTTGACGCCGAGTCCAAACTCGGTGGTGGCGCGCTCAGCGGTGGAAAACATTCCGGCATTGTGGCCATTCGTCCGCCAAGCGGTTATCCTCAAGAGGTGTGGGAAGAACTCGTAAAAATGGGTAAGCTCCGGTATGAGGGAAGAGGCCTCTACGAGCTAACCGAGGACCTTGATCCCAGTTGATAGATAGCATAAGTTTATTATAAAAAGAGAAGCTATTGGGGGTTAGTATCTTATAACAATTATTTTTACATTTTCAGCAAAAATATTGCACGGCGGGTTCAGGTTTGCAACCTGAACCCTGAGTTTAATTGAATGACAACGGACAGGACTGCAATAGCTGCTTCAAACGTATAAACATGTGGGTTCAAGTTACAAACTTGAACCCGCGGAATGGTAGCATGAGTTTATTATAAAAAGAGAAGCCATAGGGGGCAGGTCTTTTGTCTTGCTATAAGGTTGTGCAAGAGATAGATTCTGCTTCATAGTAAGACCTTTAAGGTATAGGGCACTTTACCACGTTATATCAGGAGGCAACGCAAGAGAACCCATATTTATTACTGACACAAATCGTGACCTGTTTCTTGATAAAATAAATCAGCTTCAATAGCAAGATTAAAGACTCCTTTGGTTTTTGCTATTTCATTATCAAAAATATGGAAGAAAACGGTTTTGAATACATTAAACTTGATGAATACGAAGGTAATCCTATAATTGGTAGGGTTGTATTTATTTTAGAAAATGGGATTAAAGAAAAGGAGATATAATTATGCCAATTGATATTAGTAGGGGGCTTAAAAAATACATACCTATCTTCCAGGAGGCGCATGAACAGGGGATAAACGAGGCTGAAACCTCCATGCGGATTAGTAAATTCCTGGAGGACGTCCTCGGCTACGATATTTTTTCTGATGTATCAAAAGAATATACCGTTAAAGATAAATATGTGGATTATGCAATCAAGGTAAATAACAAACCAGTCTTCTTCATAGAGATAAAACAGGCTGGCATGGAACTCAGGAAGAGCCATATCGAACAGGCCAGCAATTACGCTGCAAACGCAGGCATTCGATGGGTGGTTCTTACCAGCGGGCGCCATTGGCAAGCCTACCACCTCTCCTTTGGCGAAGGCATAGAAAGCGATCTTGTTTGGTCAACGGATATCCTTGAGGATGACGATGCCTCCTTTTATATCTCTCTGCTTCACAAAAAGAGTATCTTAAAAAACGAGCTGGAAGATTATTACCTAAGACGCAAGACCCTTTCCCCCAGGAGCATTATACAGGCTATTTTCCAAGAAGATACCCTGAGGGCAATTAAAAAACATTTGCGAGAGGCCACAGGCGTAAGTGTCGATGAAGACGAATTAACAGACAGCATCAAAGACCTGTTGTCAAAAGACGCCTGGGAGCAGATAGGGAACGTAAAGATCAAGCGAAAGAGAAAGATCTCTAAACCAAAACAGGAAGCGGAAACAACACCTGCTCAACCAGCAGAAGCCACACCACCCAAAACAGAAGCTATAGAACCAGGTAGTAACAGCCCTGCATAGGAGAAGCAATTGGGGACAGGTCTTTTGTCTTGCTATAAGGTTGTGCAAAAGATAGATTATGCTTTATGACAAGACCTTTAAGGATAGAATTTAATAGGGCACTTTACCACGTTACATCAAGAGGCAACGCAAGAGCGCCCATATTTATTGCTGATACACATCGTGCCCTGTTTCTTGATAAAAAAGAATCAGCTTCAATAGCAAGATTAATGACCTGACACCTTTGGATTCTTTTAGCTTTACGTTAGACGACGTGTCGTACAATCAAATATGCAGATAAACGGTGAAACTATCCGGAGGGTGACGCTCGAAGTTGTCGCAGAGTTCTCACAACAAGACTCGATCCACTCCGAGGCTGTGTTGAACGAAGTAACTAAGCGGCTGGGCGTCTTCCACGATCTGAGAATCGACCATGCGTTGCTCACGTTCTGGTATGACCTCTTTCGTACTGGCTACCTATCTTGGGGGCTAAACCTCAACAACCCAAACCCTCCGTGGTGTCATTTGACCGACCAAGGGCGGGTGGCCCTTGCGACGATTAGTCGGGATCCTGCCAATCCCGATGGCTACCTCGCGCACTTAAACTCCCGTGCGAGCCTTAATCCGATTGCCCTATCCTATATTCGGGAGGCCCTTGCCACCTTCAATGCCCAGTGTTTCAAGGCAGCCGCGGTAATGGTTGGTGTCGCATCAGAAAGTCTTGTTCTCGAACTCCGTGATAGCTTGGTCGCAAGTATTCGAACGCTCAATCAGTCACCGCCACCGGATTTGGAAGACTGGCGCATCAAGCGCGTTCTCAACGCAATCGAAACGCTCATTTTAGCCAGGACGCGCGCCATGCCGCAAGTACTTGCACAGGCCTACGACGCGAATTGGTCCGCATTCATCCACCAAATTCGTGCGGCCCGGAACGAGGCCGGTCACCCGGCAGCTATTGATCCAGTGACCTCAGACGGAGTTCATGCGTCCCTGCTAATTTTTCCAGAACTCGCTAAGCTTGCTGCGGATCTTCAAGAATGGGTGACTTCCAACTATGTGTAGCGTCGTCTAACACGGCATGCAGCTATAAAAATATATGTTAAAATGCTTTTTAGATATGAGATATGAGATATGAGGTTGGGTTAAGCGAATGCGAACCCACCCCTTAGTTTCCTCCCAGGGTGGAATGACGGTAAGATATATTGTATGGATAAAGAGCATAAAAAGGAGTGTGCGTTACAGATGTGAAGAAAATCGTATAGTCGAATAGTAGAATTTTGCCGAAAAATATTTTAAATATTAAAATTTTAGGAGTAATTAAGAATGAATATATTTGATAGAATTGAGCTCAATCCACGAATTTGTAATGGGAAGCCGGTAATTAAGGGTACTCGGATTCCAATATCGGTGATTCTTGAACTTATAGCAGAGGGTAAATCGTGGCAGGCAATACTCGATGGTTATCCTGAATTGACAAGAGACGATATATATGCAGCTCTGCATTATGCAAAGGTGGCTCTTGATCATAGTGAGTTAGAAGAAATTAATGTCTAAGTCGTTAAAGTTATATTTAGATCAAATGTTTCAAGTGGATGTTGCTCATGCCTTGCGCGAGCAAGGATATGATGTATTGCGCGCTTCTGAAACGGGCCAGGCAAGGGCAGATGACTATCAGATTTTAGAGAAAGCAATGTCTGAGAAACGCATATTAATTACACTCGATGAACATTTTGGAGATTGGGTAGTATTACCGCTCAGTAGCCATCCAGGAGTTATTCGAATTAAAGTGAATCCAACTACTTCAGAAAAAGTCATTAAGCTACTTTCGCATTTTTTACGAAATCATGCAGCAGAACAATTCAAAAATCATTTAGTGATACTATCAGAAAAATGTGCAAAATGGATTTTGACAGCATAAAGTACACTGATTGCTTGCGGTTATTTGTGTAAATTCGTGGCAAATACATCTAAAGGGGGTATTTACTTGACTGGACTACCCCCAACATATGGTATTTGAGGATCACAAGAAACCACAATATATAGGGCTTAGTCCAGTCAGGTAAATACCCCCCTTACATCTAATTCAATGGTTACATTTCTTAATGTCTTTGTGGTAATAAATAGGGGTTAGATTGTATGAGGCCGTTTCAGACTATTGTTATTCCTCATAAAGATATTTTATTTTACAAGATAGGGGAGTCCTTTAATAAAATATGTTTGGTTAAGCGGAGCGTAATTTAAAATTTAAGAATGGAGGATATATGGCAAAGGAAAATTTACCAAAACAGTATCTTCAAATTAAAAAGAGGCATGAAAAGTATTTCAATGCAGTTGAGGAGCTTGGCAAGGTCGTTAAACAGGAAGGGCCTCTCGACGAAAGGACTGCGCACCTGATTCAGCTTGCAGCGGCGGCAACGGTGCATTCTGAGGGATCTGTCCACAGTCACGTAAGAAGGGCGATGGAAGCTGGGGTAACGCCTGAGGAAATTCGCCACGCAATTATTCTCCTTACCAGTACCATCGGGTTCCCAACCGTCGTTGCTGCGTTAAGCTGGGCAGAAGATATCTTAAAAGGTAAAAAGAAATAAGGATATTTTTTAAGGATGTATCATACCTTCCTTCTCAAATGTTGTTCACGTTCTATCCTTGATGTATAGGAATTTCAAAGTTGCCCACGAAAAGACGCGAAAGTATCATCCCCCTGTCCCCCTCCAGAGGGGGATAAAGGGGGAGGTTCGGGTTTTTTAGAGTGTTTCGTGGGAAATATGTTGTTGCAAAAGGCAACCTAATTAAACGCTAAGGAAATTCAAAGTTGCAATTGTAGCGCGAACTTTAGTTCGCATAAGATA
>Ga0082335_1004772_pt1 | contig 19807 bp, 15 predicted proteins | sample Subgrocontami58m_FD_72375 | JGI IMG/M metagenome (GOLD analysis project Ga0082335, IMG submission 72375) | Subsurface groundwater microbial communities from S. Glens Falls, New York, USA - GMW37 contaminated, 5.8 m (SPADES assembly) (version 2) ... | reverse complement strand
GCACTGCCTGACCGTCGCCTTTCTGCCGAGCGGTGGGGCCGCTCATGCCGAGCGGTGGGGCCGCTCATGCCGAGCGGTGGGGCCGCTCATGCCGAGCGGTGGGGCCGCTCATGCCGAGCGGTGGGGCCGCTCATGCCGAGCGGTGGCTTCGCTCACCTCGATGTGTAATGGGTTGCCTAGAGTATTTCGGCGCACTGTCCTAATCTGAACTCATGGCTCATTATGCGTTTAGATGCCAACCATCTCTCCGTATAACGATTCGTCGCATTTCATTGGTTCTTCTGCTAATGGCAGCGGTGAACAGTCTGGGGGATTCGGTTTTTAGCGGTTATGCCTACGCTGCAACGCAGGGGCAGACTTGCACAAAAGTGGGATTGAAAAATGGTTTCCTCGTTTGTGCGAAAGTAAAAGGGAAACTCATCTGGCAATCTGCCAAGAAGCAACAATCCTTATCTGCCCAATTTCCGGTTAGAGCATCTATCAATTCTAAGACTATTTCTATTAAATACTCTGCCTCTTCAGGACTTCCAGTCAAAACAACCTCCACCTCACTAACGATATGCACGATTGCAAATAAAATAGTGTCACTGATAAGTCCTGGATATTGCGTTATACGACTCAGTCAATTGGGGAATTCACAATTTCTAGGTGCCACTACTAAAGAAATCAAAATCCTGATTGTCGGCAGTAACCAGATCTCGTTCAGCCTTCCAAGTTCACTGCTTCTCTCCAGTGGTACGTATCCGCTCGCAGGAACTTCGACATCAGGTCTCGCAGTGACTTATGAGTCTTTAACGGCCGATATCTGTTCGGTCTCGGGAACAATATTGACTCCTACCAAACTTGGTCTTTGCACGATACGGGCCTCACAAAGCGGATCAAATATCTATGAACCCGCGCCGACTGTAGACGCATCCATCACGATTTCCTATGCCCGTGTGACAAGTGACCAGACTGATGTCGTAACGGGTTTTCAAGTCAAGGCAATATATGTGGTTCCCTCCGATGGTATAGATCATTCTTACGATACCAACGGCTATATTGCGGGAATTCTTGATGAAGGAAACAAATACTTGAATGCACAGTTGGGTTTGCAGATTCCCATTGACAAGGACGCGGTAGGTTATGACATTCAATACATGAAATCGAATCTCACCACCGCGTATCTTCAGACGGCAAATGATCTAACGGACAAACTACTGGCAGAAAGTATGGCTCTTGAAAATCCTGGCGTAAATCGGAAAGATTATATATTTTTCATCGATGTCAGAATTCTTGTTGATGGCAAAGCTTGTGGCATTGGAAATACGCCAGGAATATCGGCAGTCGTTGCTATAGGAGAAGGAGCCGATGCAACAGGGGTCGGATGCACGGGAAAGAGTCTAAGTTTTGATAACTATGCTGCTAAAAGTTGGCCTCATGAGTTATTTCATAATTTTGGTGTAAAGCACACTCTTGATACCCCATGCGATTTGATGACAGGCGCAGAAACTCCTGGATCTTGCCCTACAAATGAAAAAATTACGATAGATAAAGAACACTCTCGTTACGTACGTAGTTCCCTCCAAGGACAGGACATTCTTAAGTTAAGGGTGTGGGAAGGTTACACAGACAGACAAGATCTTCAGGCCAATTGTTCCCTCAATCCGGTACCGCGCGCTGATGGATTCAATTACGCGTACTGTCCCACTGGTAATCAGACCATTGGTGCATTGAGGTATTGCTGGAGTTCTATATATTCAGTTTCTCTTGAAGAATTTATAAATGGTTCGTGGATATCGTTGGGAACCGGTAGTCATTATTCTGATCCCTGGGGTCCTGAGGTTGTTTGGAAGTGCACATCGGGCTCGGCTCCTTGGAAGGAATTAACTGTCACGACGCCCGGGATAAGTCTGTACCGATGGATAGTAAACGGCAAAGAAGCAGAGCAATTCAAGGTGATATGGGTACGCTAACGCCCACTTTCAGTTATGACGTTCGCGGGATTTGCCAGTAGCACTTTTAACTCATGCAAAGCAGCGACTTCATTCCATTATAAGTTTGACGTTAGATAGAGTGACTATTTCTGCCTTACTCTTTCGCTTACTTTGCTTGTGCTATTTCGAACTATGAGTGTTGGTCTAAAGGCGATATCGGAGGCTGCAGTAGTGCGAATCTGCGTTGAATCTTCTTTCGTGAGCCAGGCTGCGACGTAGTCTGAGATTGCATCAATGGGTTGTGCGATGGTTGAGAGCGATGGGAAGACCCAACGTCCCAGTTCGATTCCATCTGAACCGAGAACCGATACGTCTTGGGGCACCGAAATTCCTCGAGACTGGCAGTAGTTCATTGCACCTAAAGCCGTTAGATCGCTCGCGCAGATAAGAGCGGTAATCTCAGGATGCGTCTCGAGCAATTTGCTGGCACCGCTAACTCCACCCTCAACTCCCCAGTCGCTATGGATTGGATAGATAGTTGCTGCGGGTACTTTCGCCAGCATCTCTTTGATTCCAGAGAGACGAAGATGGGACCGGCTTGAAGTAGTTTCAACACCTGTGATGAAACCTATTGAACGGTGGCCGAGTTCAAGAATGTGTTGCGCAGAAATTCTGCCGGCTGCCCACTCGTCATCACCAATCGCTTGGGCCGCAAGATCGTTTGGTGCGCCGTTGACAAAGAGTAACCGAGCTCCGTGTTCAAGAAGTGCTTGGTAATGCGGCAAATGTTCCGCGGTGTTTGCGGCTACAGAAGAAACAAAAATGAGGTTGGTAATCTGGCGGGTGAAGAACGCCTGAGCATGTTCTCGCTCTGTACTAGCTAAATCGCCAGTCGTGCACAGAACGATCGACCAGCCTGCATCGCGTGCTTTTGTCTCGATTGCCTGCGTGATCTGGGTAAAAATCGGATTCAAAATGTCGGGCACGAATAGCCCGGCAAGTTTCTCCGGTTGTGAAGCCTCTGGAATCGAGAAGAGCAACTCTTTCATCGCCTTCTCGACGCGTTCACGCGTTTCGGACCTGACGGATTCTGAGTTATTGACTACCCGCGAAGCGGTGGCCACGCTCACGCCAGCGTGGGCTGCGACGTCTCGGAGACTTGCCATGGCCACAATGTAACATGTTTCAGGCTATTGACACATGTTACATAGAGCCCTACTTTTCAGAGAAGAGCAAGTACACCTATCTGAAGGGATGCCCGTGATGAAACGAACTCATCGCAGACTCGCCTCGATTCTGAGCCTGGCCGTTCTCGCTGCGGTCCCCCTGGGCACTGGGTCTGCGGCCGCTGCGACCAAGCCAAAACCGGTAACAATTGAGTTCTGGAACTATTGGGATGGGGACAACGGCAAGGCACTCAGTGGTCTCGTCGCTGAATTTCACAAGAAGAATCCGGGGATCACCGTCAAACCGGTCACTTTCCCGTGGGGAGACCTGCTAACAAAACTTCAAGCTGCCATCGCGAGTGGAAGTACCCCGGCCCTTGCGGCAACCGACATTGCCTGGATGGCCAATCTTCACCAGTCAGGCAAACTTGTTGACCTAGGTAAAGCTTTTGGTGGTGTCAAGAAAGCGACCGGGGACATCTACCCGTCACTGCTGGCCTACTCGCTCTACAAGGGCAAGCTCCAATCGCTACCTGTGAGCACGAACAATCTCTCCCTCTTTTACAATAAGGATCTCTTCCGGAAGGCCGGGCTCAATCCGAATAAACCACCAAAAACGTGGCCTGAATTGCGTTCTGCGGCAATCGCAATCAGCAAACTTGGTAACGGTATTCAGGGCATGGAGATTTACACACAGCCTGGCGAAGGCTTGACGTGGCAATTCCAGCCGTATCTATGGCAATCAGGGGCTGGCTTTCTCAACAAGACCAATACGGCGCCAACCTTTAATTCCGCCGCTGGCAAGACTGCCCTTCAATTCCTAGTCGACTTGATAAACGTTGATAAAGCAGCAACCGCCGGTCAATGGGGCGCCTTTGATAAGGGTCAAGCAGGAATGCGCATTGACGGTTCCTGGATGGTCGGTGGCTATCGCGACAATGCACCGTTTGAGTTCGGTACGACGATGCTGCCAATTCCAGTAGGTGGCGTATATGCGACCAACATGGGTGGCGAGCAGATCATGGCCTTTAAGGGCACCGCAGCCAAGCAGGCGGCGGCACTCAAATTCATCAACTGGTTCACCAGCACCGCTATTCAGGCGCGCTGGGATGTCAAGACGAATTTCATGCCAATCCGAGCATCTGTTGCTGAGAGCAATGTGCTCTTGAAACATGTTGCCGAAGAGCCAGCACTCAAGTCATTCATCGATCAACAGAAATACGCGCAAGCACGACCGGCGATCACCCAATACCCGGCAGTCTCTGATGCATTCTCGAAGGCGCTTGAACCTGCCTTCTACGGGAGAATAAGCGTTGCTGAAGCACTAGCAAACGCTGACGCAGCGGTGCGCAAAGCACTCAGCGGTAACTGATCAAAATTAGGGCTGCCCCAGGTTTCGTGACCTGGGGCAGCCCTGTACATTCCAAGACGAGGGGAGTACAGATGCGAAATCGGCAAGCCCGTACCGCTTATCTCCTCATCGCGCCCGCATTACTTCTTTTTGCAGTTTTTACCGCCTACCCGTTCCTGTGGAGCGCCCAGATTAGTTTCACAAATTGGGACGGAATGAATTCTGTTAAGAAATTCGTTGGCTTTCAAAACTACATCAATCTTTTCAGCGACCCCGAGTTCCATCAATCGATCAAAGTGACGGCCATCTACACCGCTGTTGTCACAGTGATAAGCACCATTCTGGGCTTTGCAATTGCGCTACTACTCCAACGTCGCGGGAAATCATCTGCCATTTACCGAACAATTTTCTTTTCTCCAGTTGTTACTGCGACTATTGCCGCTGCTGTCGTCTGGCAATTACTGTTCGATCCATTTGTTGGCGTCATCGATATAGGGCTTCGGGCAGTACATCTACCTGCACCCAATTGGCTTAGCGATCCAAATTGGGCACTCGCTGCAGTTAGTATCGTCGGAATCTGGAAGCGGCTCGGATTTGCCATCATCGTCTTCTCTGCTGGACTGAGTAGTTTGCCAACGGCATGTTTCGAGGCAGCAGAATTAGACGGCATAAATGCCTGGCAACGCCTGCGTTATCTCACCGTGCCATTGATGAAACCCATCACTACCCTCGTACTAATTACGGGCGTCATTGATGCCGTTCAAGTCTTCGATCACATTTTCTTAATGACCTCAGGTGGCCCCATGGGATCCACGAATGTTCTTTCGCTCTATCTCTATAACCAAGGGTTCAGACTCTTTCACCTCGGATACGCATCTGCGATCGGCTGGGCACTCTTTATTCTCGTGCTAATTACCACGATGGTACAGTGGCAATTTCGACGTAGGGATGACTCATGAGTAATTTCAAGAAAATTTCTCTGCGAGTTACCGACCATCTTTTGCTCATCACAGCATCACTCGTTGTTGGTCTGCCATTTCTATGGATGATCACCACCTCTCTTAAACCACCAAAACTCGCTTTCAAATCTCCCTATCTAATTCCAACGCACTTTCATTGGGAAAACTTTGTCAACGCCTGGCAAGAGGCACCCTTTGGCCGCTATTACATCAACTCCATCATCGTGGCGCTCTTTGTCACCTTCGGACAAGTTTTCACGAGTGCCTTAGCCGCCTACGCATTCGATCGTTTTGAGTTTCCATTCAAACGAACTCTATGGTTTACGTTATTAGCCAGCTTGATGATTCCATTGCCCCTCCTGGTGATTCCAACATTTCAAATCGTGCAGAATCTCCACTGGGGCAATAACCTGATTGCACTTATCATTCCCAGGGCCTGGACCGCATTCGGCATTCTGCTGCTCCGCCAATTCATACATTCAATCCCAAGGGACTTCGATGATGCAGCCAGAATGGATGGAGCAAACACACTTCGCGTAATTTGGAATGTGATTCTGCCTCTTGCTCGACCAGCAGTGGCCACTCTCGCGCTCTTTGCTTTCCTCTTTGCCTGGAATGACTTCCTCTGGCCTTTGATTGTCCTCAACTCTCCAGAGAACTTTACTGTGCCACTGGGAATTGCAAACTTCTCAGGCAAGTATGGAACACGCTGGACGCTACTCATGGCCGCAACTGTTTCGGCTACGATTCCTGCAGTCCTTGCATTCCTCGCCATGCAGCGCTCGCTAATCCGAGGTCTTGTGACGGGCGGTATTAACGAATGAGCCAAGAGATTGTGCAGCGGGCAGAGCCAGATGGGTTGGATTGGTTCCGGCGAGGGACCCTTTATCAGATCTTTCCAGACCGCTTTGCTCGAATGGGAGAAACCACCGATCGCACTCTTATGCCCTGGGATGGCGCCCCTACTCGGGAAAACTTCTTTGGAGGAAACCTTGTTGGGATCACTTCAAAACTTTCATATCTGCAACGCATCGGAGTTGCAAACCTTTACCTCAATCCAATTTTCTCCTCGCCCTCAAACCACCGCTACGACACCCAAAATTACTTCCAAATCGACCATCTCCTAGGAGACGAGAGCGATTTCACTGGATTGGTTTCATCGGCAGGCGATCATGGAATCGGCGTCCTGCTTGATGGTGTCTTCAATCATGTCGGCGATCAATTTGCGAGTTTCACCCGCGCGCTAGATGGCAGTGAATTTGATCGCGAACTCTTCAATTTTGTTTTGGACTCCTCTGAATATCAGACGTGTGGGGGAGCAAGCTTTCTCCCCAAACTCAATCATGAGAATCCCCAGGTCCTCGAGATGGTTTCGAAGGTCATGGCCTATTGGGATCGATTTGACATTAAGGGCTGGCGTCTGGATGTTCCATGGAAGGTGCCTTCTGAGTTCTGGCATCAGCTCAGACTCTCCGTTGGCGACCTTGCCTCATCACATCTCTGGATCGCTGAGGCCTGGCAGCAATGGGGCTTCGCAAAAGATTTTGAGTCAGTTACCAATTATTTCGCTCGCACACGCCTGGTCGATTTTGTTTCGCGGCACGATGCAGATGCCGAGGACCTCGCACTCGATATCGCACAGTGGTGCCAACTTCGCAAGGACCCTTCCCTCATTACCAACTATGTGGGGAGCCATGACACATCCCGACTTGTCAATGAATGTCGCGGTTCGCGTCGTGATGCCCTGATGGTTCTGATACTCAATCAATTCCTACCCGGCGTACCGGCCCTCTATTACGGGGATGAGATTGCGCTCGAGGGTCAAAATGATCCAGATTCCCGCCGAACCTTCCCTCAAGAACGCTCAAGAGAACAGAACGAGTTCTTGGGAGCTATCGAACCGATCCTCCACTTGCGTCGGAAACACCGCTCATTAAGCCACGGGAACTTCTCCGTTATTGAAACTCGAAATCGAACGATGCTTATCAAGCGGGAATATCAAGATTGCGCGTTCACCTTTGTGGTGAACGCTGGAGATCAAGCGCAACTCTTATCAACAGACTTGTCCGGAGATTTTCAATCGATTGTCGGTGGTCAGGTGAGTGGAAATTCCGTCCCCTCCCATTCGCTTCTAATTGATGGGGGAAAGGGGTGCTCATGTTGAGAGCAGTGGAGGAGCACATGATGTCGGCAACACAGTCTCAGAATCAATGGTGGAGAGACTCAGTTACCTACCAGATTTACATTCGTTCTTTCGCTGATGGGAATGGAGATGGAATTGGTGATATTAAAGGGATTATTAGTCGTCTTGACTATTTGAAGAAACTAGGGGTTGACGCTATCTGGATCACTCCTTGGTATCCATCACCACAACACGACAATGGATACGATGTTGCCGACTTCATGAACATTCATTCGGAGTATGGAACCCTAGACACCGCTCAAAAACTCATAGACGAGGCGCACCGGGCGGAACTACGAATCATCATCGATCTTGTTCCAAACCATTCGAGTAATGAGCATCGATGGTTCAAGGAAGCCCTTGAATCCCAGCCCGGTTCATCAGAACGTAATCGTTATCTATTTCGCGACGGCAAAGGCGAAAATGGATCCGAGCCACCAAACAACTGGCAATCTGTTTTCGGTGGACCAGCCTGGAGTCGCGTTATCGAAAAAGATGGAAATCTTGGTCAGTGGTACTGCCACATTTTCGCTCCGGAACAACCAGACTTTAATTGGGAAAATCGCGAGGTAAAAGATTACTTCATAAGTGTTTTGTGCTTTTGGCTCGATAGGGGAGTTGACGGATTCCGAATCGATGTCGCACATGGACTTGTCAAGGCAGATGGACTTCCGGACGCTCCGTCGCAGGAACGAATTGGACTCCTTGAGTCACGAGCCTTTCCCTTCTGGGATCAAGATGGCGTGCATGATATTTATCGTGAATGGCGAAAACTTCTTGATTCATATCCTGACCAACGAATGGCGGTCGCAGAAGCATGGGTGAACCCCCCCTCTCGATCTGCGCTCTACGTTAGACCAGATGAGTTGGCGAACACCTTTAATTTCGACTTCCTAACAGTCACATGGGACGCCAACTCAATCAAATCGAGTATCGATCGTTCCATTGAAGGTATGAACCGAGTGGGAGCTCCTGCGACATGGGTTCTCAATAATCATGACGTTGTCCGTGCAGTTGATCGACTCGATTTGGATCTCATAGCCGGTAAAGGACAGACGACAGAGGAGCGACTCGGTAAGACCAAGTTATTTGATTTTGACCGAGGCACCAGAAGGGCTCGTGCAGCAGCAATGCTGATGCTTGCACTTCCAGGCGCTGTCTATCTCTATCAAGGTGAAGAACTTGGGCTGCCTGAGGTGCGCGATATTCCACCAGATCGCTTACAAGATCCGATATGGCGAATGAGCGGCCACGTTGATCGAGGCCGAGATGGTTGTCGAGTTCCACTTCCTTGGAAAGTGTCCACAGATGGCGCGTTCGGCTTTTCCGAGAATGCACAACTAACTGCGAATGAATCCTGGCTACCTCAGCCTTCAGACTGGGGCTCCTATTCCGTCGAGTCACAAGAGGACTCTGCAGCTTCAATGCTCCAACTCTACCGAACCGCTCTTCACCTGCGAAAGACACATCCTCTGCTTAGTGGTTCGATCTTCCACTGGGTCGAATCAGGCAATCAGCGCTTTATATTTGCCCGAGCAGATGACGATTCCTTTCTGTGTCTAGTCACTTTTGAATTTGGCGAATCGGTGCCGCCGGGTTACGAAGTACTACTGAGCAGTCAGGAAATTAAGTCAGGTCAGATTCCACCAGAGACGGCAGTGTGGCTACAGAGAGTCAGTAGAGCGGAATCCAGATGAAAACCATTCTTCAGGCTCGACGTTTTGTTGGGTATTCCTGTGCACCTCCAGACGAATTACATTGAGAACCGTTTGGCTGAAAATTGCATTCCCGAGGGGTTGAGGAGATGTTGCATCCCATGTCCTCCAGAGATCGCTCAATTTACCTTTAAATAACTCTCCTTCACCGCCGGCCCCGCGTAATCATCGACAGTGACTCACCCATCCGTCGAGCACCCCGCGGCGCTCAGACGACGGTCGACCTTTGGTCAACACTTTAGAACTTCAGATGAGTCTCATCAGAACTCTAGATGAGTCTCATCGTACCCTGGCGCTTACTGGAGGCCTGCCCTATTCTCGAGCCATGGTAGATACAGCGTCTAGGTTCCTGCCGTTCCACCGAATCGCAGTTCGCCGGATTTCGGTTGTTTTTATGCTGGTTGGGATCATGACCATTCCGGGAAATCTATTTTTCATCAATTATGCCTATGCTGCAAAGCAGGGGCAGAGTTGCACAAAAGCCGGATTGAAAAATGGTTCCTTGGTTTGTACAAAAGTAAATGGGAAACTTATCTGGCGACCTGCCAAGAAACCGCGACCTGTACCTATCTCTTCTCCAACTAAGGCACCAAGCACGGTTTCCATCCCCCGTGTGGCAAGTGATCAGCCCGATACTGTGGTGGGTTTTCAAGTGAAGGCAATATATGTGGTTCCCTCCGATGGTGTAGATCACTCATATGATAAAAATGGCTATATTGCGGGAATTCTTGATGAAGGCAATAGATACTTGAGCGGGCAGTTAGGTTTAACGCTTCCCATCGACAAAAACTCGTCGGGTTATGATATTCAATATTTGAAGTCGAATCTATCCACCGCGTATCTTACGACAGCACAAGATCTGCCAGACAGACTACTGGCAGAGAGTAGGGCTTTAGAAAATCCTGGCATGAATCGGAAAGACTACATATTTTTTGTTGATGTCAATGGTCTGACTGGTGGCACGGCCTGTGGGGTCAGTAATACACCCGGCATTTCGGCAGCTGTTGCAATCGGAAAAGGAGTCAATGCCATAGGAAACACCTGCGCGGGAAAGAACCGCAATTTCGATAATTATGCTACTGGGACTTGGGTTCATGAGTTATTTCATAATTTTGGTGTAGAGCACACTTTTGATGATCCTTGCGATTTAATGAAAGCTGCCGAAGCTCTTGGAACATGCTCTTCGAGTGGACAAATTACTATAGATAAAACAAAGTCTCGTTACGTCGGTAGCTCTGTCCAAGGACAGAATATTCTTAACCTGAGGGTCTGGGCAGGCAAGACAGACAGATTAGATCTTGAGGCTAATTGTTCCCGTGATCCGGTCGCGCGCGCTGATGGATTCCATTACGCGTACTGTCCAACCGGCACTCAGACCATTGGAGCATTACAATTCTGTTTGTCTCCTATCTCTTCGGTTACATTGGAAGAATTCGTAGCCGGTCAGTGGAAGAGTTTGGGTTCCGGAAGTAGTTCTTCAGAGCCCTGGGGTCCCAATTTGGGTTTCAAATGTGGTCCGGGTTCCACCGCTCCCTCGATGCAAGTAACTGTTACTAGCCCGGGGATAAGTCTTTACCGGTGGATGGTAAATGCTCAGGAATTGGAGCAAATCAAGGTGATCTGGGTACGTTAGCGCCACCATTAAATACCAGTAGTTGTCCGTGGATAAGCAATTGCAGGATCGGTTGCGATATTCACTAGGTAAGGGATGCCACTGGCAAAGGCTCGGTCGAGGGCAGAGCCAATCTTCGAAGGCTCAGTCACGAATTCGCCACCGGCACCAAGGGCGATCGCAACTTGGTCGTAGCGCGTCTGGTGCCCAAGATCGGCAGCGACGTCATAGCCGAAGAGCGATTGCATCGGGTGTTTCTCTAAGCCCCATGCGCTGTTGTTTCCGACGACCATCACCACAGGGAGTTTGTGGCGGACGAGCGAATCGATTTCGATTAGTGAGAAACCAATTGCACCGTCTCCCAATAGCAGGACAATCTGTGCTGACGGACGAGTGAGTCTGGTCGCGATTGCAGAACCCATCCCGCCGCCGAGGCAGCCGTAAGGACCAGGGTCGAGCCAACATCCTGGCTGTGCTGGTTCAACGAATTTGCCAGCAAATGATACGAAGTCACCACCGTCACCAATGACGATTGCATCGTTGGCAAGCCGGGGGAGTAGTTCGCCGTAAATTCTGGCCGGATGAATGTAAGCGGCGTCGTTGTTCAGTAGCTCTTTCTCTTTTGCTCTCGTCGCTTGGGATGCGTTCCGTAATTCCTCGGCCCATGGTTGGAAGCGCGCAATCAAATCATCTGATTGCAGTTCCTGGACGATTGCGTCGAGTATCAAAGTAAGGTTCCCTGATGAACTTGCCGCCAGTTTCACGTGAGTCGCTATTTGTTCTGGCGAATCAGCGATGTGGACCACCCTCGCGCCGCCAAATCGCCCATAGGCAAGGCGAAAATCGAGCGGAGTGCCAACGACGATCACAAGATCGGTTATCCGTAGCGCGACCGATCGAGCCTTGCTGACTAAGAGTGGATGGCCACGCGGAATGATGCCACGAGCTGTGCCATTGGTGACTACCGGAATTCCAAGACTCTCTACGAAACGCAATGCTGATTCTTCTGCGCCGTCGGCCCACACGTCAGTCCCCAGCACAAGGAGTGGTTGAGTGGCATTTCTGATTACATCTGAGATCGACTTGACGCCGTCAGAGTGGATAGCGGCTCGGGCCGGTTTCCATTGCGGTATTTCAGGAACTGGAGTTGGGCCGAAGAAGATATCCATTGGGATATCGAGGAATGTCGGTCCGCGATGGGGTGTTCGAGCCCGCGCGAGTCCCGTGTATACGTCGTTTGCAATTCCTGCAGTTGTTGACGACGTGTGCGTGCCCTTAGTGATCGGAGCGAGGAGCGGTGGATGATCGATTTCTTGTAGTGCTCCTTGACCCCAACGTCCTGCTGGTGCCCGACCGCCTATGACTAGTAGTGGCGCACCGTTGTATTTGGCATTCGCGACAGCGCTAATGCCGTTGGTTACACCGGGGCCCGCCGTGACAACGGCTAACCCTGGCGCCCTAGTCAATCTTCCTGTTGCTTCTGCGGCGAAGACCGCGCTCTGCTCATGACGCACATCTATGATCGGCAGTGGTGGAGTGTCGTGCACCGCCGCGTCATAAATTGGAAAGATATGTGCGCCAGAGAGCGTGAAGAGATGCTTGACTCCGTGTGCCCTCGCGGCGGCTAGCGCACCGTCACCGCCATGTGTTTCGCGCTCTTGCGTCATACAGTCAGCGTATGTGCTTGTTCCGCTCTCGTAAATGAAAAACTTCAGACGGTAAACCCTATTAAGGAGTTACCGCCTGAAGCGCGAGATTTAAGCCAACAACTAGGAAATACTACTTCTTGGTTGCCCAGAAAATTTCAGCAATCTCATCAATTTTGGCGAGCAATTTGTCGGCGACTGCGACGTCGTTGGTGCCCTTAGTGCCACCAGCGCCTGCCAATTTCGTTGCTTCGTTGAACAAACCGTTTAGTTGTGGGTAGGTCTCAAAGTGGGCCGGCTTGAAGTAGTCGGTCCAGAGCACCCAGAGGTGTTCCTTGACCATGTTTGAACGCTCTTCTTTGATCGCCACTGCCCGTCCTTGGAAGATCGGGTCGGTACTAGCGTGGAATTTCTCCATGCAGGCCTTTACTGAGGCGGCTTCAATCCGAGCCTGTGCTGGGTCGTAGACACCGCATGGGAGATCGCAGTGAGCGTAGACAGTGGTACGTGGGGTAAATAAGCGCGCAATCATTAGGCGCACTCCTTCCGTCGGGTTAGCCAAGCTCGTTGCGGTTGGCTTCTTGCTGATGTGACACTACCTGCCATGGCCAAAAGATTCCTCTCGAGACTGGTCTCGACGGTCTTGGTGGCCGGCGACTCGATGCTGCCCACGTATGTGGAAGGCGACTGGTTGGTTGCGACCAAGGCTGGCCGAATCGCCCCGGGTCAAGTAGTTGTGATCGAGCGAGAGAGCCGCCCGGGGATGCTGCTCATCAAGCGCGTGGTTCGGGCAGAGGGTCAGAAATGGTGGGTCGAGGGCGACAATACGCTGGCTAGCGATGACTCTCGCTCTTTCGGCGCCATCGAGCCCTCGGAGATTGTTGGCCGGATTCGCTTTCGGTACCGACGAGCCTAGGATCGACGGGTGTACTTCACTGATCGAGGAATCGAAGAGTTGATCTCCCGACGCGGCGAAGAGAGCGTCTCCCTCGAGTGGCTCGCGACCCGCTTCCAAGAGTTCACTGATGTAAATCCAGAGTTCGAGACGGCCGTCGATCGGTTAGCGACCTGGCTTGCTCGCCTCGGCGACGACGAGTAGTCGCGATGTTCGCCGTATATGTCGATAGCGCCAACCCGACGGATCCGCTTGCCGCGTTAGTAGTGGGCGATCGCCCCGAACCTGTCACGCAAGTTGGGTGGCAACGGGTTGAAATCAAAGCAGCCAGTCTCAATCATCACGATATTTGGTCGCTTCGCGGGGTTGGTCTGCCGAGCGACCGGCTTCCGATGATTTTGGGTTGTGATGCAGTTGGGATCGATGAGAGCGGCCGTGAGGTCGTCGTGCATGGCATTATCAACGATCCAGCGTGGTCAGGGGCAGAGACTCAAGATCCCAGACGTTCCCTTCTCTCGGAGAAGTATCAAGGGACTTTTGCCCAATATGTATCGGTGCCAGAGCGAAATCTGATTGCCAAGCCAGCCGAACTTTCATTTGTGCAAGCCGCAACGCTGCCGACGTCTTGGCTTACTGCATACAGCGCGTTGACTGCTAAGTCAGGGCTTAAACCTGGCGATACCGTCTTGATTCAAGGCGCGGGCGGCGGCGTTTCGACGGCACTCACAATTCTTGCCCATGCAATGGGTTTTCGTACCTGGGTAACAACACGAGATTTAAGTAAGCGCGAACGCTCGATGGCACTGGGTGCCGATGAAGTGTTCGAATCGGGAGCACGACTTCCAGAGCGCGTTGATGCAGTGATGGAAACTGTCGGTCAAGCGACTTGGGCGCATTCGGTGCGAGCGCTTCGCCCCGGCGGCACAATTGTTATCTCTGGTGCCACGAGTGGTGATGCGCCGCCGGCGCAACTGACCAGGATCTTTTTCTTGGAACTGAGGATCATCGGATCCACTATGGGGTCAAAGGCCCAACTCGAATCGCTCCTGAAGTTCATGGTCGATCACCATCTCGAACCAGTCATTGATCAGATCCTGCCGATGAGTCAGGCGCGTGACGGTTTTGCTCGCATGATTGCTGGCGATGTCTTCGGTAAGATCGTATTCACTCTCTGACGAGTTAGATTTTCGCGAGGGCGGCTTGTAGAGATTGGGCCCAGCCTTCGCTCGTGTAGGTGGCGCCGCCGACTCCTTGGATCTTTGCCGATTGTGCGGCAAGCGTTTCTTGAATTAAGTAAGGCACTGCCTGTTGGTTGATCCAGGATGATCTGCCACCTCGCGGGGTTTGAAGGGCAGTGGCGTTGATGATCTTTGTGCCCTGAACAGTGATTTGAACTTGGACCAGACCGTATGGTGTTTGAAAGGTCGAGCCGGAGATTGTGCGAGTTGCCGTTGCTGTCTGGGTTGGTGCGGGTGTTTGGGTTGGTGTCTGCGTTGCTGTCTGTGTTGGCGTCTGGCTCGAAGTTTTACGCGTGGTCTTTTTCAATATTTTCGTTGATGTCTTTGTTGCAGTTTTCGTCACAGTGGCAGCGGGAGACTTCGTCGGGGTTGTCTTAGTTGGCGTCGTCTGATTGTTGGGGACGTTCTGGCTGCTTGGGGTTGCGGAGGCAAGTGCGACTTGACTCGGTGTCGTCGAACTCTGCGTGGTCGGGGGCACTGAGAGCAGCGAGCCTTTGGTTGCTGGAAGCGGCACATATGAGAGAACGCCGACAGTTCCGATTACCGTTCCTGAAATCAGGAATATCGGGCGTTTCAATTTCATGCCATACAGAGTCTCAGGTTCGCCCAAGAAAGCGAACCACTGTTTCTGTGTATCGGCTTAGAAATCTGTGTATCGACTTAGATTTTCGATAGCGCGGATTGCAAGGATTGGACCCAGGCATCACTTGTATAGGTAGCCCCAGAAACTCCTTGGATATTTGCTGATTGGGCCGCCAGTGTTTCTTGAACCAAGTAAGGAACCGCCTGCTGGTTGATCTGCGAGGACCTTCCTCCCTGTGGAGTCTGCAGAGCTGTCGCGCTGATTATCTTTGTACCCTGAACACTGATTTGGACTTGAACAGGTCCAAATTGGGTCTGGATCGTCGAGCCAACGATCCTTCGCGTCATACTCGAAGTTCCCGACGGCGTGGTCGCCGTTGCAGAACCTGATGGTCTCTTGGTTGTCCGGTTCTTCGTTGTAAGCGCTCTCGCCTTGCTGGCGGCCGTGTTCGCGGTCCTACTCGGGGTTGCTGCCGCTGATGCGCTTGCCTGGGCACTTCCGGCCGAGGTCGACGAAGAGGCGGCTATCGGCGTCGTGGCATTGGTTGCTGCGGGTAGGTAGGAGAGAACTCCAACGGTGCCCATGACGGTGCCCGAGATGAGGAGTAATGGTCGCTTCTTCACAGAGCAGACCTTGTCAGGCTCTGCTGAGAGGGTTGGACGCGGAATCTGAGAGGCGTCTGGGGATTAGGGGATGAAGACTTCCTCGATGAGATGGGCCTGTTCTTCCTCGTGACGACTATGACTTCCAGTCGCTGGACTAGCCGCGCTCGCCCTTGAGATTCGACGAATATCGCGACCTAAGGCCTCGCTCAATTGGAGACCAATAAAGGGCCAAGGTCCTTGGTTTGCTGGCTCATCTTGAGCCCAGATGAGTTCAGCGTTCGGATAATTCGTAAGAGTTGCGTTTAATTCCGCGGTTGGCATTGGGTAGAACTGCTCAACTCGAATCAGGGCGATGTCGCTGGCGCCCTTTGCTTCATGAGCTGCCAGGAGTTCGTAATAAAGTTTTCCTGAGCAGAGCGCAACACGTCGAATTTCAGTTCCACGTTGTGCCGACCGCAGATCATCGATGATGGGTTGGAACCCGCCGCTGGTGAAGTCGGCAGGTTCGGAAGCTGCGGCCTTAAGCCTGAGCATCGATTTAGGCGTAAATACAATGAGTGGGCGTCGCTCAGGATTCTTCGCATGCTGACGGAGCAAGTGGAAGTACGAGGCCGGTGTCGATGGTTGCGCCACCGTCAGGTTCTCTTCCGCGCATAGTGCAAGGAATCTTTCAATGCGAGCTGAGGAGTGATCTGGCCCCTGACCTTCATAGCCATGCGGGAGAAGTAGAACGAGCGATGAGCGCTGGCCCCACTTCTGGAATGAAGATGAGATGAATTCATCAATGATTGTCTGAGCGCCGTCCGCAAAGTCTCCAAACTGGGCTTCCCAGATAACGAGGGCATCTTCCCGTTCAACGCTGTAACCATATTCAAAACCCATCGCAGCAAATTCACTAAGAAGTGAGTCGTAGACAAGGAAGCGTCCTTGGTCAGCCGAGATATTTGCCAGTGGCGTCCACTCACTACCGTTTTCTTTATCGATGAGCACGCAGTGTCGCTGGCCAAACGTGCCGCGCCTGGAATCCTGCCCAGAGAGTCGAATCGTCTGCCCATCAGCAAGCAATGACCCAAGAGCAAGGGCCTCGCCGGTTGCCCAGTCGATACCTCCGTCGCTAATAGAAGCGGCACGACGCTCAAGTTGTGGCAAAAGTTTTGGATGGACGGTGAAGCCTTCGGGAACCGCAATCTGGGAAGCAGCGATTTTGGCTAGGAGTTCTTGGCTGACCCTGGTATCGATCTCAAATCGTTCTACACTTTCGGCTTGCTGCACTAGAACCGAACCATCGTCGATTGGCGGAACGTGGTGAGTTGCTTCGAAAACGCCTTCTAGTTGGCTCTGGTAATCCTTGAGCGCTTCTGCTGCTTCGTCCAGAGTGATATCACCACGACCAACGAGTGCCTCCGTGTACAACTTGCGAGCCGAGCGCTTTGCGTCAATCAGTTTGTACATCAGTGGCTGCGTAAAACTTGGTTCATCAGCCTCGTTATGACCGCGCCGACGGTAGCAGACCATATCGACCACGACATCTTTATTGAACGCCTGACGGTATTCGAAAGCAAGATGGGCAACTCGAACGCAAGCCTCTGGGTCATCGCCGTTTACGTGAAAAATCGGTGCTTGCACCATTCGCGCGACATCGGTCGAGTAAACCGACGAACGCGAAGCAGCAGGCGCTGTCGTGAAACCAACTTGATTATTGATGATGACATGAATCGTGCCGCCGGTACGGTAGCCGCGCAGCTGCGAGAGATTTAGCGTCTCGGCTACTACGCCTTGCCCAGCAAAGGCGGCATCGCCGTGGAGAAGAATCGGAAGGATATTGAATCCGGCCTCTCCCATATCGAGGCGATCCTGTTTAGCACGGACGATGCCTTCGAGCACGGGGTTAACCGCTTCCAAGTGCGATGGATTAGCGGCGAGATAGACCGCAGTGCTTGCACCGGAAGGTGATGTGAAGGTCCCGGAGGTGCCTAAGTGATATTTGACGTCACCAGAGCCTTGAACAGAGTTTGGATCTTCGTTGCCTTCGAATTCGCGGAAGATTTGCGCATACGACTTGCCAGCAATATTGGCAAGAATATTGAGCCGACCGCGGTGTGGCATTCCAATACAAGTTTCGGCTAGGCCCGCATCGGCCGCTTCAGAGAGGATTGCATCGAGAATTGGGATAACACTCTCGCCACCTTCGAGTGAGAAACGCTTCTGTCCGACGTACTTGGTTTGCAGGAAATGTTCGAACGCCTCGGCCGCATTGAGCCGACGTAGGATTCTCAACTGTTCGTCGCGAGCAACATGTGGAGAGGGGATCTCTACCCGGTCTTGGATCCACTTGCGTTCCTGCGGGTCTTGAATGTGCATGTATTCGATCCCGATGGTCCGACAGTAGGAGTCTCGCAAGACGCCTAGAATGTCGCGCAACTTCATGAAGGGCTTGCCAGCGAAGCCGCCTGTCGCCACTTCACGATCGAGATCCCAGAGCGTAAGAGAATGCGAGGAGAGGTCGAGATCAGGGTGAGAGCGTTGTTTGAATTCGAGGGGATCGGTATCGGCCATCAGATGCCCGCGGACTCTGAATGCATGGATAAGTTCTTGAACGCGAGCCGTCTTGGAGATGTCGTCATCTTTGGAAGCTTGGACATCTGGCATCCACCGAATCGGCTGGTACGGAATCTTTAAGGATTCGAAAAGTTCGTCGTAGAAGCCGTCTTCTCCAATGAGCAGTTGATGCACTAGCCCGAGGAAGGCGCCAGACTGTGCGCCTTGAATAATTCGATGGTCATAAGTGCTCGTCAAAGTGAAGACTTTACTAACAGCAAGTCGGGTCAAGGTTTCTTCGCTGGCTCCTTGGAATTCTGCGGGATACTCCATCGCGCCAACGCCGATGATGGCTCCTTGGCCATTCATCAATCGTGGTACTGAGTGCACCGTGCCAATCGTTCCTGGGTTAGTCAACGAAATCGTGGTGCCGGCGAAGTCTTCAACAGTGAGAGATCCACTACGTGCTTTACGTATGACGTCCTCGTAAGCAATCCAAAAGGCGGCGAAATCAACCCTGTCGCAATTCTTAATCGCTGGCACAAGAAGTTGACGTGAGCCATCTGGCTTAGCCAGGTCGATTGCGATTCCGAGATTGATCGACCCTGGATGCACAACTGCTGGCTTATCATCTTGGATAGTGAAGTGCGCATTCATCTCAGGCATCGTGCGAAGCGCCTTGATTAGTGCATAACCAATGATGTGTGTAAATGAAACCTTGCCCCCGCGACTTCGTCGTAAGTGATTGTTGATGACGATGCGATTGTCGATTAAAAGTTTGGCGGGTACGGCCCTCACGCTCGTCGCAGTTGGAATGGTGAGTGAAGCGTCCATATTCGTGACGAGGCGACCGGCTACGCCGCGAAGGATGGTGACCTCCCCATCGACGATCTGATTCGCATTAACTACTGGAGATGGCGCAGCAGGGGCGCTGGGAGCGACCGCGGGAGGAGGAGCTGGAATGCTCGGATGTGGGTGCGATCCAGCCCGAGGGGCATTATTGACGTGCCCTGGTTTGAAGTCGGCAAAAAAGTCCCACCACGCCTTGTCTACCGAATTTGGATCGAGCAGGTAACTCTCATAGAGCTCCTCGACGAGCCACTCGTTGGGACCGAACGAGGCAAGTGGGTCAGACACAATCGACCTTCCGGTTGATATTTCCATCTGGCGCTAACAGGTAAAGGTTAGTCGCCTTGCCGCCTTCGCTCACCTCCAGCGGTGGCTTCGCTCACCTCCAGCGGTGGCTTCGCTCACCTCCAGCGGTGGCTTCGCTCACCTCCAGCGGTGGCTTCGCTCACCTCCAGCGGTGGCTTCGCTCACCTCCAGCGGTGGCTTCGCTCACCTCCAGCGGTGGCTTCGCTCACCTCCAGCGGTGGCTTCGCTCACCTCCAGCGGTGGCTT
>Ga0082335_1004770_pt1 | contig 19813 bp, 19 predicted proteins | sample Subgrocontami58m_FD_72375 | JGI IMG/M metagenome (GOLD analysis project Ga0082335, IMG submission 72375) | Subsurface groundwater microbial communities from S. Glens Falls, New York, USA - GMW37 contaminated, 5.8 m (SPADES assembly) (version 2) ... | reverse complement strand
GTTGCCCGCCGGCGGGGGGCCTCTCCCCCTTTCGGTCGTTCTTATCCAGTCGGCGCTTGGGGGCTTCTGCTTCTCGGGGTTGGGAGGGGGGGGGGGTAGAGTCTCCGCACTTCGGTTGCGCCGCGAGTGGCCTATCGACTTGGAGGGTCAGCACGTGAAGTTCACCTGCGTCGTCTCGACGGTGGTAGTCCTCGCGGTGATCGCGCCGGTATGGGGGCAGAACAACGACAACAACCCGAAAGTCGATCCGAACTGGCAGGATAAGTCCCTCGGCAGTGGACCGTGGGGGCCGGCCACGGCCACGCGGCAGGGAGCCACCGTGATTGTGAACCAGCCCAATCCTAAGACCTCGGACTCGCTCGCGGAGGAGAAGATTGGCGGTCGTCTCGTCAACAACTGCGAGGGCATGAGCATCGAGGTGTTCGATGGCTCGACCCCGGCAGGTGGCGACATCTTCCAACAGGGTATCGCCCGGGACGGCAGTGTCGCCACCGGGACCGCTGCGCAATGGCCCACCGGAACACAGCAGTTTTCGCATCGCAAAGTTATCATCATCTCCGGCTGCAAGAACATCAGGATCAGGCAGATCAAGCAAGTCAGCGGCAAGCGCACCATCTTCGGTCCCGATGGCAAGACGGCCCTGAACAAGGACGAGGACGGAATCGACGGCGGACCGACGGCCATGCCGGCGCCTTTTCCTGCACCCTTCGATCAGTTGGGGCCCGATCCCTTCGCTGACTTCGCGAAGGGCGGAACCGGCCTCCAACTGGACTCCCCTTTGGGCGGATCAGACGCCGCGAGCGTTCCCTCGGGAGCCGGACAGGGCGCAGGCGCGTTCCATGACGCCCCGGGCCACACCCCGGATGTGCCAGCCGCCGCGACCATGGGGGGACTCGCTAATGCGGCGCAGGTGGGGCCCCTCACATTCCAGTGGGAATTCAGCGCGCGCTACATCACCTTCATCTATTGCGATAACAGGCTCATCGCGCTCGTCCATTGGGGATTCGATGAGGTAATCAAGATCACGGGCGCGGGGGCGACCGACGCAATTACCAAAGACCCACCCTATGTCGTGTGTCGGGCACCCAAGAATGATACCTTTGAGTACTACAAGGGTCTCATGGAACAACTGGACCCATCATCCAAATAGAGATGAGCAACGGAGCCGCGGGGGATCGCGGGCGTGTGACGGGCGCCTTCAAGACTGTCGGAAGCGCCGAACCTGGCGGCGTGCAGGATTCGCTCGAACGCTCGTATTCACGGCAACCCATGAAGTGGATCCATTCGCATCGATGGAATAGGCTCGGCTTGGCGGCCATGCTCCTCTGCGCGCTGTTCGTGGTGGGCGCAGTGGGGGGCAGGTGGTGGCGAGCCGGGCGAGGCTCCCTCGGTTCCACGTCGCGCGAGCCGAGAGCACCCCTCCTTCAGTCGAGCAGCGTGTCTCGCGGGGCCACGGCCTCTGACGCCACGGATCGGATCGACGTGCGTTCCGCTGCACCGCCAGAGAGTGAGGGCTCCACTGAGGAGTTGATCACAAGGCTTGAACGAGTCTCCTTGGCGAAGGACGATCACGCCACCATAGAGTCGCTTGTAAGGCTCGGCGCGCGGCTCCGCTCGAGAGACCTCCGACAGGCCACGACCAACGACGTCATTCGTGCCATCGGGACGTCGCGCAACTCTCAGCTTGTTGGCCTCCTCTCCTACACCCTGTCGGCGTACGGCGAGTTCCCCGAGGGACTCATGCCGTCCCTCATCGGATCGCCGTCGATTCCCGCCGTGCTGGTACCCAGCCTGGCCATCGCCGAGACGCTGACCAGCATCCCAGCGGAATGGGGGGACGGAAGGCAGATTGCCTTTTGGGAGCAGTTCTTCCTGCAGTACCCGGCCATACTGCCCGACTTGCACGACGACGAAATGGTGAGAATGCGTCCCCAACTCGAGAGCGGGTGGTGCGTGACCTCCCCGCGCGACATCCTCGACTCCATCCCTAGCAGAAAGCTATCCAATCCAAGCACCATCAACGCCATTTTCCAGAGGGCTCTCCACGAGGACAGCCTCGGGGCTTGGATGCTCAGGGCTCTACAACCATCGGTCGCCTTAGGCGACGCAGGGGTGGCCGACGGAGTCGGCGCCCTCTGGGCCACCAACCCCGCTGCAATTATCAGGTGCGAACTCGTCAACTGGCTGTCGGAAGCCCCGCGTCCAGTTGCCGAGCGGGAGCTCTTCAAGATCTACTGCGCGGAGTCGAACACGGAAGCGCGAAAGCAGGTGGGGTCAGTCCTGATCACCGGCGACTCCGCGCCCACGACTTTCAGGACCCTGTGGACGAGAGAAAGAAGCGAAGACGTTCAGCTCGCTCTCATTCATGCCCTGGGATTCGTCCGGACGGACGCGAGCCTCAATGAACTGGCTCGCGTCCACGCGACGGGCACAGAGGTGATCAGGGCCGCGGTGGAGTGGGAGATTCTCGATCAGTTCAGGGATCTCCGCGACGAGAGCGCGGAGAGACTGCTGCTGCAATATGGCGTGGTCGTCCCCGCTCCGTCGACTACACCTCGCCTCATGTTGCCCCCATATGGGAAGTAGAGTCACCAATGGGAAGTTGGAAACGAGGGGTATGTCCTCCGCCCCCGGCACGTCCTCTCCGCCGCAACCGGAGGACTCCTGGAATGTGCCAACGACTTTGAGACACCTGCCGGACGAAATTACTGAGCAAGGACGACTGTCGGCGTAGCCCCCGGGAGGACACCCACCCACGCCACCATGGTGCCTCCAGGGCGTGGGTGGGAGTCCTCCTGCTGCTGCGACATTCGCCTCCGCGAGGTGGGGGGGAGTGCGGCCTCCACACCGCCTCGGGCGACGCGCGGATCGAGCGGTTCCTCGGACGTGAGCTCACCTGCCGCACCGTCTCCGGCGACTTCGACGTGCGCATCCCGCGTGGCCGCCGCGTCGATCTGGACGTGCAGACCCTCTCGGGCGACGTGAAGCTGCCGTCCGAGCCGACCTCGACTCCCGCGGCCGCGGGCGACCGCACGGTCGTGCGAGTCGAGTTCCACTCCCTCTCTGGCGACTTCCGCCTTGAGGAGGCGGGCTAGGCCGCAACTCCAACACCAAGCTCCAACTCCAACGAACTCCAACTCGAACTCCAACCGCCCCAAGCCAAGGTCTTCGAGTTGGAATTGGAGTTCGTTGGAGTTGGCGCTTGGAGTTGGAGTTCCGCAGTGACATTGCCCTTGTGCGGGGGCGCGCCGCGGAACAGAATCCGTGCGATGGAGTGGCGCGCCCCCCAGGACCCGACCCTCCCTGGTGCGACCGAGCCCACGATCGCCCCTGCAAGCAGGCCTTGCCTGGGCGACGCGCCGACGCCCGGCACCCTCGCCCTCGCGTACCTGCTCTGCGCGCCGTGCGACCGCGTCTTCCCCTCGGGGGGCCACGACCTCGCCGGCGCGGTGCCGTGCCCGCTCTGCGGCCGCCCCCTCCGCCCCGTCGCCGCAGGGCCGCCGCTCGAGGAGCCGAAGGCGCCCGCGCGCAGCGCCGAAGGGGCCCCCTTCGGACGCTACCTCCTCCGCCGCGAGCTGGGCCGCGGCGGCATGGGCGTCGTCCACGAGGCCTGGGACACCCAGCTCGGCCGCACCGTCGCGCTCAAGATGCTCTCCGTCCGCGCGGGCTTTCTCGACGACAAGGCCTCCGCGCGCCTCCTGCGCGAGGCCCGCTCCGCCGCCCGCCTCCACCACCCCGGCATCGTCGCCATCCACGACGTGGGCGAGAACGAGGGCCGCCCGTACTCCACGATGGACCTCGTCGAAGGCCGCCCGCTCGAGGACCTCCTCCGCCCCGCGTGAACCCGCGCGTCCATCGCGACCTCGAGACGATCGCGATGCGCTGCCTCGAGAAGGACCCGCTCCGCCGCTTCGCGACCGGGGCCGAGCTCGCCGCGGAGCTGCGACGCTACCTCGACGGCGAGCCGATCCTCTCGCGCCCCACGCCGTGGCACGAGCGGGTCTGGTGCCAGGCCGTGAAGCGCCGCGCGGTCGTCGTTCCCGCGCTCGCGTTCTCCTACGCGCTCGCCTCGCGAGGCGCCCAGGCCGACGCGGCCGCGAGGTCCGACGCGGAGCGCCGCGCCGCCGAGACCCGCCAGCGCGCGCAGAGCGACGCGATGACGCTCCTCGAACGCGCCCGCTCCGCGCTCTCCTCCGCGGAGCTGGTCCTCTACGACAAGCAGGCGAGCTACGAGGACCTCGTCGCCCGCGTCGACGCGAGCCAGGGGCTCCTCGAGCAGGCGATCCGGCCTGCCCCGACCTCGCCCTGGCGCATTTCCTCCTCGGCCGAGCGTGGGAGGTGAAGGGGTGGGACGACAAGGCGGAGGCGGCCTGGAAGGAGGCGATCGCGCGCGACCCGCGGTTCGCGCCGGCGCGGTACCGACTCGGGCGGCTCTACCTCGAGCGCGCCTTCTTCGGGACGATCGGCATCTCGACGAGCCAGCAGAAGTGGAAGCTCCCCGAGGCGACCCGCTGGGCGAAGGAGGCGGAGGCGCAGCTCCGCGAGGCGCTCGCGTCGGGAGGGGGCCTCGACGACGACCTCCAGCGGACGCTCGTCCAGGCGATGCAGGCGTATGTCGCGGGGGACCACGAGAAGGCGAAGCGGCTCTGCGACGAGGGACGGAAGGCGCACGCGCACGACGCGGGGGCGATCGCGGACTTCGACGAGGCGATCCGCCGGGCGCCGACGCACGCGCCGTCGCTCGCGGAGTACGACGCTGCGCTCAAGGTGGATCCAGACTCGCCGGAGGCGAACGCGGATCGGGGCGTCTGTCTGCTCCAACTCGGCGACCTGGCGCTGGCGGCCGCGAGCCTCGAGAAGGCCCTCGCGAAGGCCCCCGCGGACTGGCCCGAGCGCGCGAAGATGGAGGAGGCGCTCCGCCAAGCGAGGCAGCGCAGGTAGCACGCGGTTCGTCGACGCCCCGCCCGCCCGCGTGGTACAACCCCCGCCCCATGTTCGACCGCATGCCACTTCGTGGCCTCACGGCGCTCGTCACCGGCGCGGCGTCGGGGATCGGGCGCCAGATCGCCGTCGATCTCTGGACGCGCGAGGGGTGCGGCCTCCGCCTGGCCGATCGCGACGCCGCGGGGCTCGCCGCGCTCGAGGCCGATCTGCGACGCGAAGGCGACCCCCGCGCGCTTACGACCCACGTCGTCGACATCGGCTCCGAGGAGGCCGTCTCCGCGCTCGCCGCCTCGCTCGACGACGCGCCGCTCGACATCCTCGTGAACTGCGCGGGGATCCTCTGTGTCGGCCCCTTCGAGCGGACGCCGATGGCGGAGTTCGAGCGCGTCGTCGGAGTGAATTTCCTCGGCACCGTGCGGATGACCCGCGCCCTGCTGCCGCGCCTCCTCGCAAGCAAGCGAGGCTTCGTCGTGAACGTCGCCTCCGCCGCCGGCCTCGTCGGGTCGCCCGGGATGGCGGCCTACTCCGCGTCGAAGTTCGGCGTCGTCGGTTTCTCCGAGGCCCTCCGCGCGGAGCTCGCGGGGCGCGTCGGCGTCTGCGCGGTCTGCCCCACGCTCATCCGCACGAACATCGTGACCCGCGCGAGCGTCGCCGGTGCGGGGGACTCCGACGCGAGGCGCGCGGAGATGGAGGCCACCTTCCACCGTTTCAGCGCCTCGCCCGAGCGCGTCTCCCGCGCCGTCGTGCGCGCCATCGCGCGCGGGAAGCGGCTCGTCCTCGTGAATCCGGACGCGCACCTCCTCTATTATATGCACCGCCTTGCCCCCGGCCTCACGGCCCTCATCGTGCGCTGGGTCTACCGTCGGCTGATCGCGAAGGGGGTCCTCCACGCATGAGCGCCTTCTTCGAGGGGATCGCCCAGGAGCCGATCACCTTCCACGGGTACGCGGGGAAGGCGCCGATGTTCTTCCGCGAGGTGCGGATGATGGGAGGCGTCTTCACCTGCAACCTCGCGGCTGCGAAGGCGCTCATGCCGACGTCGAGCCACCACCCGCACCGGATCTGGAACGGGCGGGGGGTCGCGGCGATCCACTGCTTCGAGTACCTCGACACCGACATCGGCCCCTACAACGAGGTCTCGCTCTCGATCGCGATCGTGCACGGGACGCGCGGGTGGTTGAGCTGGGCCGCGCTCGCGCGCGCTGAGGCGAAGGGGCGCTACCAGGCCTTCGTCGCCGACCTTCCCGTGACGACCGACGCCGCCGTCCACGGCGGGATCGACATCCTCGGTTTCCCGAAGTGGCTCGCGCGGATCGAGTTCACGGAGGACGAGGCGAGGAGGGTCTGCACGGTGCGGGACGCGGAGAGCGGCGCCGTGATCCTCTCGGTCGCGGGGGACCGGATCCCGACGCGGCCGGCGGAGAAGGTGATCTCGCTTGAGTCGTACCCGCGGAAGGACGGCGCGACGCTGCATGCGACGATGCGGGTGAACCTGATCGAGTGGGGGAACGTGGCCTTCGCGCGGCGCATGAAGGTCGAGACGACCGACCACCCGCGCGCCGCGATGCTCCGCGGCCTTTCGCTCGGGAAGCAGGTGGGGTATCTGTACGCGCCGCGGTGCGAGGCGATCCTCATGCGGCCGGAGGTCGAGTGATCCACGAATACACACGAAGAGGTTGTCCGCCGAGGACACCGAAGACGCCGAGCCGAGGGAGGCGGCGCGGGGACTGCGAATGCCCTGCCTCGGGCACCGCGGCCGCGCGCTTTCCTCACATTCGAATTGGGTGTGGCTAATTCTCGACGCCGCAAATCCTCAACGAGCAAAGGAGCTTATGACGTAAACCCCGAATGAAACGGCCCCCTGAAGCCGAGATATCGAGTGTAGAGCCGGATATCCCGCCAGGAGGCCGTGAATGCCATCGAATGCGGCGGTTGCCCGCCCGCCAGATTCATCGACTCGCCGGGCCGTTCCCTTGAGCCTCGCTCGGGCGCGTGCAGCGAGCCAGGCTCTGGAGTCGTGGATGATGTCCGAGGAGGCTATGACGCTCTCGCTCTCCGAGTTGGAAGTGGCGCAGGACAAGCGCGGTCGCGAGGTGCAGCGGCTCTTGCTGCAGGCGAATCTGGATGCGAGAGGAACCGGAAACGTGGGACCGTCCATCGAGGTCATGCGCGGAGGGGGGTGCGACGAGACGATGGAGCGCCTGCCCGCGCAGCGGATCCACACGCGGAAGATCCACAGCCTCTTCGGCGAGGTCATCGCCAAGCGCACGGCCTACGGCGCTCCGGGAGCGGAGAGCCTCCACCCTCTCGACGAGGAAATCGCTCTGCCCGAGCGGAGCTACACCCAGGAGATGCAGAGACGGGCCGGGATCGCCGCCATTCGCGGGCCGTTCGACGAAGGCGTGGACGAGCTGGCCGCGACGACGGGCTCTCCGATGAAGAAGCTGACGGCCGAGCAGGTCGTGCGCGAGGCGGCGACGGACTTCGACGCCTTCTATGCCCAGAGGCAGGTGCCCGCCGGTGAGAACACGGGCCCCATCCTGGTCTGCGCCGTTGACTGCAAGGGCATCGCGATGGTGAAGCCCGAGAAGGCGCTCCAGCACCGCGTCGTCACCAAGCTCCCGGACCTGACCCTGATCCTCGATCTCCCCCACGCCGTCGAGTACGTCTGGAGGGCGGCCTACTGCTTCCATCCGGAGGGGAGCGACGACGCCAAGCAATGGGTGAAGGAGCGTACTCTGAGGATTCTCCGCGGCGAAATCAGTCAGGTCGTCAAAGGGATCCGGCAGAGCGCGACGAAGCGCGGTCTGAGGGGCCCCAAGAAGGAGACCATCCGTCTCGTCACGCAGTACCTCTACCGCAATCGCCATAGGATGCGCTACCACCAGTACCTCAAGGACGGAATCCCCATCGCGAGCGGGGCCGTTGAGGGTGCCTGCAAGAACTTGGTCAAGGACCGCTTTGAACGCTCAGGGATGAGGTGGACAATCCCCACGGCCGAAGGACTCTTGAAGCTTCGCGCCGCCTACCTGAGCGATGACCTCGACGAATACTGGAAGTTCCACACGAAAATGGAGCAGACGCGGCTATATCCCGAGGGTCTCTGGCGGCCTGTCGAGAATTAGCCACACCCCATTCGAATTCGTCCCGTCTCGGCGTCTTCGGCGTCCTCGGCGGACCGGTACCTTCGTGTGTCTTCGTGTGTCTTCGTGGATCGTCAACCGCATGAACATCGCGATCATCGGCGGCGGCATCGCAGGCCTGACCGCGGCGCACTTCCTCAGGCGCCAACACCAGGTCACCCTCCTGGAACGCTCGCAGCGCGTCGGCGGGAACGCCTACACGATCGACACGAAGCGTGGAGACCTCGTCGACATCGCCGTCGCCGCGTTCGGCAAGGCGGGGTACAAGAACTTCTACCGCCTCCTCGACTCGCTCGGCATCCACCCGTCGATCTCGCCCGGCTCGTTCATGAGTTGCCACGACCTCGACACGGGGAAGGGGATCTACCTCACCGCCTCGCCCGCCGGGCTCCTCGCGCAGCGCCTCGCGGTCCTGCGCCCCTCCACGCTGCGAGGCCTCTTCGGCCTGCCGCTCGGCCTCGGTCGCCTCTTCCGCATGCGCGAGGCGGGCAAGCTCGAGGGCATCACGCTCGACGAGGCCCTCTCGCGCGTGCCCGAGATGCATGGCACGGCGCGGCTCCTCTTCCTGTGCGCCCTCTGCCTCCTCTCGTCGATGTCGTGCTCGGAGGTCCTCGACTCGCCCGCCGCCTTCTTCGTCGGGAAGCTCGCGACGCACCACGACGTGATCTCGCCGAAGGCGCTCTGGTCGGTGCGGTGCGTGAAGGGGGGGACGAGGCGGTATGTGGACGCGCTCACGGCGGGGTTCCGCGACCGCGTCGAGCTGGGCGCCCGCATCCGCACCGTGCTCCGGCGCGAGGACGGAGTCGACCTCGTCATGGAGGACGGCGCGCGGCGGGCCTTCGACGAGGTGGTCTTCGCGACGAATGCCGACCAGGCGCTTGCGCTCCTCGCCGAGCCGACCGACCGCGAGCGCACGATCCTCGGGGCGTGGCGCTACAAGGACGGAAGGGTCGTCGTGCACACGGACGTCTCCTCCTTCCCGCCGAGGCCGCTCATGCAGGCCTACACCTTCCTCTACCGCGAGCTGGGGAAGGGGCGCTTCGACACCTCGGTGAACGGGAGCCTGTGGTACGAGCCGGGCGTGCGGCGCGACTGCGAGTATGTGAGCTCACAGCACCCGAACTTCCCGATCGCCGCGGAGACGATCGAGCACGACTGCGTCCTTCGCACGCCGATCTTCGACTTCGCTGCGTACAAAACGATCCGCGAGCTCCCCTCGCTCAACGGCGTGCGGCACACCTGGTACTGCGGCAGCCACTTCGGTCACGGCCTGCACGAGGACGCGGTCACCTCCGCGATGGCGATCGCGCGCGGCCTCGGCGTCGCCGTGTAGCGCCGAGAGTGGAACCCCGGTTCCTGCCCGCTGTCGCCGTGCTCCGCCGACGTCCCCAGCACCGACAGGTGCATCCCCGCCGTCCCCGCGCCGCGGCGATCGAGGTTGTTGAGGCGGACCTCCACGCTGCCGAGCGTCCGCAGATGTGCGGAGACGTACCGCTCGAGCGCGCTGCGGATCCCCTCCTTCCGCTCGAGGCAGGCCGCCTCGCTCGCCACGTGCCGGTCGACGAGAGGCGCGCAGGCGGTCAACTCCAGGCGTCTCCCCGAGCGCACTCCCATCACCTTGACGTCCTCCCCGCACTCCGGGAATCGCGCGGATGCGCCCGACGTCCTCGGGGGTGAAATAGAGCCCGCGCGGGCGGCGATAGATCCTCCCGAACCGCTGGCACGCGAGGCCGACGGTCGGCGTGTAGACGATCGGCAGGAGCTCCTCGAGGTGGTCGACGAGGATGCGGTAGAAGAGCGTCTCGTTCCTGTCGAGGAGCGAGACGAGATGGATGTATCGCTCGATCGGTGCGGTCTTCTGCGACTGGTTGTAGAGGACCCGCTCGACCTGCTGCTCCATTGAGGCGACGCGCGGCGGGAGGAGGCCGCGGAGTCCGAGCGAGTCGCGCTCTTCCTCGGTGAACGCGGTCCCCTTGTTGAACATCGGGAGGTTGCCGAGGGCCTCTCCGCCGAAGGGGACCTCGAGGAACTCCTCGCCGGTCCGTTCGTCGCGGCGGATGCGGAAGCCTGGGGCGATCTCGCGCATCTTGGGCCCTCCGAGAGGCGGAGGACGAGCCAGCACGGCGCGTGCCAGAGGAGCGGGGAGGAATCGGACCGATGGGCTACCCGACGATGCGCGCGACGATGTAGATGAACAGTGCGCCGAGGCAGGTGAGTGCGATCGTGAACGCGGAGCGTTTCTCCGAGTGCGCCTCGGGGAGGATGTCCGCCGAGCCGATGTAGAGGAGCACGCCGGCGAAGAACCCCAGGTAGGTCGCGAGGATCGGCTGCGGCAGCCGCCAGAGGAGGGTGGACGCCGCGCCGAGGGTCGGGGCGAGCGCATCGATCGCCAGCATCGCGATCGAGCGGCGCCTGGTGTTGCCGTGGGCGAGCATCAGGCTGACGGTGTTGAGGCCGTCGGCGAAGTCGTGCGCGATCACCGCGAGCGCGACGATCACGCCCGTCGCCTGGTTGACCTGGAACCCGACGCCGATGCCGACCCCGTCCATGAAGCTGTGGCCGATCAACGCGAGCGCCGAGACGACCCCGACGCGCGGGTGGTGGTGGTCGACGTAGCTCTCCTCCTGCGCGGAGTGGATGAGCATCAGCTTCTCGGCGCTGTGGAAGAGGAGGAAGCCGATCACGAGCGCCGACATCGGCCTCATCGGGTCGATGTGTCCCTTTGCGGAGAGCGAGAAGACCTCGGGGAGGATGTCGAAGCAGACGACGCCGAGGACGACGCCTGCGGTGAAGCCGAGGATGAGGTGGAGGCGGTCGCGGAAGCGGAGGGCCACCATGCCGCCGACCGCGGTCGAGAGGAGGGTTCCGAGGGCGAACGGGATCGCGCTCACCTGGTCCGAATCGCCGCAGCGCCTCGCATAGTTCCCCTCCTTGCAGTGCGGGTCGGGATTGTATGCGACGGGGCCGCCGGTGGCCAGTCTCCCGGGGGCGGTGGCTGCATCGCCGGCCTCGCGACGCGGGCCTCGGGCGCTCTTCCGCCCGCTTCGCGGGCTCCGTTTCGATGTCGGGCCGTGTCTCCGTGGGCTTGCGCCCACGGCTAATTTCTGTCGCGCGCTTCGCGCGCTGGCCACCAGCCCGCGGAGCGGGCGGCAGGCAGTAGCCTGCGGCGTGAGCCGCAGGTCGTTGACGGCGGACGCCGACCGCGAGCCCGCGGAGCGGGCGGCAGGCAGTAGCCTGCGGCGCGAGTCGCAGGTCGTTGACGGCGGACGCCGACCGCGAGCCCGCGGAGCGGGCGACAGAGCGGTCGACCGATGGCACTACCCCACGAGTAGGCCCACGGCCGTGCCGGTCGCGAGGGCTGCGATCGAGAGCCACGCGGCGTGGATCGCCGGAATGAGCCTCGCCGTTTCGTCATGCGCGCGGAGGACCCGCACGGCCGCGCCGACGCAGAAGGGGAGCGCAAGGAGCCCCAGCCACACCGCGCGCGGGAATCCCGCGAGCGGGAGGAGCGCCTGTCCCACGAGCGCCGCCGCGACGAGGAACGGGTAGACGCGCGCCGCGCGTGCGCGGCCGAGGCGGACGACGAGGGTGCGCTTTCCCGCGCTGCGATCCGCCCGCTCGTCGGGGAACTCGGCGAGCCAGAGGAACGAGACGCCGAGGAGCCCAAGCGGCAGCGACAGGATCGCGACCTCGGCGGGGACGTCGCCTCTCTGGACGACGTAGATGCCGCACGCGAGCAGCGGGCCGTACACGACGCCGACGGCGACCTCCCCGAGACCGCGGTACGACAGGCGCAGGGGCGGGGCGTGGTAGAAGAAGGCGAGCGCCGCGCCGGCGAGGCCGATCCCGACGACGCGCGGCTCCCGCGCCCAGGCGATGAGCGCGCCGACGATCCCCGCGAGGAGGTACCCTGCGGCCGCGACGGCGGCGGTCTGGCCGCGCGTGAGCAGGCCGTCCACGAGGACGCGCTTCCCGCCTGAGAACGGCGTGCGGTCCTCGGGCGCGACGGCGAGGTCGGCGCCGGAGTCGAAGTCGACGATCTCTCCGGAGGCGTTCTTCGCGACCTCGAGGAGGAAGATTCCGCCGACCGAGGCGGCGAGCCATCCCCACGCGAGGGGGCCCTGGCGGGCCGCGGCCGCGGCGCCGACGAGCATCGGGGGGAGGAAGGCGAGGGTGAGCTTCGGGTCGACCAGCCGCCAGACGCCGGCCCAGCGCGTGTTGCCCATTCCGCTTCCTCTCGGCGGAGGGTCGCGGGGCCGCAACCCCAACTTCAAGCCCCAACTCCAACGAATCCCCAACCTCAACCGCACCGCGCAAGGAACTTCGGGTTGGAATTGGGTCTCGGGTTCGTTGGAGTCCTACTTCGGCGGCTCCTCGGACGGCTGCTGTTGCGGGGGTGGCTGCTGCTGCGGAGGGTCCGCAGGCGGCTGTTGCGGAGTCGGGTCCACGGGAGGCTGCTGCGGTGTCGGGTCGGCCGGCGGCTGGGTGACAGGCGGCGGCGTCGGGTCCACAGCGGGCGGCGGTGGGGGCGTCTGCTCAGGCGCAGGCTGTGGCGCGGGGTCAGGACCCTTGGGCGGTTTCGCGTTGGGCACCTGCGACCCCGGCACGGTCATCGCCTTGCCGCTTGACGACTTGCCGGAGAGGTAGTGCGGCTTCCAGATCGTGTTTCCGCGGTAGTCGTACTGCGTGCGGTAGAACGGTCGGTACCCGGGGGCGAACGTCGCGAGGCCTCGTCCCTGCATGCCGGGGGCGGGGGAGCCGTAGATGAGGATCGTCCACGGCTGCGGGTTTTCCGGAGGCGGCTCCTGCGGCTCCTCTTCGCGCTTCCTCTGCTGTTCGAGGCGCGCGAGCTCGAGCGCCTGTCCCGCGCGGACCTCCTCCTCGATGCGGAGGCGGGCCTCGGTCGCCCACTCCTCCTCGAGCTGCTTGCGCGCCTCGACGGCCTGGGGGGTCATCCACTGCCCCTCGAACTGGACGTACCCCTTCGCGGTCATGACCTCCTCGTGGGTCATCCAGCGGCCGTCCTGCTGCTCGTGGCCGAGCGCCTCGTGGGCCGCGACGTTTTCGGGGTCTGCGGAGAGGACGCGCTGGAAATCCTGCGCGGCGGGGGCGTCGAGCCCCTTTTCCTTCGCCCACTGTCCGAGGAGGAGCCACCCCGGCACGTCGCCCGGCGCGAGGTCGGCGGCGCGGGTCTTGTGCTCGGAGAGGGGCGTCTCAGCACGATCGATGCGGACGACGAGCTCCTTGCCGATCTCCATCGTGCCGTAGGGGCCCTCGACGATCCAGGTCTCGCCGTGGTCGGTGACGATCCCCTCGATGGTCCCGCCGGTGCGGAGGTGGACCGTGTCCGCCTGCGCCACGGAGGCGGCGAACGCGAGGAGGGCGACGCTGAAGACCGATCTGAACATCGCACTCAGTGTAGATCGTGTGGCTGGCGGTTCCACCGGAAATCGCGGATGCAGCCAGACGTGGCTAACACTTCGAGGCCTTTCCCAGTCCTTTTCAACGCAGAGCCGCGGAGCCCGCGGAGAAACGCAGAGATGTGCTTCCACATCTCCGCGTCCCTCCGCGGGCTCTGCGCCTCTGCGTTGGAAGAGATCGGGCGAGTCCATTTCGAGTGCGAGAGATCTCTTGTCGTCGCGTGCTCGGCGGTGTTGAATCCCTCGCGTGGCCGACACCAAGAAGGAAGTGAAACCCGAGGCGGCGCTGGAGGAGCTGAAGAAGCTCGCCGCGGAGGTGGTCCGCTGCCGCCGGGCCCTCGCGGACGCGGAGGAGAGGTACCACGCCCAGCTCGCGCGGCTCATTCCGCAGGGCTCGCCTCTCTTCGCGGACCTGGCGCCGCCGGCGGCGAAGGGGATCGTCGTCCAGGGGACGTATGAGCTGTTCCTTGCGAGGATCGCGAACCTCGTCTCCCCGTTCAGTCGGACCATGCTGATCCAGGCGTCCGATTTCGCCGACCGGACCGCGACCCGGTGCATCGAGCAGGCGGTCGCGGAGCGGCGGATCCGGCGCATGGAGAAGGGGCTGTACGCCTGGGTCGACCGGCCGGGGTCGAAGTAGCTCGCACGCGCCACTCCGCCACTCCCATCGACGTCGAGACCGGGCGGGATTCGAAGTCAGGACGCCGAATTGTGCGCCTCGACCAGCGTTCCCAGGACCCGCGTTGGCGTACCCCAGGCCATCCTACGCGGGACCGCGGCCAGAGGCAGCGTGCGTCACGCCGACGGAGGCGTACTCTACGCCGCGTCATGCGTAGGAAGAGTCATCGCATGCGTCCCTCACGCCACGATATGCGTAGTCCACGTCATGTCATGCGGGACACACGCCAGTGTGTGCCATCGTAAGGCCACGCGCGGCGTAACACGCGCCATGCGAGGCGTAAGCAAGGTCGATAGAGGCGTACTCCACGTCACGGCAGGCGTGACCGTGGTCATCGGTGACGTGATCACGGCCACCGTACGCGTTCGCGTCGCCTGGGTCACGCGATCAGAGGCTACTTCCTCGGGACGAACGCCTTCCTCGAGGCATCCCAGGCGAGCTTGTCGCCGTTCTGCTTCCACCAGTCGGACATCTCGACGAGCACCTGCTTGTCGTCGCGGCCCGCGGCGAGGAGGAGCGCCGCAAGCGCCTCCTCCCGCACCTTCTTCGCCTCGCCGTCCTTCGCGAGCGCAAGGAGCGCAGGGACACCCTCCTTCGCCCCCAGCCGCGCCAGCGCGCGCGCGACCTTCAGCGTCACCCACTCGTCGTCCTGCTTCGGCAGCGCCTGGACGAGCGAGGGGATCGCCTCCGCCGACCCCAGCGTCCCCAGCGCCTCGGCCGCCGCCTCGCGTACCCCGGCCTTCGGATCGGCGAGGAGCGCCGCCACGTCCTTCGCCGCCGCCACGTCGCTGTGCTTCGCGATGTCCTCGATCGCGTGCCCCCGGACGCTCGCGTCGGGGTCGTGGAGCGCCTTCCGCCAATCCGCGAGCGTCGCTCCGATCGGGTGGACGCTCGCGCCCGTCCCGCCCGGCGCCTCCATGTGCATGTGCGGCTCGTCCTCCTCGTGCTCGTGCCCGTCCACGGGCGGCTTGTCGAACCTCCGCACCGCCCATCCGCCCGAGACGAGCGCGGCCCCAGTCAGCGCCGCCACCGCGATGCCGAGGACCCGGTCGCGCGCCCCGAGAATCCCCCTCACCACGCCGCCCAGCACGAGCGCCGCACCGAAGACGCACATCACCGCCGGGCTCGTCGTGTACTCGAATCCGAAGTAGAGCGCGATCGCCGTGACCGCGATCGACACGGTCCACCCGATCGCGAGTCGCGGCCAGAACCGGTCGGAGAAGAGCGCACCGAATACCGCCGGCGCGACGAGGTAGCAGAACACGAGGAGGACGCCGACGATCTGCACCGAGAGCGTGATGATCACGGCGAACGACAGGTAGAACAGGAAGTCCCACGTCCGCACGTGGATCTTCCGCTCGTATGCCTCCGCAGGCCGCTCGGAGATGAGCAGGAACCGCCTCCCGCACAGCAGGTGGAACACGCCGACGCCCGCGTACACGAGCGCGGCCTGCTTCACCTGCTCCTTCGTCGCGAAGAGGACGTTCCCCGCGACGAGCTGCGCGAGGTGCTCCGCGCCGTGCGGCGACAGCGCCGACAGCAGGATCGCCGCCGCGCTCGCGATGGCGTACGTGAGCCCGATGATCGCCTCCTGCGGGACGTGCTCCTCCCGCGTTCGCGTGATCGCGAACACGGCCGCAGCGAGCGTCGCGAACCCCATCGAGTAGATGAAGGTGTGCGCCGTCCCCGGCTCCCAGCCGCGCAGGATCGCCACCGTCGCGCCGACGGCCGCGATCTGCGCGAGGGCGATGTCGACGAAGATCACCTTCCTCTCGATCACGTGGATCCCGAGGTAGGCGTGGATCGAGATCACCACCAGGCTCGCGAGGAACGGCCAGATCAGCACCTCGAGCTTGTGCGGGTCGAGGAACGCGAGAAGCATCATGCTCATGGCCTATTTCCCCTCTGCGAACGCGGCCCCGATGTCGCCCGTCAGCTTGTCCATCAGCTTAAAGTAGTCCTCCGTGCCGTCGACCCCGCCGACCTCGGTCGGCAGGACGATCGCCTTCCCGCCCGTCTTCGCCGCGAGCAGCTCGGTCGACTTCGCCTCGTTGTACGGGAAGCGGATGATCAGCTTGATCGAGTTGTCCGTCATCAGCTTCACCAGCTCGAAGAGGTGCGAGGCGGAGGGCTGGATCCCCGGCTTCGGCTCTACGTACTCGGCGACGACGACGCCGAAGCGGTTGGCGAAATAGGAGAAGCTCTTGTGGTACGTGATCACCTTCTTCCCGCGCGCCGGGGCGATCCGCGCGAGCCACCCTCCGAGCTTCGTCGCGAGCGGCTGCCCGTCGACGGTCTCCTTTGCGAGGAAGTCCCACAGCTCGCCGCTGTCGAGGAGGCGGCAGAGCTTGGACCCTCCGACGGCGTCGACGAGGGCCTCTCCGAACATCGCCGTGTCGATCCGCTTGCAGAACTGCTTGCACCGCTCCGCGAACGCGTCCGCCGCGCCCGGCCGCACGCGCGCGAACGCATCGGCAATCGTCTTCGCGACGATCTTGGCGTTCATCGGGTCGAGGAGGTAGTGCGGGTTCCCGAGCGGATGAACGTCTCCTTCCGCGCGCGTCGCCCCCGACGGGACCTCGACGACGGGCACTCCTGCGGAGCAGTCGACATACCCGGACGATCCCTGGTTGATGTTCGGGTTGCGGCTCCCCTGGACGAGCGGCGGAATCCACCCAATCTCCAGCTCGAGCCCGTTGACGAGCAGCAGGTCCGCGTCCCGCAGCAGCGTCATGAAGCTCGGCTTCGGGTCGACGAAGTGCGCGTCCTGGTATCCGACGGCGATCGAGGTGACCTCGACCTGGTCCCCTCCGACCTGTTCGGCGATCGACCTGAGGTTCGGCAGCGCGGCGACGACCTTGATCTTGTCCTCCGCCGCGACTCCGACGGCCATCACCATGACAGCCGCCATCCCCATCTTCCATGTCTTCAGCATCGTTCTCTCCAAATTCGCCTTCGTGTGTCTTGGTGTGTCTTCGTGGATCAGAACTTGTGGGCTCCATGCGCCCCGAACAGGACCTCCACCTGCAGCCATACGCTCTCGTCCTCCCCGTCGAGGTGATCCGCCGCGTCGACGTTCGTCTGCAGCCGGATCTTCGAGAACTCGCTCGGATAGTACGTGAGGTCGACGGTCCCGCGGTTCCTCTCGTCGCGCAGGAAGTCGCTCGCATTCTCCCCATCCCCGTTCGCGTAGTCGTACCTCGCGCCCAGGACCCACCCGCGCGAGAATCCCCAGGTCGCCTGCGCATAGCATCCCCAGTCATTCAGGACTTCGTTGGCGAGCGGCCTCCCGTCGGCATCGACGCCGTCTCCCGTCTGGTACCTGCGCCCCATCGCCTCGGCCTGCAACGCGACGAACGGGAACCCGTGGTCGTTGTTGAGCGGCTTCCACTTCAGGTAGAAGTCCATCCCGTAGATCTGCGTGTTCCCCTCGCTCCCCGCGCTGTTCGGGCCGAAGAGGGCGCTCGCGCCGTTCACGAGGGTCCACTCGTCCGACAGGTCGAACGAGGTCTTCGCGCGGATCAGGTAGACGAGGTCCTCGAGGCTCGCGACCTGGCGCTTCCCCGTCACGTGCCCATCGAACGAGTCCCCCTCGGTGTCGAGGAAGCTGAGCGCAGTCCCGCCCCGGCCGTAGATGACCGCGCCGGTCAGTTCCGCGAAGAATGGCATCGGCGTGAGCCACGACAGCTCCGCGGTAGGAGCGCGGAGGCCGTCCGGCCCGAACAGCCGCGAGTTGATCACCGTGTGGTCCACGAAGTCCCACGTGTGCGGGTGCATCGCGTTGATCCGTCCGAATTGCTCGAACATCTGCCCGCCGCGGAGCTGGAGTCCCGCGGGGAGCGAGGTCGTCGTGAAGTAGGCCTCTTCCAGCTCGACGGAGGTCTCGCCGTCGGGTTGGATCTGGAAGACGACGTTCGCGTCGCCGCGGAAGTACGGGTCGACGACGCCCGCGAGGGTCAGCTCCTCGTTCGGCATGCGAACGCCGCGGACCTTTGGGTCGTGGTCGCCGACCTCGAGGCGCGCCAGCTCGTCCTCGCTCGCGGTCGAGGTCCCCGCGTCGGTGAGGATGTCGAAGGCGATGTCGATGAGCTTCAGGCTCCCGACCGCGGCGAAGGGGGCCGGCGCCTTCGGCGTCTCGGCGCCCTTGAGCGCCTGCTCGAACTCCTTCTCGAGGTCGGATCCTTTCCCCTCGTCCTTCGGCTTGTCCTCCGAGATCGGGGTGCCGAAGCGGGAGGAGTGCTGCCAGTCGATCTTGGCGGCGAGGCGCTCGACGGCGCCTGCGAGCAGGCTTTGCCTGGTCTGGAAGTCCTGCCGCTGCTCGGCGAGGGCCTGCTTCAGCTCCGTGACCTCGGACCTGAGCGCCTCGACATCCTGCCTGGAGGCCGCCTCCTCCCCGAGGAGCGTTGCGGCGAGGACGAGGCAGACCGGGAGAACCAGAGGGAATGTCTTCATGGAATGTCTCCGCAAGCGTGACCGGAATCGGATGGGTGATTCCTACGCCGCGGGGGGGGCTCGAACCAGGTGGAGGGGGGCAGGCGTGCTGGAGACGAGGCGCGGCGCAGTGCGGGTCGCGGCCTCCGTCAGGACATGCGCGATCACCGGCGGCGCCGGCGCCTCGGACTGCTGGCCCCCGAGGGCGCTGCAGGTGACGCAGCCATCCTCGTGCACGTGGACGGGGTGATTGTGGTGGTTGTGCGTGGCGTCCTGGCAGGGGCCGTCGCCGCACTGGGCGAGCAGCGAAGGCGACTGCGGTCCGCCCTGGCAGGCCGCGCAGTCGAGGTGCGGCCCGTACTCAAGGAGATGCAGCCGGCTCCCGCCGACCGCGACGGCGGCGTAGAGGACGAGGGCCAGGAGGCGGGAGACTCGCGCGGTCATCGAATCGCGACCTGTACCACCCGGTCCGGGGGGCGTCAAGCCTGTTCGGTCCGGTCGACCGACTTCCACGTTGCGACGGCCCACTCGCGGTCGGCCTCGTCGGCGAAGGTGATCGTCGTCATCGCGACGCTCCCCGCAGTCGCCGTGGCGCCCGTGAGGGCCCCTCCTTCGTCCACGACGATGGACACCTTTGCGAGACCCACGACCCGCTCCGTCTTGTGCTCGACCTCGTCGCCGTCGAGCGAGCGGATCCCGTCGAGGAGCGACTCCGCGGCCACCGGCTGCCCGTCCTCGCCGAGCGCCGGGTGGATGGCGATCGTCACGGCGCGCCCCGCCTCGCCTCCCCACCAGCTTCCGTTGTCCTCGAAGTGGGAGGCGAACGACCCCGGGACGGTGATCGCCCAGCCCTCGCCGAGCTGCGCGCGGACCTCGCGGCGCCGGTACCCGACTCGCGGCGCGTCCGCCGGCTGCTTCGTGGCCGCCTCGTCCGCCGTGGGGTCCTCGATCCCGAGATATCCCAGCAGCTCCTTCCACTCCGCGGCGGGGTAGGGGAGGTCGGGGTCGAGGCGGTACGCCTGGCCGAGGAGGCGGATGACGTTCTTGACGAGGGTCTTCTCCTCGGGCGTGATCGGCGGGCGCCAGCGGACGTCGGTCCACATCTGGCAGAGGGCGCGGCCGAGGAGGGAGGTCGCGCCGAGCCCCTCCTTCCACCCGGGGAAGATGTCGATGCCGGGGAGGGGGTCGGTCGTCAC
>Ga0082335_1004769_pt1 | contig 19814 bp, 16 predicted proteins | sample Subgrocontami58m_FD_72375 | JGI IMG/M metagenome (GOLD analysis project Ga0082335, IMG submission 72375) | Subsurface groundwater microbial communities from S. Glens Falls, New York, USA - GMW37 contaminated, 5.8 m (SPADES assembly) (version 2) ... | reverse complement strand
TGTGAGTTGGAGTTTTGACGAACAACAACTTTACTACAAAAGCCCTGTCATCCCATCATTTTTTTGGCATAGGTATTGTGTAAGAAACCCGTTTTCTGATTCACCAACTTTTGACTCAGGTGGCGCCGCCACTTTTCCCGCCCTGATCTTTTTTCTTCCTCTCTTCCTCAAGTATTTCATAAAACGTGCCGAAGTATTGTGCATACTCCTCGTGTCGCGCGCGCGTCGCCGATTCTGCTTTTGCCTTTTCACGCTGCTCTTTGCGGCGATAAATATCTTGCTGCACGCTTAGAGGATCAAATACGTTGAAGAATTTCATCTCGCCGCCCGGACCGGCTTGTATCGTCACCGTACCGTAATTGAGCAAATACGAAATAAAGTCTGGACGAATGAAAGCGACGTTGGCTACCGCATCCAGGTTGGCTGACTTGCGCTGTTCCGTGCCAAAGGGTTTGCGTTCAATATCAAAAACTTGAGTCGGTGTGACCATATAGATGTCGTTTTTCCAATCGAAATACTCGTAACCGATATTCACAGCCAGTGCGCCTAAGGGGATGAGCGATAGACCCCACAAGATGAGCGTGTAATTCAGATCGAGCGCGGCGAGCCATTTCGTAGATAAATTAATTGCGCCCAGCAAAAGCAGAATCAAAATGATCAGAACCCCGCCTAACTGAGCGGCCAGTTCTCGAATCAGCACAAAGGGGTGTTTGCGATAGATGATCGTATCCCCTTTTTGTTCTTTCACTTGGAACGTGATCTGTTTGCGCCAACCGAAAAATGAGTCGGCGACCGAAAGTTCCTTCTGCGGCGCGGCTGGGGGCGGCGGCGGCGGCGCGGGCGGCTTCCCAATGCCCATTGCCGTTTTTAGCGAATTCTTGAGAACGTTTCGCTCAGCGGTTTTTTGTTGGACTCGTGTACGGTTGATCTGTTCCAATATTAAATCTGAAACGGCTTGAGGGTTGGGGATGTTATGGAATTTGATCGGTCCCGAAAACGTGTTAATCGTTACATCGCCATAACCCAGTTGTCGTCCCCATTCAGTCGTTTGGACTGCTGCGTTTTGCACGACCGCTAGGGGCGCTTCGGCGCGGCTTTCATATAACAGCACGATCTTATCAATATCAATTACGCGTTGGCTGGTGACAATATACCAATCGTTATGGAAGTCCACCCAATTCCAATAAAACCAGCCCGCGCCACCGACGATGACAAGCCATGGCGCGATCTGCCATATCAGCCCAAGTTGTAAAAAGAATATGATCAACGAGATAACAACACCGAAGATAATGACTACCGTCGGATAACCGATCAGCGGGACTAAAAATATGCGGTGTTGAAGCGTGACAAGATAAACCGTCTCGTTCTCGCGTAGCCACTTGTGGAACTTTTCTTGACGCGCATACGCGCGTGATTGAATTGCCACGTCCAGTGCCGCTTTGACTTTGGGGTTGCGCAACATCAACGCACTGAATTTATCAAACGAGATGCGCCACAATTTAGTGTCTTTAGTAGCGCGCACGGTGGCGTTGCGCGTGGCGTGTTTTGCTAATCCCCGTTCGCCAAAATAATCGGCGTCATTCAAAAACGCTAAGCGCCGCGGCTTGCTTGAATAAAGGTGGAGAAGGACTTCGACCTGCCCCGAATCAATGGTGTAAAAATAATCTGCTGAGTCGTGTTCATTAAAAATGATGTCGCCCGCTTTATAATCTACTTCTTCGAAATGCGGCGCGATAGCCTTCACCCCTTTATCATCCAATTGGGCGAAGACGTGCATCCGTTTCAATGCCAGAAATGCGTCAGCCATACAGTTACGATTTTAGCACATTCAAATTTTTAGGATGCGCCAATGAACAAACGTGCTATAATCAGTAGTTCACGAAAGGGCTTGAACATGGTTTACTTGGCTCTGTCAAAGGAGACCAAACCACCATGTCCAAACCCGTCCTTAAAAATAATCCAATCTTGCGATCTCAACAAGTGCTAAATGCGTTTACGGCGATAGCACGCTTGCATTTGCCACTTGACTTGAAAAATACGCGCATTACAGCCGATGACATTATTGCCGTCTTAGGCTATGCCAGCGCCCACCGTATTAGCATCGATGGCGCTTGTCATGAATTGCAAGGAGCGCCCTCGGCGAATCGACTTCGTGAAGTATTAGCCGAGGTCTTGTCTGATCGTTCGGAAGTACAACGAGCGCTCAACACAATTTTGCGTGCGCAGTTGCCATCGTCTATGAAAAAAGGAAAGCGTACCTACCATGTCGCACTCGACTTAACCTTGATCCCCTATCATGGCAAATGTTATAAAGATGAAAAAGAAATCATGCGCAGTCAGGCAAAATCAGGTACCACCCATTTTCATGGATACGCAACGGTTTCGATTGTGCATGACCACCAGCGCTATGTCGTTGCCTTACGATTTGTTGAGAAAGGCGACAGCATGAAAGACATTGTCGTTTGGTTATTAAATCGACTCCAAACGTTGGGAATCCGCATCAAACGAGCCTATTTCGACAAAGGATTTTCATGCGTTCCTGTTCTCAAAACGCTTGCCAGACGCAAATTGAGTTTCATCATGCCTATTCCCGTGCGCGGAAAATCTGGCGGCGTACGGAAATTATTTAAGGTGACTGCCAGTTATAAAACTACCTATACATTCAATAGCCCGAAACATGGCAGATTAGAAGTGGACGCGATTGCGGTGAAAAAGTATTCTAAGGGACGCTATAAACGGCGTGGCTCAGCTTGGTTCGCATATGCTGTTGCAGGAGTATCAGCATCCATCCAGCCTCTTCAAATCTTTGAGATGTATCGTCGTCGATTCGGAATTGAGTCCAGTTATCGCCAAATGAATCAAGTACGTGCTCGCACCACTTCGCGCAACCCTATCATTCGGCTCTTGTTGGTTGGCTTGGCGTTTGTTTTGTTCAACGTGTATATTGCTTTCCGTCAACACTTTGCTATTTGCTTAAAAACTTCTACGAAATCTTTTTCTAAACTTTGGTTGACCTTGCGTCGTTTGGTTCGGATGATTGCTCAGGCTGTCGAGAATCTTTTCGGACTGGCTGAAGTGGTTTTACGGCACCCTGATTTTTCGCTTTCGTGATCTACTGAGTATAGCAAATCTGCTAAAATACAAAACGATGGATCATCTTTGGACTCCGTGGCGCATGACTTACTTGACAAACAACCTACCCAAACCTGACGGCTGTATTTTTTGCAATGTGTTGGCGACCCCTGATGATGATCACAAGACGTTCATCCTGCATCGCGGCGCGCATTGTTTTGTGATTTTGAATCTGTATCCTTACAACAACGGTCATTTGATGATCGTGCCGCTGGAACATATCGAGAGCATTGAGACGATGTCCACCGAGGCGGTGACGGAGATGATGACCTTGAGCCAACACTGCGTGGGCGTGTTGCGTAAAGCCTATAACCCCCAAGCCTTCAACATTGGAATCAACATCGGCGCGGCGGCAGGCGCGGGCGTGCCGGGGCATATCCATTTGCACATCGTGCCGCGCTGGAGCGGCGACACAAATTTTATGCCGGTGATCTCCAACACGCGCGTCATCCCCGAAATGATTGACGAGACGTATAAACGTTTGCGCGAATTGTGGTGAGCAGATAAATCTGCACCAACACAAAGCCAAGCCCGCCTTCGCAGGCTTCAGCAAAGTCCACGCAGGTGGACTTCGCCTTGTGTTGCCGCGATTCGCAAAGCGCCCCGCAGCGAAGCGGAGTGGGTAATCGCCGCGTAACCCATCTGCAACTCTCACACGTTATAACATCCTAGCGATACCCGCTTAACTTCCCAAAAATTTCGCACGAACATCACTAAACATTTTCGTTGGCATTCGATATAGTGTGAACATCCAACTTCACAGCCAACTCAAGGAGATAAACCATGTCAATAAATGGCAAGAGACCGACTGACGCCGTCATCCTCAGTGGCGCGCGCACACCGATAGGAAAATTTAACGGAATGCTTTCCAGTGTTGATGCGCCACATTTGGGCGCCATTGCCGTGAAAGCCGCCGTCGAGCGCGCGGGCATTGACGCTTCGCAGATCGAAGAAGTGTTGATCGGGCAAGTGGTCGCCGCCGGTTCGGGGCAATCACCGGCGCGGCAAGTGGCGGTGCACGCCGGGCTGCCCGACAATGTCGGCGCGTTCTCGATCAACAAAGCCTGTGGTTCGGGGATGAAAGCGATCATGCAAGCGGCGCAAGCGATCAAAGCGGGCGACTCACAACTATTGGTCGCGGGCGGGATCGAGAACATGAGCCGCGCACCGTACATGTTGCCATCAGCCCGACAGGGGGCGCGATTCGGTCATCAACAAATGTTGGATAGCGTGATCTACGATGGCTTGTGGTGTTCGATTGAAGGGTGGATGATGGGTGACGCCGCCGAGTTCATCGCCAACGAATACGAAGTGACTCGTGAGGCAATGGATCGACTGGCGTTGGAGAGTCATCAAAAAGCAACCGCGGCGCAAGAAGCCGGAAAATTTAAAAACGAGATCGTGCCGGTGACGATCAACGAAGGCAAGAAGCAAACGGTGATCGAAGTAGATGAGTGTCCGCGCAAAGATACGTCGCTTGATGTGTTGGCAAAACTTAAACCGGCGTTCAAGAAAGACGGTGGACGGGTGACGGCGGGCAACGCGCCCGGATTAAATGACGGCGGCGCGGCAGTGGTCGTCTCAAGCCGCGAGTATGCCGAGAAAAATGGCAAGAAGCCGCTGGCAAAAATTGTCGGTTATGCCCAAGCAGCAGTCGCCCCGAAATATCTTTTCATCGCACCGGCGCACGCTATTCCAAAATTATTAGAGAAGATCGGTTGGACGCTGAAGGATGTTGACCTGATCGAACTCAACGAAGCGTTTGCGGCGCAAGTTCTCGCCGATGGTTACGCCCTCGCCGATAAAGGTTGGGATTGGAGCAAGGTGAACGTCAACGGCGGCGCAATCGCGCTCGGTCATCCGGTCGGCGCGAGCGGCGCTCGAGTCGTCATCACCTTGATCAACGCGCTTCAACAACGCGGGCTCAAACGCGGCATTGCCTCACTCTGTTTGGGCGGCGGTGAAGCGGTAGCGTTAGCAGTGGAAATCGAATGATGAATGCGGAATGATGAATCTGATTCCGCATTCATCACTCATCATTCATCATTTCAAGAGACCAACATGACTATTCAACACATCGCCGTCATCGGCGCGGGGACGATGGGCAACGGCATCACGCAAGTGTGCGCGGTGAGCGGTTACAAGGTGACGATGATTGACGTTATGCCTGACGCGCTGAAAAAAGGATTGGGGACGATTGAGAAATCGTTGAACAAGTTAGCGGAGAAGAACAAGATCACCGCGCAGCAAAAAGATTCGGCGTTGGCGGCGATCACTACGAACAGTGAACTCTCTGCCGCCGCGTCTGCCGACTTCATCATTGAAGCCGCCACCGAGAACCCCGACCTTAAACTAAAAATCTTCCGCGATCTCGATGCACTGGCGAAGCCCGATGTGATCCTTGCATCCAACACCTCATCCATCTCGCTCACGAAAATTGGCGGCGTGACCAAACGCCCCGACAAAGTGATCGGGATGCACTTTATGAACCCGGTGCCGTTAATGACTCTGATCGAGATCATTCGCGGCTTGGGAACCTCGGACGCCACAACAACGGTGACGGTTGAACTCTCGAAAAAATTAGGCAAGACGCCGATTGAGGCAAACGATTCGCCGGGCTTCATCTCCAACCGCATCTTGTGTCCAATGATCAACGAAGCGATCTACGCGCTGATGGAAGGCGTTGGCACGAGAGAAGCGATTGACGAAGTGATGAAGTTGGGGATGAATCATCCGATGGGTCCGCTCACATTGTGCGACCTGATCGGGGTGGACGTGGTGTTATACGTGATGCAAGTTTTGCACCGCGATCTGGGCGACGATAAATATCGTCCGTGTCCCCTGCTGGTGCGGATGGTGGATGCCGGATACTTGGGAAGGAAATCAGGGAGAGGGTTTTACGAATACAAGTAGCACGTAGACCGCGTCGGTTTCTAAAACCGACGCGGTCTTTTTATTTCCGCTTGCGTAATCACGCCAACACGGGGATAATTTCTCTAAGGAGATCATGGCTATGGATATTGAAGTGTCGGAGCAAGCAGGTCGTGTGCCAGTGACAGTCATCCATATCAAAGGAAGCGTGGATACATCCACCTACGAAGCATTTCAAGCTTCGGGGGAAAAAGCATTCACCGACGGCGCGCGCTACGTTCTTCTCGACCTGACCGAAGTCTCGCATGTCACGTCTGCCGGTTTCCGCGCCATCAGCCAGATGTTTAAACTTCTGCGCGGCAATCTCTCGCCAACCGACTCGGCGATGATGAGTCAGGGTCTGCGCGACGGCTCGTATAAATCTCCCAACCTCAAACTGCTCAACCCCAACCCGCGCGTGTTAGAAGCGTTGAAGTTGGCAGGCTTCGATACGTTCTTGGAAATTTATTACAAGATGGACGAGGCGATTAAGTCGTTCTAAAAATCAGAAACCCGCTTTCTCCAAGAAAGCGGGTTTCTTTTCAATTTCGCCTCATCACACATCCCTCTACTCTGAAGAGCTTCATCAAAATTCTGGCAAAACGAAACATCCGCTTCATGTCGGGCGGAAATTCATCAAACGTCAATTCCCTAAACCCAAATTTCTGATAATACGTCACGTTGTGCCGCAAGCAGGTGAGATACAACTCGCCCGGCTCACGTTCCAGTAAAGCTTTCATCACCATTGAGCCAACGCCTTTGCCTTGATAATCTGGCTCCACCGCAATCGAGGCGAGTTCCTTGGTGCCATCGCTATGCGGCTTGATTTGACCACACGCGATAAATTGATCACCATCTTCGGCGATGATAAACCGCCCCCAATTTAAATTTCGTGGGTTGATGCGAACTTTGTTGATGAGGGCTGTGATCTTTGGTTGATCGTTGGCAATGGCGGGGCGGAGGGTGATAGGCATGGGGATATTTTACTTGATGCCCATCATCCTTGTTATCACTTTGAACATCCCCAATTTCTTCTAAAGTAATTTCTTTAATTGTATTTCTCCTCGTCTTATTTTCGAACCTAGTGATATACTTTCTCCATATAAATCACCCAAATGAAATGCTCTAAGAGTTCCATTTATAGCAACTTCATTTAATAGTTTGTTATTTATAAATAAACGCACATATCCATTTTCACCTATTATTCTAATTTTGTTCCACTGATTTTTTAACAAAGTTAAATGTCTATTAGATTGTTTATATTTGGTTGATTGATCATCATTTAGTAGATAAACATACGGACTAAGATTTGGATCTATATTTACCAAATATTGAGGCGCATTACCTATTTCTCCAGGCTTATTTCCAGGACCCCAACAAGTAACTAGATTTAACCACTTTGATCCATCGCCCGAAAAATCGAATGAAGGATCTAAACGATAGTCAAAACTCACTTCGTATGGCATTTTTAGTGGAGTTCTAGTCACCCGACAGTTTCATAAATAGGTGCATAATGATAAAGGAAAAGACAGTAGCTGCAATAACCGTCTCTCAATAAAACGCCAGCCGATTTGAAACAAACTTAGATCGCGTCGGTCTTTTCTGTCAACCAGATGTCGTAAGCCAATATTAATAACTCTTGTTCCAGCAGAAATCAGCCAATCATATAAATACGCCACAACCAAAGTCAGGCGTGACAGATGTTCAGCCGTACGTAACATAGTACTTTCCAAATCAAAGCCGTGTTTTTTCAAATCGCCAAACATTTCTTCAATCCACATTCGGCGCTTGTAGCATTGAAAAACCAACTTGCGATCAGACATATTGGTCGCCAAGCACCACGGTTCTTTTTCTCCTGCTTTCCAATACACCAGCATCGAAGCAGGGAAGGCATGTTGCTTGGTCAGGAAACCTTTTGGCAACCAGAGGCTATCGCCTGATTTATGAACAAAACTTTCCAGCGTTTGCCATGCGCTGAATTTGCCAACTCGAAAGCCGGTGTTTGATTTTTGACGAAGTGCATAGAACCAACGCCACTGATTCAACTGCTTCATCACTTGAATCGAGCCAAATTCGCTATCGCCGACCAGAAAAACGACTACTTTTTTTGGTAAAAGTCCCTTGACGTACTTCAGCAATTCGATTTGTTTCTTGGCACTACTATGCCCACGCACATATGTGACCCAATCCCAGGCAATGGGAATCGAACGTCGGCGATAGGCTAAACTGACCATCAGCAGTTGGTGACCAAAACCTACTTTGGTGCCATCGACGATCAAACGAATTTCTCCAAGTTGTTTCCATTGCGCTGCGATCCATCGCTTCGCAAGAGGCTCATACCATTCGCGGACTTCAATGGCTTTGTTATCTAAAAAACGCTCAAAGCGCCTTACCGTACTTAACAGTTTTGCAGTGCTTAATACTTTCCCCGCGATCTTGCTCAGATGCACACTGCGACTTTGATAGATTCCGACCATCATCCACGCGAAGTTTTCAATTTGCGTAATTCTTTGGCTCGGACGCAACGCTCTTATTTGTTCTTTCCATGTGCGGTAAAATTTACCTGTCGGCATGAGGATCTCCTGTCAAAGTGTTTTTCCCAAAACCTACTTTAACAGATTTCCTCTGCCGATTCCTACCCCTGTCTTAAAACTGTCGGGTGACTAGTAATATTTGACTTGCCGCATATTTAAAAAGATCGCCGACTTTGGCTCGTCAGCGAAATAAATGCTTTGCGCGTCATCAACAAACGAGCCAACTTACACAGAACTAACCCCGCCAGCAGAATAGTGATCAACTTTGTACGACATTCCATTTCTCCAATTTAGACAACAATTTTTTCTCGCAAGATGTGATAAATGGTTTGACCCCTTGAGCGCTCCTTGTGACGCTTTTGAGACTCCACGTCATTATGCTTGTTGTTCAGATTACTGAGTAAGGTCACAACCATCACATAGGAGATGAATCACATGAAAACAACAACCAATCCCCCACTCGTTATCGCACTCGTCGTCGTCGCGCTACTCTTCGTACTCTTCGGACTCGGAGCGATGACCGGGACAATGATGAATACTGGGTGGATGGGAACAGGATGGGCGGGTTGGAACGGGATGATGGGAAATGGGTGGATGGGCGGGAATGGGATGATGGGAAACGGATGGATTGGCGGAAGTGGCTGGATGGGCGGAATCAGTTGGATGTGGATCCCTACTTTGCTGACACTCGGTTTCGGTGTCTTGCTCGGTTGGGCGATCTTTGGCAAGAAGGCGTGACCATTCAAGTAAGTTGGGTGATTCCTTTGCTCCACGTGATCGATTCCAGACAGAAAGAGAGTTTTGAAAATGGCAAGACTTAGTGCTTTTACGAAGAATAATCTAAATAAACAAGGATTTGGAAAACTTGATGATGTGGCAAAATCCCGTTACGCGTTACCACTGCGATTCACGCCCGCCGTAGGTACCACTTTGATTGTGATCGGACTGGCATTGCAATCGCCTATTTGGCTTGGGGCAATGGCAATTGTCACGTTGAGTGGGGCACTACTACCTAACGCCATGCTGATTGATCTGGTTTACAACCTCGGGGTTCGCCATTTATTTCGTGCGCCACCGTTGCCGCCTACGCCAAAGCCGCGACAGTTTTCCTACATTCTTTCCACTGTCTTTCTGGCAAGTTCAGCCTTATCCTTCTATTACGAGCTACCGGTGTTAGGGTTTATCTTAGGAGGCTGTGTAGTTATCGGAGCCACAATCCTCTCCACTACGCTGTGGTGTCTTGGATCGTGGTACTACAGGCTGTTTTTCGGGAAGGCAGCGGCAGAATAGTGGGAACCACGTAGAAAACCTCTCCCACAACCCAACAAGCGTGCAACGGACAAAAGATGGCTACGATTGAAATTGAAATGAAAGCAACACTACCCTTGTCTGCGGAAGACTTGCGACGGATGAACGCCTATTGGCACGCGGCGAACTATCTTTCCGTTGGGCAGATTTACCTATACGACAATCCGCTCTTGCGCGAGCCGCTGAAGATCGAACACGTCAAGCCCAGACTGCTCGGCCACTGGGGGACAACGCCGGGGCTTAATTTTATTTACGTGCATATCAATCGCCTCATCAAGTTGCATGATTTGAACGCGATCTATGTTGCGGGTCCCGGACATGGTGGACCCGGACTCGTGGCTAACACCTATCTGGAAGGAACTTACAGCGAGTTCTATCCTCACATCTCGCAAGATGCCGACGGCGTGCAGAAACTCTTCAAACAGTTCTCATTTCCCGGCGGCATCCCCAGCCATGTTGCTCCAGAAACGCCGGGCTCGATTAACGAAGGCGGCGAACTCGGTTACTCGCTGATGCACGCGTATGGCGCGGTCTTCGACAATCCAGATTTACTCGCCGTGTGCGTCGTCGGTGACGGTGAAGCAGAAACCGGACCGCTGGCGACCAGCTGGCACTCCAATAAATTTTTGAATCCGGCACGAGACGGCATGGTGCTGCCGATTCTGCATTTGAACGGCTACAAAATTGCTAGCCCGACCGTGCTGGCGCGAATCAGCCACGATGAATTGGCGAGCCTCTTTGTCGGCTACGGCTACAAGCCCTACTTCGTGGAAGGCGACGACCCCGAGACGATGCATCAGCTCATGGCGGCCACGCTCGATACCGTCATCGCCGAAATTCAGGCGATTCAGAGAGATGCGCGCGCGAACGGCTTTTCGCAGCGCCCTCAGTTCCCAATGATTATCTTGCGCTCGCCGAAAGGCTGGACGGGCCCGAAGTTTGTAGATGGTCTGCCGACTGAAAACTCGTTTCGCTCGCATCAGGTTCCATTAGCACAACTGGTAACCAAGCCCGAACACTTGAAGATGCTTGAAGAATGGCTGCGAAGTTATAAACCCGAAGAGCTCTTTGATGAGAACGGGAAATTGATAGCGGAGTTGGCGGAGTTAGCGCCGAAGGGCGAACGGCGGATGGGAGCCAATCCGCATGCCAACGGTGGGTTACTGCTCAAAGATTTGAAGCTGCCAGATTTCCGTGATTACGCCGTTGACGTTCCTAAGCCGGGGACGGTCGAGGCGGAAGCGACGCGCGTGATGGGACAGTTCTTGCGCGATGTGATGAAGCGCAACGAAGACTCGCGGAATTTCCGCGTGATGGGGCCGGACGAGACGAATTCAAACCGACTCAACGCCCTCTTTGAAGTGACCGACCGCGTTTCGACCGCCACGATCGTGCCCACCGACGATCACCTCTCGCCAGACGGTCGGGTGATGGAAATTTTGAGCGAGCATCTATGTCAAGGCTGGCTCGAAGGTTATCTTCTGACCGGGCGTCACGGCTTCTTCTCCTGCTACGAGGCCTTCATCCACATTGTTGATTCGATGTTCAACCAGCACGCCAAGTGGTTGAAGGTCACCCGCGGCATTCCCTGGCGGCGACCCATTGCTTCGCTCAACTACCTGCTGACCTCGCATGTCTGGCGACAGGATCACAACGGCTTCACCCACCAAGACCCCGGCTTTATTGATCATGTCATCAACAAAAAGGCGGAGGTCGTGCGCGTGTATTTGCCGCCCGATGCCAACACCCTGCTGTCCGTCACCGATCACTGTTTGCGCAGCCGTAACTACATCAACGTCATCGTCGCCGGAAAACAACCGGCGTTGCAATTCCTCACGATGGAGGCAGCCGTCAAGCACACAACCGCCGGCATCGGCATTTGGGATTGGGCGAGTAACGATGCGAATGCCGAGCCAGACGTGGTAATGGCCTGCGCTGGAGACGTGCCGACATTGGAGACGCTGGCGGCTGTGGATATTCTCCGTCAGCATTTTCTCGAATTGAAAATGCGCCTCGTCAACGTCGTTGATTTGATGACGCTTCAGCCCGAGAGCGAACATCCGCACGGGCTTTCTGATACGGACTTCGATTCCCTGTTTACGACTGACAAGCCGATCATCTTTGCCTATCACGGGTATCCCTCGTTGATTCACCAACTGACCTATCGGCGGACGAATCACAAGAATCTTCATGTGCGCGGATTCAAAGAGGAGGGAACGACCACCACGCCGTTCGACATGGTCGTGTTGAACGATCTGGATCGTTTCCACCTCGTAATGGATGTGATTGACCGCGTGCCGAAGATCGAACGAATTGGCGCGCAAGTAAAACAGGCGATGCGCGACAAGCGGCTCGAGCACACGCAGTACATTCGTGAACACGGCGATGATATGCCAGAGGTGCGCGACTGGAAGTGGCCGTATTAGGAATTTAATTGCGTGAATATTCTTGTTCTCAATCCCGGCAGTTCTACGTTGAAGTTCGGTTTGTATCAAATGGCTGGCTTGAGCCAAGCCTATGCCACAAGGGATTCGGCAACAGTATTAGTCAGCGGGATCATCGAGCGGATCGGGTCGCCGCAAGCCAAACTTACAATGTCTGCGGCGACGCAGAAGTCCGTGAGTGAGACGGTTGAGGCGAAGACGCCGGCTCAAGCGGTGGAACAAACAATCCGTCGGCTTCTCGCTTACGCCGCTGAGAACACCCGAGTCGCGATCACGATTGATACGGTTGGGTGTCGCGTGGTGCATGGCGGCGCGCGTTTCGTCGAGCCGACGCGCGTCACCCCGCCCGTACTCGACGAACTTCGCGCCTTGGGAAACTTGGCCCCGCTACACAACCCACTGGCTGTCGCCGTGCTTGAACAGGTGAAACGCTCACTGCCAGAGACTCCGCTGATGGCAGTATTCGACACGGCATTTCACCGGACGCTGCCGCCGGTTGCCTATACCTACGCCTTACCGGTTGAACTATGCGCCCGCTATGGCTTGCGTCGCTACGGATTTCACGGCATCTCACACGCTTACGTGTCGCGGCAGTTGATTGGATATCTGGGGCATGACGCGGCAGGAACGAAGATTGTTACCTGTCACCTCGGAAGCGGTGCAAGTGTCTGCGCGGTGGCGGATGGTCAAAGCGTAGACATCAGCATGGGCTTCACGCCGCTGGAGGGATTGGTCATGGGCACTCGATCCGGCGATGTGGATCCCGGTCTCATCTTGTACCTCATCCGCACGGTGGGCATGACGGCGAGCGAAGTGGACAATTTGCTTAATCACGAAAGCGGACTGCGCGGTCTGTCAGGGCTGAGCGCAGACATACGCGATCTAGAACAAGCGGCGCTTGAGGGAAATGAGCAAGCGGAATTAGCGCTGGAGATTTTCGCTTACCGCACCCGCAAGTACATCGGCGCGTTTGCCGCCGCGCTGGCCGGATTGGATGCGGTCGCTTTCAGCGGCGGCATCGGTGAGCATTCGGCTTCGATGCGCAGTCGAATCTGCCAAGGCTTGGAATTTCTCGGGCTTCGTTTGGATGAGGCGCGTAACAAAACGGCAAATGGGCGCGCCGCAACGCGGATTAGCGCAGAGAGCAGTCCGGTTCAGATATGGGTGATCCCGACGGATGAAGAGCAGGAGATTGCACGGTCAACGGTTGAGCAATTTCGTGATCTTTGAGAGGAGATAAAACGATGGCGCTCCCATTTGAACTGCGGCGACTCGGCGTCATCATGGAGCCGGAAGCAGGCAACCCGTACGAGGTCGAAGGCGTCCTGAACCCGGCCGCAGTTCGAGGCCCAGATGGTGAGCTCTACTTGTTCCCGCGGCTCGTGGCCCGCGGCAACTACTCGCGTATCGGTATTGTCCGGGTTCGCTTCAACGCGGACGGCGACCCGGTGGCGGTCGAGCGACTTGGGATCGCGCTAGAGCCGACAGCGCCGTACGAGCTGCGAGCCGATGGCGGTGGATGTGAGGACCCCCGTATCACGTTCGTCGAGCCGCTGAGGCGCTACGTCATGACTTACACCGCATTCTCGCCCGACGGACCCCGGATTGCACTCGCAGTATCCGAGGATCTCTTCCACTGGCAACGCTTGGGGCTGGCCACGTTCGCGCCCTATAACGGCCTGGAATTCAACGGGGTCAACAACAAGGACGCCCTCGTCTTCCCGGTCGCGGTGCCTGATCCGGACGGGCGGCCCGCGATGGCCATGATCCACCGGCCGCTCTTTCCCGGTACCGAGCCGCGGGAAACGGCAACCGAGCCGGCGACCAGGACGATCGAACCGGAGCGCGAGAGCCTCTGGATTGCCTACTGCCCGCTCGAGGGGGTCGAGGATCATCTCCACCACCTTTGCCACTTTCGATCGCATCACCGGTTGGCAGCGCCGGCCGCCCCGTGGGAGCGCCTGAAGATTGGCGGTGGGGCTCCGCCGATTCTGACACCCGACGGCTGGTTGGTGCTCTACCACGGCGTGGCAGGGATGCTGGTCGGGGAAGGCGATGTGCGCGGCTTGCGCTATTCCGCTGGCGTGCTTGTGTTGGATCGACGCGATCCCCGCCTCATCCGCTACCGCTCGCCGACACCGATTCTAGAACCTGAGCTACGGCAGGAGCGTGAGGGTGCAGTACCCGAAGTCGTCTTCCCAACGGGTATAGACCGACGGATAGACCTGGGCCTGCCGAGCCGGATTGATATTTACTACGGGATGGCCGACAGCCGAATCGGCGTGGCTCGGCTCGATGTGCCCGCCCTGCCGGTCAGGACGTCGTGATCTTAAATTCTGTAATATCGGCACGTCAACCGTGCCACCATGAGGAGTTGCTTTATGAATTGGTCATTTCAAGTTGCTAATGTGGCTGGTATTCCTATCCGAGTTCATATTACATTCTTTGTCATCCTACTTTTAGGAGGTTATCAGTGGGCAAGCCTGACCGGCACAATAACTGGCGCAGTCTTCGGCGTCGCCCTGATGATCTTGTTATTCGTCTGCGTCACCCTGCACGAGTTGGGACACAGTCTCGTTGCCCGCGCCTTCGGCATCCCTGTGCGCGAAATTGTGCTACTGCCGCTCGGCGGCGTCGCGCGGATGAGCAAGAACCCGGAAAAGCCGACGCACGAGCTGTTGATTGCGATAGCAGGACCAGCCGTCAACGTGATCATCGCTGTCCTGTTGCTCGTGCCAGTGGGATTAACCGTGGCTCCCAGCCTTCTCACTAACCATGGGTTATTGCCTGCCGATTTTGAAAACACACCTTCGCTTTCAACTGCATTCCTGTGGCTGCTGGCAGCCAACGTCAGTTTGGTAGTTTTTAATTTGATCCCAGCCTTCCCGTTGGACGGTGGGCGGATATTGCGGGCGCTACTGGCAATGTTCATGGGGTACCCGAAGGCCACCCGCGTGGCAGTTGCCACCGGCCAATTCATCGCAATTGCCTTGGGCTTGTACAGTGTGCTCAACGGCCACTTTCTCCTGACTCTAGTCGCAGTGTTCATCTTCTTCGGAGCGGGACAGGAAACAGCGGAGGCGGAAGCCAAGACGGTGTTAGATACCTTACGGGTGGGGGATGCTTACAACAAAAACGCGCTCACGCTCGCCGTCGGTGATCGTGTCAGCCGAGTGGTGGATTACATCTTGACCAGTTACCAGCCCGACTTCGCTGTGATGCAAGCCCGGAACCCAATAGGCATTGTGACGCGCCGCGATGTATTAGCCACTTTAGAGAGCGCCCCCGGAGATATTTTTGTCACCGAGATTATGCAGCGCGAGTTTTTAAAAGTGGATGCGAACAAATCTCTGAGCGAAGTGCGCCAAACGATGGGAGAAAAAGATACGCGGATTGCCGCTGTCTACGATGGCACGTCTTATCTGGGTCTCATCGGTCTCGAGGACATTGCCGAGGCTTTTACCATCCAAACCTTTGTCCGCCGTCACGAGCACCTCAAGCCCGCGCCCGCCAATGTGTGAGAACCAAACATGTTCACTAAGGAGAAAACTTTTATGAAAACAACTGTTATCAAACTCGAAGGAATCGAATCGGTGCTTTCGCCCGCTGGGCTTGAGAAGACAATGTGCCATCACCCCGGCATCGACAAAGTGGAAACGAATTTTATGACCAACACTGCCACTGTGTATCACGACGACGCGGTGACGCTGGCCGAAATTAAAAAGTGCGTGGCTGATTGCGGCTATGGGTGCGCGGGCGAAGCCTTGCCGCAGCATCTCGTCAAACCGGGCGACCCACCTGCCAAAGCCGATGAGCACGCCGAGCACAAGATGCCTGCGCCACCAGCGACGAAAGCCGATGAACACGCCGGGCATAAGATGCCTGCGCCACCAGCGGCCAAAGCCGATGAACACGCCGGGCACAAGATGCCTGCGCTACCAGCGACGAAAGCCGATGAACACGCCGGGCACGATATGTCTAAAATGAAAGCCGAGACGGGCGAAGGCGAAATGGAAGCCATGAGCCACGAGATGGGACACGGCGGCGGCATGGACATGGATGGCATGGTGCGCGATATGCGTAACCGCTTCTTCGTCGCATTCATCATCGCTATCCCGGTCTTCTTGTATTCGCCGCTGTTCACTGGCTACTTCAAGATTCAACTGCCGTTGCCATTCGGACTGTCTAACGAAGTGCTCTCGTTTTTACTCGCGACTCCGGCTGTGCTTTATGGCGGCTGGGTGTTTTACGTTGGCGCGTGGCGCGGCTTGCGCAACCGCACACTCAACATGGCCGTGCTAGTCACGCTCTCTGTGCTGGCTGGGTATATCTTCAGCGTGGCGGCAACCTTCTTCTTCAAAGGCGAAGTATTCTACGAAGCGGCGGTGTTGTTACTGGCTTTCGTCCTCTTTGGTCACTGGATGGAGATGCGCGCACGCGCCGGGGCGTCACAGGCAATTCAAGCGCTGATGAACCTGACGCCACCGAAAGCCACCGTCATCCGCGACGGGCAACCGCTCGAAGTGCCGACTTCGGAAGTCGTGTTGGACGACATCATCCTGATTCGCCCCGGCGACAAAGTACCGGTGGATGGTGAAATTACCGAAGGCGAGTCGAGTGTGGATGAATCCATGATTACGGGCGAGAGTCTTCCGGTCAAGAAAACCGTTGGCGCAACCGTGATCGGCGCGACGATCAATACGACCGGCACGTTCAAGTTCCGCGCGACGAAAGTCGGTGCCGATACCGCTCTGGCGCAGATCGTCAAACTGGTACAGATAGCACAAAACTCCAAAGCGCCCTCACAGCAGTTAGCCGACCGAGCGGCACAGTGGCTGGTAGCCGCCGCTGTCGTCTTCGGGCTGGCAACATTCTTCGGCTGGTATTTCTTCGGTGGTTCCATCATCCCGGCGGGGATGGATAAAACAGTGTGGGCGTTGACCTTAGCCATCACGGTCGTCGTCATCGCCTGCCCCGATGCCCTGGGTTTAGCGATGCCGACGGCGGTGATGGTCGGCACGGGCCTCGGCGCGCAACACGGCATCCTGTTCAAAAATGCCACCGCGCTTGAACAAGCCGCTAAATTGCAAGCCATCATCTTCGACAAGACCGGCACGCTGACCGAGGGCAAGCCGCAAGTAGTGGAGGTCATGGCGGCCGGCAACGCGCTTACGCAAGATGAAATGCTGAGGCTGGTCGCTTCCGCCGAGCAATCCTCCGAACACTCGCTGGCTCAAGCGATTGTGGATAAAGCCAAAGCGCAGAACTTGAAGTTGGAAGACACGAGCGGTTTTGAGGCAATTCCCGGACACGGGATGAAAGCGACTGTCGCCGGCAAGACCTTGCTTGTGGGTAATCGCAAACTCATGGGCGATAACAAGATCGTACTCGATGGACATAGCGAGCATGCCGCCTCGCTGGAAGGTGCCGGACGAACAGTCGTGTATGCCGCCGCCGATGGCAAGTTTGCTGGACTGATCGCTATCGCGGATGCCGTGCGCCCCAACGCGAAAGCGGCGGTTGAAAAGTTGACCGCGATGGGCGTGCAGGTTGCCATGCTCAGCGGCGACAACCGCGCCACCGCTGAACGCATCGCGGGTGAACTGGGAATCAAAACTGTCTTCGCTGAAGTATTGCCGGGGCAGAAAGCCGATAAAGTGAAGGAACTGCAATCGCAAGGAAAATTGGTGGCGATGGTAGGTGACGGTATCAACGACGCGCCCGCGCTGGCGCAAGCCGATGTGGGCATCGCCATCGGCGCTGGCACCGACGTGGCGATGGAAGCCGCCGATGTGGTGTTGATGAAATCCGATCCGTTCGATGTGATCGGCGCCATCATCCTCAGCCGCGCCACACTCCGCAAGATGCACCAGAACCTGTGGTGGGCGGCGGGTTATAACATCATTGCCTTCCCGATTGCCGCCGGGTTGTTCTATCCAGCCTTCGGGTTGGTGCTGCGCCCGGAGATCGCCGCTATCTCTATGTCCGGTTCGTCACTGCTTGTGGCGATCAATGCGTTGATGTTGAAGAACACAAACTTAGAGGGGATTAAGGCGAGTTAGAAATTTACCTGCACTGCATAAAGTTGAATGAAGGGGTGAGCGCCAGGCTGGCAACCCCAACGCGCTTAGACTCAACTGCAAAAGTGCCGCCTCCCGTAATCACCACACAAATGATGATCACAGGAGGCGGCACTTTTACTCCAGCGTAAGATTACGGCACCCAGTTCGAGATCAGGGTGACGGTGCGATCTTTTTGCGCGGGGTCATTCGTCACCAGATGAACACTGAAATTATGTTTGCCCGCCATGCTTGGACCGTGCATCCCAAATTTGATGAAGATGATGGTACGCTCGCCGGGTTGAAGGGTCATCGAACCGATGACGGGAGTAGGCGGTCAACACCCCTCGACGACTTCCACGTAAGGTTTGTCCGCGAAGCGCAGTGGTTGGTCGCCGACGTTAGTCACTTCAAGAGAGACTTCGACATCGGTGCCCAATTTGCGGTCACCCAGTTCCACTTTCTCTTTATCTACCTTCAAGCGCGGCGCGCCGTTGACTTCAATCGCCGCTTTGGGTGCAGGCGCGTTTCCGAAGATGGCAAAGAGGATCACGCCGATCACTATCACTCCACCTAGTAACGAAAGCAAAAGCGGCGTTGGTATTTTGCGCGCTTGCTTTTGACGTAACATTTGACGTTTAGAAATTTTGTGACTCATTACGTTTCCTCAAACTATTCGCTCCGACGCATCTCAACTCGGATATAACTTCCCCTCATCTCTACCATTTTCGTAAGTGACGAAGTGCCTCTATGTTGAGTAGAGAGACATTGTCATTACGTTATCTATCATATACAACACACTGCTAAACGGCATGAGCTAAATGGCGTATACCCTCTTCATCTTTGTTAGGATTGACAGTCAGTATATGATAGTACCGATGGCGATTCAATCTAAAAGAGAGATGCACCTGACGAATGACAGCCGGGTAGTGATCGTCGGCGGCGGGCCTGCCGGGAGCTTCGCCGCGTTACATTTGCTGCGCTATGCGGCACAGGCAAATCTGAATCTGGAGATCGTCATCTTTGAAGCGCGCGATTTCAATCGCCCCGGTCCCGGTGGATGTAATAAGTGCGCCGGGATTCTCTCTTCGACTCTTGTACACAATTTAGAAACACTGGGACTCGAACTTCCAGCCGATGTGATCCAAGCCGAACTCAACGCTTACGTTTTGCATTTGGGCGAAGCCGAGATTCTTTTGAATCGCCCTAACAGCGGACGACGCAGCCTCAGCGTCTATCGCGGTAGCGGACCCCGTTTAGGCACGTCGCCCGCGCCACATTCATTTGATGGTTGGTTATTGAATCAGGCGCGGGAACGTGGCGCAGAGATTCGGCGGGCGCGCGTGCAAACGATCACGCGCGGCGAGCGCAGCGAGCGCCCGGTCGTTGCCACGGCTCACGAAAAACTTGAGGCGGATCTTGTGGTG